>Ga0209578_10000052_pt1 | contig 298142 bp, 297 predicted proteins | sample tdAd472_FD_187127 | JGI IMG/M metagenome (GOLD analysis project Ga0209578, IMG submission 187127) | Marine sediment microbial communities from the Atlantic coast under amendment with organic carbon and nitrate - tdAd47.2 (SPAdes)... | ecosystem: Environmental > Aquatic > Marine > Coastal >... | reverse complement strand
CTTGTGCAGTTCGACTTCGCCGAAATCCCGATAGCCGTTCGGTCTACGCGCCGGCTCGACCAAGCCGATATCTTCGTAGTACCGGATCGTCTTCGCCGGCAGCCCGCTCTGTTCCGCAATCTCACCGATATTCATTGATCAATCTCCATATCGGCTACATAAGGCTTCCACCAACTGGAAGGTCAAGTGGGACTTGAACTTGCCGGGCATGCCTGCCCTGGGGCGAGCGAATTCAGTCAACGCTTTCGAGCCGATTTAGCTGTGGTGACTGCAGTGCGTCACTTCCTCAGCTGTGCCGGGCGATCAGCCAATCGAACAGCCCGGCTTCGATCGCCTGGGCCGCCACGTCTTCGGCCTGCCAGAGATGGAGGTGCGGGCGCGGCGTAGGCAGGCTGAGCGCCCCCTTGCTGCTGTGGCAGATATAGAAGAAGCGTTGGCTGCCGCCGTCGGCCTCGAAGCGTTCCAGGTAGTCCTCGAGCTCCGCCTGCGACGTGCCGGTCTTGATCTGCACCCAGGCGCGCTCGCCGGTGGTCGGGTGTTCGAGCAGCAGGTCGATATCGACCTCGCCGTCGCCGACGGCGGACAGGCGCCGCCAGCCGGCTCGCGTCAGGATGAGGTCGACCAGGATCTCGAAGTCCCGCCAGTCGAGGTCGCGCGTAAGGCGGGCAGCGATCTCGCGGAGCCGCGCCTGCAGCGCACGCGCCTCCTCGCTGAGCGGGTCGGCTTCGCCCCGGATGCGGCGGAGCAGATAGTCTTCCCGCTCGATCCGACAGATCGTCATCCGATAACTGCCCGTGCGGGTGAGCGCCGAACTCAAGGTCGATAGGTAGAGCGGCGAACCATCGAGCGCCGTCCTGCGCCAGCCGCCGATCACCTCTCGCCGCCGCGCCGGCTGGGCGTCGTCGTCGGAGTCTAAGGCGACGACCTCAGGCGCTGCGAACGCCCACCAGAGATGGCCGTCGGCGAAGGTGACCCAGAGGCAGTCATCCCCGAGCTCATAGAAGTCCCGGACCTCGTTCGCGCCGCGGCGGGCGCTGCCGGCCTTCCAGCCTTCGGCGACGAGACGATCCCGGACGGCGTCCCAATCTCCCGCCGCGCACAGGTCATGGTCGACCATGCGATAGCCGAAGGGGAGCACGCCAGTCGCAATGCCGTCCCGCGCCCATGCGCCGCCTGGCCCCAGCTTGATGTAGCGCACCGTCTGAGGATCGAATTCCATCACCTGCAGCCTCCATGTCGACGATCAGTGACAGGCACTGACGCTTGCCAAGGCGGGTCAAGTCAAGCGGAATGTCACTGATCGTCTGTAGATCGATCGTCGACATTGCTGTTGCCGTGGTGTGGTGGAAGTCACCGAACGCCTCGCCCGCAACCTTCGACGGCTACGCCAAGAGAAAGGCTGGTCGCAGGAGGAGTTTGCGTTCCATGCCGAGATCCACCGGACCTATGTCAGTGACCTTGAACGCGGCGCCCGTAACCCGACGATCACGGTCGTCGACAAGCTCGCGAGAGCGCTCGACGTGAAGCTGGGCGAGCTGCTGGACTGAATTCAGGCTGGGTCGGGTTCGCGCCCGGAAAGGACTAGACTGCACGCGCCGCTCCGAGCGTCCATGGCCACCGGAGGGAAGCGCCCATGGACGAGGATCGACGGGAACTCGGGCGACGGCTGTGCGTGCTGGCGACGGAGATCGCAGAGACGGCGCACGACGCCGCGGTCGCGGGACAGGCGCCGTCTGCAACGGCGGAAGGCTTACAGGCAGTGGCGACCCGGCTTGCCGAATGCGGCGACGCCTTGAAGGCGACTGCGGACGTGCTGGGCGTCGCGGCGCGACATGTCGACGATGCAAAATAGTGCCAAGCTATTCAGCCACGCTCCGTCTTCCGCGGCAGGTCAGGCGCGTTAAACAGCGTGCGCGCTTGTGGGGCGATGGTCGAAGCAACAGGGCGAAAACACTCATGGCATCGCCACAGAATGGAAGCGCAAACGAGGCTTCCTCCTTGTAAACGCCATTGGCGGGCACGTCAGGTATTTTTCTTCTGAGATTGACTATGTCAGATTTACGGCCTATGTGTAGAACATAGGAGGCCGCCATGACCGATGGTCCGTTCAAGAACCTCAACCTTGGAAAGCACTGGAGGCGGCTTGAAACCGCCGTGCAGAACGACGCGGCATCCCCAGAGGAATGCGGACCTATTGCTTCGGACGCTCTGGCCCGACATCTCGTGACTAAGGAGCATGTCAACGCGCTGCAAGAGATCGACGAACATCTCGGTCAAGGACAACTGGACCTGGATCCCCTTGGGTCCATCGAAGCAATATTTGATCGTTGCGAGAAGACGCCGTTCCTCGACGCTTTGCAAAAGGAACTCCGTTTTCGGGCCGCCAACGATACTCTGCTCGGCGACGCCATTGTGCCTGCACTCGACGCCGCCATCGACACGCAGATCGGCGAAACCCGGAACCGCTTTCATGAAGAGTGTATTCGCGCACAAGAAAACGGCGAGATAAGTCGAGACGCAGCGGATCGGGCCCGAGGGAAGATCGATGCCGCCTTCGACGCCGTGAAGAGCGAGAGGGTCCGTGACGCATTGTCGACGGCGAGGAAGGATGCCTTTGTAAAGGACCTGGGCAAGAGCGATGGCATTGACGAAGGGTTGGTGCGATTGTGAATGCCTATGTGACCAGTCCCGAGCGTTACGGCCTAACCCTGCACGTTATCGAGGCTGGCCGTAGACGCGGTCGGTCTCATCACAATCCAGCGGTCCTCGCTGAAATCGACAAGGAAATTGCGTTCGTCCCAGATGCTCTCGACACTTATGACTACGAAGGCTGGAAGCCGGTCCACCACGACCTTTTGGTGGTCAGTGGCGCGGTTGAATATGCCGACCGCCGCATCGCCAGGCGAATCAGCCGGTGGGCGCGCGACTTTGACATCACCGTGCCCGTGGTCGAGTTGGCGACGTGGCAGCGGGCCGATGTGCAGGACAGGCTGCAAGCGGCATTGCGGCACCTCACGGGTGACAATTGGCAATTCACCTTCGTACCGTGGCAAGGCCAGAGCGTTCTAGGGGCACGGCAGCGGTCGCTTCCATTCGGCGCGGAGCGAAGCTTTGTGATCGCGTACAGCGACGGGCTGGATTCCCGCTGTGTTTCGAAAATGTTCGGGACCGGAAGCGACGCAGTTTGCGTGCGCCTCACCAATCACCGCCATGCCTTGAAGGCAGGCGATGAGCCTTTTGACCAAATACCCTTTCGGGTCAATGTGCAGGCATCGCGGGAAAGCAGCGCGCGCTCGCGGGGTTTCAAATTTGCTGCCGTGACGGCCATCGCCGCGCAGCTGGCGGGACTGACCCGGATTGTGGTCCCGGAAAGCGGTCAGGGCGCGCTCGGCCCGGTGCTCCTCCCTCTGCACAACGTCTATGCCGACTACCGCAATCACCCGACGTACTTTCGCAAGATGGAGCGCTTCATCGAGGCGTTGCTGGGGCATGCGGTCCGTTATGAGCAGCCGCGGCTCTGGAACACCAAGGGCGAGACGATATCGGCTCTCAGGCGGATCATGAACGACGCGGTTGATGAGCTCTTCGAAACCCGGTCCTGTTGGCAGCAGCGCTGGAACGCGAAGATGGACGGCAAGCTGCGGCAGTGCGGCCTTTGCGCCGCATGCCTCCTTCGCCGAATGAGCATGCATGCCGCCGGTATAAATGAGCCCAATGACACGTATGTCATCGCCGATCTGACGGTTCCGTCGTTTCAGGCCGCCCTTCCAGGCAGGAAGAAAGTTCGCCTAAGCCGATCTATGGCCGAGTACGGCAGCGTCGGCGCGCGGCACCTCCAGCAGCTTGCCGACATGGCCAACCTTCCAGATACACATCTGAAGGTTCATGCCTTCGAGATTGCGCGCGCGACCGGGGAGGCACAGGACGAGGTCTTGAAGAAGCTAAGGAACATGTTGCTGACGCATGCGATGGAATGGCGCGCCTTCTTGGCTGCCCAAGGAGAACAAAGCTTCCTCAGAGGCTGGACCAAGGGAGGACGCCGTGGCCGATCTGAATGAACTGAGCGGGCAGGAAATCGGTCGGCGCCTGCGTCTAGCGCGGGAGAACGCGGGCATCCGACAGGACCAGGCTGCCGAGGTCATCGGCATGTCGCGTCCGACCCTCGTTTCCATCGAAAAAGGCACGCGGCGTGTCCGGATTCAGGAATTGCAGCTTCTCGCCCGGCGCTATGGCGTTTCCGTCAACGCTATTCTGCGTCGTGAAGCGGTCCATACCGATTTGCTGCCTCGGTTCCGCAGGATGCGGGAGACGGAAGGCGGCCACACGCTCGAAGCCGTCAAGCTCCTCAATGACCTGGTGAAGGCAGAAGTGGAGCTCGAAAACATCCTCGGCATCGAGCGGCGGCGCCACTATCCACCGGAGAAAGGGATCAACGAGGGCGACGTGATCGAACTTGCCGAGAAACACGCACAAGAGCTGCGTTATTGGCTCGGTCTGGGCGGAGGTCCGATCGCTGACATTTTCTCGATCATTGAGCTTGATCTCGGCATCCGCCTGTACCAGCGACGGCTTTCGTCGAAGTCAAAGGTCGCTGGGTTGTTCACTTACGACGACGCCATCGGCGCTTGCATCCTCCTGAACGCAAATCACCCTTTGGAGCGGCGCATTCAGTCCGCCGCGCATGAACTTGGGCATTTCGCTGGGACGCGACGCTTCCCTGAGGTCCTGGAGGAAGACGAGCAGTTTCTCTCTCGGGACGAGCGATATGCGAATGCGTTCGGCCGCGCTTTCCTGACGCCTCGCATAAGTTTCTCCGAAAGCTTCAAGCAGCTCACGGCTGGGGCGGATATGTTGACCCGTCGGCACGTCATCCTGCTGGCGCACCAGTTCGATATTTCCCGCGAAGCATGTGTCCGCCGGCTCGAAGAGCTGGAGCTCCTCAAAAAGGGGGCTTGGGAATGGCTCAATACGAAAGGCGGGATCAAGGGTTACCACGCGCGCGAGGTGCTGGGAGATGCGGCGGACCGGCTTGATGTCGCTAAGGCCGACGCGGATCGGCCGGTCTCCCACCGAATGAGCCTCATGGCGCACGCAGCATGGAAGCGAGGCATCATGTCGGAAGGGCAGCTGGCGGAGCTACTGCGGATGCGCCGCATTGAGGTCCGCGAGCTGATTGACCAGATTGAGCTTGAGGAGAACGTAACGGATGACCTTCTCAAGCTCCCTGGCTGAAGATCGCCGACCGCTGATCCTCGACACGAGTGTCCTGGTCAATCTGCACGCCTGCTCCTACGGCGAGTGTGTGCTGACAGCGATCGAGAACGACATCGTGGTCTCCGACATCGTAGCCGGGGAACTGGAGCACGAGACGAGCCGGAAGAACGGGGAGCACAGTTTTCTCCACGACCTCACCGCGCGCGGCACGGTCACCGTCGTCGGCATGACGGAGGCGGATTACGAGCTGTTTGCCACACTCTCAGGTGGCGCCTCCTCTCTGGGTGACGGGGAAGCGGCGACGATTGCCATTGCAGCGAATCGTCGGTTCCGGGCCGTCGTCGACGAACGAAAGGGCCGGGCGCGAGGCGCGGCGCTCATGAACAACGAGAAGCTTGCTTGGTCCATCGATCTACTGCGGCATCCAAGCGTTATGGAAAGCCTCGGTGAGCGCCTGACCGCAGACATCGTCTATCTGGCGCTTAGGCACGGACGTATGCGCATTCCCACGAACAGCGTCGATGACGTCGTGGCTCTGATCGGGCGCGACCGCGCACTCGAATGCACGTGCCTGCCAAACTTCAAGAGCTTGTCGCAGCAAGGGCGGGCACGCGTACAGACGGAAACAGAGCCAAATGTCTATAAGAAAAGGCAGAACATGGATTAGTGCACATTGGCTGAGCAGGCCTGCTGATTCGGGGCAATAAACAATGTTGGAGACGGTAATTGGCTCGATTGCGCACGATTGAGATCAAACACTTCAGGGGCATCAAGGAACTCGTCTGGCGTCCCTCGCCCGGCATCAATTGCCTGATTGGTCCTGGCGACAGTGGGAAGTCGTCGATCCTCGACGCCGTTGATTTCTGTTTAGGGGCGCGCCGAAATATCCAGTTCACTGACGCGGACTTCCATCAGCTGGACGTTGAAACGCCGATTATGATCACGGTGACCTTGGGCGACCTCGATGATGGGCTGAAGAACCTCGAACCCTATGGGATGTTCGTCCGTGGCTTCGACCCAGCGACCGGAAAAATTGAGGATGAACCGGAAAGGGACGCTGAAACCGTCCTGAGTCTGCGGTTGACGGTCGCGAGTGATCTAGAGCCGAGTTGGACGCTGGTGTCGGAGCGGGCGGAAGCGCAGGGGCTTGGCCGAAATCTCAGCTGGGGAGATCGAGTCCAGCTGGCTCCGACGCGGATCGGTGCGCTGGCGGATTACCATTTAGGTTGGCGGCGCGGTTCGGTTTTGAACCGTGTATCGGAAGAGCGTGCCGTTGCTTTGGCCGCTCTGGCGAAGGCAGCGAGGGATGCCCGGGCAGCCTTCGGCGAAGAGGCCCAAGGGCAACTCGGCGAGACGCTAGCCATTGTTGCAATGACCGCTAGGGATCTAGGCATCCCGATAGGTGAGAACATCAAAGCGATGCTGGACGCTCACTCGGTGTCATTCAACGGCGGTACGATTTCCTTGCATGACGAGGGCGGCATCCCTCTCAGGGGATTGGGCATCGGATCTACCCGACTGCTGATCGCTGGCCTCCAGCGAAAGGCGGCAGCGCAGTCGTCGGTGATTCTGATCGACGAGCTGGAACACGGGCTGGAACCGCACCGCATCATTCGGCTTCTTGGGTCGCTCGGCGCCAAGGAGAAGGCGCCCCCACTCCAGGTCTTTATGACGACGCACTCGCCCGTTGCGTTACGCGAGCTTGCCGGCAGTCAATTGTTCGTGGCGCGTCGCTCCGGCGCTCGGCACGAGGTGTTGAACGTTGGAACCGCCGACAGCGTTCAGAGCACGATCCGGCTCTATCCGGATGCCTTCCTCGCGCCATCGGTGATCGTCTGCGAAGGCGCAAGCGAGGTCGGTCTCGTACGGGGTCTCGACCAATTCAGGACAACGCAGGGGAAGGACGCAATCACAGCGCTGGGAACAGCGTTGGTGGATTGCGGCGGCGGTGATTCCGACCGGCCCTTCGCAAGAGGCGAAGCGTTCTATGGGCTGGGGTATAGGACTGCCGTCGTTCGCGACGATGACAAGAAGCCGACGGCTGCTATCGAGGACGGCTTCATCGCAAAGGGCGGAAAAGTGATCGCCTGGCGCGACGGACGTGCCTTGGAGGACGAACTTTTCCTGAGCCTGTCGGATGATGGGGTCAGCAAACTAGTGGCTCGCGCAATCGATCTTCATGGTGACGATCTGGTGAGTGAGCACATCAAGTCGGCCACAAATAACGCAAAGGATCTGGTCGCGATCTTGACGGAGGCAAGAGAGGGAGGGCTTTCCCAAGAGAGTCGAGCGGCGCTTGGGGCAGCGGCGCGAACGAAACGCGCCGGGTGGTTCAAGTCAGTCACTTGGATGGAAGACGTGGCGCGAGAGATCATTGGCCCGGACATTCCGAACGCCGATGCCGGTTTCCGCAAACTCGTCGAGAGCATCTTCGCGTGGTGTGCTAATGCCGGGCCCTGATATCGACTTGCTCGCGATTGACCGGGGAACCGTGACGGCGCCGGCCGGCTGCGGCAAGACACACCTGATCGCGGAGGCATTAACGCGGCACTGCGACGCCAGACGCATCCTCATTTTGACGCACACCAACGCTGGTGTCGTTGCTTTGAGGAGCCGTCTCGACAAAGCCGGTGTCCCTTCGACGGCATATCGGCTGTCCACAATCGACGGATGGGCGATGCGACTCATCTCGACGTTCCCCACACGTAGCGGACACGATCCGAACCTTCTCAAGCTGGCGAGGCCAAGCACAGATTACCCGAACATTCGTGTCGCAGCAGCAAAGCTGCTAAAGGCAGGCCACGTCGCTGACGTGCTCAAGTCGAGCTATGCGCGGCTCATAGTCGACGAGTATCAGGACTGCTCGATCCGCCAGCACGCGGTTGTCGCTTATGCTGCCCAATCCTTGCCGACCTGTGTGCTCGGCGACCCCATGCAGGCAATTTTCGGATTTGGCGGCGACAATCTGGCGACCTGGGACGAACAAGTATGCGGCTATTTTCCTTTGGTGGGTGAGCTCGCGACACCGTGGCGCTGGATAAATGCGGGAGCTGAACCGCTGGGGCGTTGGCTTCTGGATGTACGCCACAGACTATCGAGGGGAGAACCTATCGATCTCGGGACTGCGCCCGTGGGTGTGACGTTGGTTCACCTCGATGGAACCAATGACCACGAGAGACGCCTTGAAGCGGCAAGAATAAGACCGCCTAGTCCGGACGACCGCGTGCTGATCATTGGCGAGAGCACGAGCCCCGACAGTCAACGACGGTTCGCCAGTCAGACGCCGGGCGCGGTGACGGTAGAAGCAGTCGATCTGAGAGACCTGGTCGCGTTCGCCATACGCTTCGATCCGGCATCGCCGCAGGCACTCCAACTCCTCGCCGAATTCGCGCAAAGCGTGATGCGCAATGTGGGGGCGGCAGGCTTTGTCAAGCGCGTCGAATCACTCCGGCGTGGCACGGCACGCAACGACCCGACCGAGGCCGAAGCGATGGCGCTCGCGTTTGTCCGTGATCCGTCTCACCGACGGGCCGTCGATGTCCTTGTCGAGATCGGCAAACAGGGTGGGGTCACGCCTCACCGTCCTGCTGTTCTCCGCGCCTGCATCAAGGCACTCCAGCTCTGCGAAGGAACGGATGGCTTGTCTTTCCAAGATGCAGCCATTCGCATCCGGGAACAGAACCGCCTCGTGGGGCGCTCCCTACCCAAGCGGGCGGTTGGCAGCACCCTCCTCTTAAAGGGGCTCGAAGCAGAGGCAGTCGTCATATTGAACGCAGACGCGCTCGACGCGCGGAATCTTTACGTCGCGATGACTCGCGGCTCGAAGGTGCTGACGATCTGTTCTTCTCAGGAAGTAATCTATCACAATAACTGAATAGGCAAAATCCGGCCGAATCAGAAATTCGCAATAATTTATTGTGATTTAGTAAGATGTGCACGTTGATCAACACAGCATTGTGATTTCTAAGATTTTTATTCCCCACGAGCTTAAGACAATGATCGGCGCTCTAATTCCATGCCGATGAACACCCAACTATCGACTGGACTTCGTTCTCAGACGAAGCATGCATGGAGATAGAGGCAACCTCGCCGGTAGCGAGGCGAAGCTCCAGGTCCGGCCCAAATGTTCCGGGCCTTCGTCAAGTGACAGCGCCGGCATCGGGTCGGCGCGTCATTGGCAAAGGACCGGAACCACATGAGCGACCTCAATCCCAATCAGACGCAGATCCTCAAGCATGCCGCCAGCTACGTGGACGGCGCTATCTTGCCATTGCCTGAAGACATCGAGCTTAGCGGCGGCGCCGTCAGCCGGATGCTGGGCGTGCTGCGTCGGAAAGGCTTCGTAGAGAAAGACGGTGACGGCGTGTGGCGCATCACGGACACCGGGTGCGAAGCGGTCGGCGCGCCGGCGCCGACGATGCCGCATCGAGAAGCCCAACAGTCCGCGGCTGGCGCGCCGCGCGCCGGGTCCAAACAGGCGCGGCTCGTCGAGCTGCTGCAGCGGCCGGAAGGGGCGTCGATCGCTGAAATCCAAACCGAGACCAGTTGGCAGGCTCACTCAGTCCGGGGCGCGATCAGCGGGGTGTGCAAGAAGAAGTTGGGGCTGACCATCGTCTCCGTCGTCGAGGACGATCGAGGCCGGGTCTATCGGATCGAAAGTGCGGCGTGAGCCGATGGCTGGGCTCAACGACGGCGGCGCCGACATCGGAGCGGCCGTTCGCTCTGCCTCGAGAGAAGACCTGATCGCGGCTTGGCGTGGCGCCTACGGGCGCCCGCCTCCGCCGGGGACCAGCCGGCAGCTGCTCGAATTCGCCGCAGCTTGGTCGCTGCAGGCGAAGCGCTATGGCGGACTGGGGCGGGCGACGAAGAGCCGGTTGAAGCGGCTCGCGGACGGGGATGACGCGGCTGTCGTTTCGGAGCGTCGGCCGACCGTCGAGCCAGGGACCAGGCTGGCGCGCGAGTGGAACGGCCGGATGCATATCGTCGACGTGACGCCTGAAGGCTTCGTCTACGCTGGCGACACCCACCGTTCCCTGTCGGCGGTCGCGCGGGCGATCACCGGCGCGCGATGGTCGGGGCCTCGCTTCTTCGGGCTCGGCAAGCAGGCGGGCGCCTGACCGATGGCCCGGCTCCGGTGCGCCATCTATACGCGGAAGTCGACGGAGGACGGGTTGGATCAGGCGTTCAACTCCTTGGACGCCCAGCGCGAGGCCTGCGACGCCTTCATCACGAGCCAGCGGCACGAAGGCTGGCGGGCGTTGCCGGATCAGTTCGATGATGGCGGCTTCTCGGGCGGCACGATGGAGCGGCCGGGACTGACGCAATTGCTCGGAGCCGTGCGTCGGAATCAGGTCGACGTGATCGTCGTCTACAAGGTCGATCGGTTGACCCGGTCTCTGGCCGACTTCGCGAAGATCGTCGCGCTGCTCGACGCCCACGAGGTTTCGTTCGTCTCCGTCACCCAGCAGTTCAATACCACGAGTTCCATGGGGCGTCTGACCCTGAACGTGCTCTTGTCCTTCGCTCAGTTCGAGCGGGAGGTCACGGCGGAGCGGATTCGGGACAAGATCGCCGCATCGAAGAAGAAGGGGCTGTGGACCGGCGGGCCCGTGCCGATTGGATATGACGTCAAGGAGAAGGCGCTCGTCCCCAACCCCGCCGAGGCCGAGACGGTGCGGCACCTGTTCCAACTCTACCTGACGCACGGATCGGTTCGCGAACTCGAAACCATCGCGGCGGCCGAAGGCATCGTCACGAAGCGCCGCAAGGGCGTCGGCGCCCGGGCTGGCGGCAATCCTTTGAGTCGCGGCGCTCTCTACAAGCTGCTCTCCAATCCGACCTATGTCGGCCGAATCGCCTATCGCGGCGACGTATATGATGGACGCCATCCGCCCATCATCGACCTCGACCTCTGGGACGCGGTGCAGGCAAAGCTCAAGGCCGGCGCGCCGGAACGCACATCATCGACGAATGCTGCATCGCCAAGTTTCTTCGCCGGCATCTTGTTTGACGAGACCGGCGACCGATTGACCCCGTCCCATGCGAACAAGGCGGGTAAACGCTATCGCTACTATGTCTCCAGCCGCCTGCACTTGGGCAAGGATCAGACCGGCTGGCGGTTGCCGGCGCCGATGCTCGAAGCACTGGTTTTCGAGATCCTAGACCGACGCCTTGCCGATCCTTTTTCGCTGCTCGAAGCGGGCGTCGTCTCGCCGGACGCCAAGATGTTGCTGCAACTGGAAAACGTCGCCAGCGACTTCCGACGGCGGCTTGCCGGCGCCGACGCTCAAGAGCGCGCGACGGCCGTTCGAGCGTTGGTTCGCCGGATTGACCTTAGTCCTAAGGAGATGCGGATTGCTCTTTCGCCAGACGTCGTCGCTGGCAATGACTTTGATCCGATTGTGATTGCTGAACCAGTGCAATTGCGTCGGCGAGGCGTCGAGTCACGATTGACGTCCGGCGCTCTAAACCACCGGCAGACCAATCCTGATCCAAAGCTTGTCGCGCTCGTCTCCCGCGCCCATCGCTGGCGTGATCTGCTGGTCGAGGGCCGCTACCGTAGCGTCATCGAGCTTGCGGCAGGCGAAGGCGTCAATCGTTGGGACGTCAGCAAGCAGCTGCCGTTCGCATATCTGGCGCCTGATATCGTCACGGCGATTCTCGACGGCAAGCAGCCGATCGGCCTCACCGCGAGCCGCCTCAGGCGGGCTGCGCCATTACCCTTCGACTGGAATGCGCAGCGCCGCGTGCTCGGTTTCGACCAATAGCGCCGCCGCACTGGCGATGTTGTGGTCTTCCAATTGGCCTGAAATGAACCGTGCATCGATCATTCGCAGGTTGATGCTGTGCACTTCAAAATGGCCATGCAGAGACGGTCTCGGAAAATGAGCCGCTTCGAGTGCGGATTACCGTCTCCGGCGGCCTACAGTTAGGCCGGACGGGCCGGAAAACCGCCAATTCTCCGAGGGTTAGGAATTCACGGAAGTGGTTGATATAAAACGACAAAGTGAGTGGTGGAGGGTGAGGGAGATTGTTCCAACACCCTGTTCGACATTCTGGCTGACTGGGAAGATCAACTCAAACATATAGATAGCAACCGTCCACAGGGGCCACGGCCATGACGGACGGACATAGGCAAACAACGCTATGCAAGGCCTTCTCGTCGCCTGCCAAGCCAGCTAAGCGGCGATTGAAGCTAACGCCGGTGTCAGTGCGGCTCACCGCAGACGAGAAGGCGAAGATCAAGCGTGACGCGGCGGGGCAGCCGCTGAGCGCATACATTCGCGAATGCGTTCTCCAGACGGGCGCGAGCTCAGACGCCTTTTTGAGCAGCCGTAATCGCAAACCGGAGCTGGTACGGGTGCTGGCCGCGCTCGGCCGCTCGAATCTGGCGCGCGATTTCGAGGAGCTGTCATTCGCGGTGCGCGACGGCACAGTGCAACTGAGCGCCGAGAGCGAAGCGGCGCTGCGCCAAGCTTGCGCAGACATCGCCGCGATGCGTCGTGACCTGTTGAAGGCGCTGGGCCTCAGGCCGGATTGAGGTCTGCCCATGATCCTGGTCGGCAACCAACGCGGCGGTTCGAAAGACCTCGCTCTTCATTTGATGAAGGACGAGAACGAACGCGTCGTGGTCGACGAACTACGGGGCTTCGCCTCGACGAATCTAGAGGGCGCGTTTCAGGAATCCTACGCGATCAGCAAGGCCACGCGGTGCAAGCAGCATCTCTATTCGCTCAGCTTCAACCCGCCGAAGGATGAAGCGGTCGCGCCGGAAGTCTTTCACGACGCAATCGAACGCGCCGAACAGCGCCTCGGCCTGACCGGCCAGCCGCGCGCCGTCGTTTTTCATGAGAAGCGCGGAGGAGATGGCGAAGTCAGGCGTCATGCGCATGCGGTCTGGTGCCGGATCGATCCGGAGAACATGCGCGCCGTGCAGCTCTCCTTCACTAAGCGCAAGCTCCAGGAGTTGGGGCGCGAGCTGTATCTTGAGCACGGATGGCAGATGCCAAGAGGGTTCGTGCGCTCGCAGGACGCCGATCCGCGCAACTACACCCTCGCCGAATGGCAACAGGCGAAGCGCGCCGGGAAAGAGCCGGACAAGCTCAAGGCTATGTTTCAGGACTGCTGGGCGATCTCGGACAGCCAGGCGACCTTCGCCCATGCCCTCAACGAACGCGGCTACATCTTGGCGCGAGGCGATCGGCGCGGTTTCATCGCCGTCGACCATAAGGGCGAGGCCTACGCGATTTCCCGCTGGACGGGGCACAAAGCCGGCAAGGTGCGCGAACGCCTTACCGATATGGAGTCACTGCCGGATAAAGACACGGCGCATACACAAGCGGCGAAGATCGTCACGGATCGGCTCAAGCAGCTTCAAGCAGAGCAGAGCCGCTCTGAACAGGATAGGCTTGCCCGTCTGGCCGCAGAGCGCACACGCAAGGAAGCTGAGCAGCGGCAGGGTGTAGAGCGATTGCGAGCCGAACAGTCCGCCCGTATGCGAAGTGAAGAAGCAAGGCGCGAGGCGAAAATCCGAAAGGGTCTTTTCGGTTTTATCGACCGGCTTACCGGCAAGCGAAAGCGCACCGAAGCGGAGAACGATACCGATCGACAAACGGCCCAGGCGCGCGACCGGAACGAAAGGGCCGCATTAGCATCGGCGCACCGCCAATCGTTGGATCGGCTAGGCGAGAAAGCCGAACAGGTAAGAGCGCAGCGGCGGGAGACGAACCGAGAGCTGGCCACGGACATTGAACGGCTGGAAAAGCTGCCACGGCCTACGCCGCGCGCTGCACCGTCCCGCGAGAAAGAGCGTTCGAGACGGCCACGGCGCGGTCGAAGCCGTGACGGGCCGGAGTTCGGGCGCTGACGATCTCGCGCGAGCGCGGCTACTTACCGTCTGTCCGCCGATAGCGGTCATGTATCTTGACCAGATGGCCTTTGAGGTCGCGCCGGACGTAAGCCGTGATGATCTCGGCGGCAAATATGTCTGGCGCGATGCCTTGGGTCGGTTCCATCCATGCGCCGAGGAAGCTACGGTAGCCGGTATCGCTGACGAACGGGCGATCAAGATCGACCGCATGGGCTGAAAACCCTAGCCATGGCGAATGGCTGCCGATGCCGAACAGACCTTCCATCTCGATGCGAAAGCGGACACCGCAAACTTCGATCACGAATGAACCTGTCTGACCCCAGAGCGGCACTTGGTCCTCGTCCGCCGCCGTCTCCCGTGCGAGGACATATCCTGATGCATCTTCATGCGCGAGAATGCCGACATCGCCGCCGTTTAGCTTGCGCGCGAGATGTCGCGCTTCCTCTCGGATCGCTGCGACTTCCATTTCATCGGCGATCAGCATCGCTACATGGTGCCGCTCGATCAGATCCCGGAAATAGGCAATGCCCTCCGGCATGGTGTCCGGCAGATGGGCGGTCTGACGGTCGAAGGCGCGGCGTGTGTTTTCAGCATCGGCCTCGGCGAGAAGGTCGCCGAAGCCGAGCTGCGTTTCGTTCTGAATTCCGAATGCGCCCATCTCAAGCGCTCCGGTAGATCAGGCGTTCGCCCGCGATGGTGGTTTCGGCATAGTCCATCGCCAGGTCGCGGGCGATGGCGTCCATATCAAGATAGGCGGCGAGGTTTTCTGGAATGTCGCCGAACAAACCGTCATCCACGAACAGTTCGGCCAGTTCACGCATTCTGAGGCCGTCATATATGTCGATATCGAAGGCGTCTGGATCGGCGTCAGCCGGATCGATCACATAACCAAGCTCACGGGCGGCGATAATCAAGACACGTTTTTCGCGCTCGTCCCATCCGTCCGTGGCCTCGATGAATGCGGCAATGTTTCCTTGATGGACGCCGAGAGCGCCCGCCAGTTCGGCGTCTATCGCCTCACCGTCGATAAATTGAAGCTCGAACTCTTCAACAGGATCGCCATAGGCGTTGCGAAGGCACGCGCTCGCGGCATGAAACTCGTCCGCACTTACAAAGTAGAAGCCGTTGGCTGACGGGTCATAGGGTTGTGCGTAGAATGTGCTCATTGGACTTCGCCTTTCTGGGTTAGCGGTTTGCGCATGCAAACCGGCTAGGCCCCGCGCCAATGAGCGGGTGAATGCGATCAAGGCCGAAAAGCGGCGCAAGTGGTGCGGGCGCAGCGCAGCGAGCCACGGTTCGCCGCTTTTCGCCCGAAGGGCTTGGCCTTGAACGCAGGGGGCTGCGAAGCCCCAAGAACGAAAGGAAGGTCAGCCGAAGGCTGTCTGAATCCGCGCGATGGGATCGTCACCCGAAGGGCCGAGACGCCGTGAGGCGGCTCGGGGAGCGGAGCGAGTAGAGCCCGGTCCGAAGGGCGCGCTCAATCAATCGCCTCTGGGATTCTCCATCGTCTCAAGCGGTTTTTCGAGAAATAAGTGGATCGATTGGCGAACGGTCGCTATTTTTGAGAGAGGGGAGCCATACATGAACACCAGTCCCAAGCCTAATTTGTCCATATCAGCAAGATATCTAGGTCCAATATTGGCCCTAGATGGAGAACTTACGAAAAATGCGCAAAACTTAGTTTTCGCGCGGAACGGAACCGGGAAGTCGTTTCTTTCTCGCGCGTTCCGGTATTTAGATTTATGGGGCCAGGGCAGAGACATTTCCAAAGCAGCACACAATCTGGTTTCCGATGAATCTACAGATGGAAGAGCCGAATTCGCATTTTGCCGTGGAATAAGCGCGATAGGAACGCTTCATCTCGATAATAAAGGCAATACCATTTCAGCCAATATACCGGATGCGATATTTCATGTGTTTTCGGAAGATTTTGTCCATGAGGAACTTAGAGAACGGGAGTACGAAATCGACGGCAATATTGAAAATCAGATTTCTATAGATAGCGCAAATATCAAGCTAAAGGACGCACAGAATGCTGTCGATAAGGCGACTACAGACGAACAGGCCGCCCGAATACGGCTTGGTCAGACGTATGAAGACGAAAAAGTTATTGCGCTGAATGAGAAAGCGGGCATTAACAGGCAGCTTAGGGAATATCGTGCTCTATCATTCGACACTTTTCTTGAACGTTACCCTGATAAGCCATCGCCACCGGATCAAAGCTTCGCCGCCATCCTGGTAGATCTAGATAGTCTTAAATCTCTTCCTGCGGAGCCCGCATACCCTACTTCTCTAGAGACGATCCGAAGCGACGATGTCAATCTGGAACAGCTGGAAGCCTCTCTTCGACGAATAACCTCGCCATCCAGCGTATCTGACGAGATCAAGAGAAAGATCGATGCCCATCACGGCTTCTATGAAACCGGCGCGAAGATCGTTCAGGAGGAATGCCGTACAACCTGCCCATTTTGCGAGCAGGGCATCGCAAGTCCAGATCCGAAGGAAATCATTGACGCGTACATCGCATATTTCGAGGACGAAGAGGAGAAACATAAATCGGAGCTGCGGGAGTTCTATCGCAGGCTCAAACAAAAAGAAGCAGATTTGAGCCAAATCGAAACGCAACTCTCAAGGCAGATATTGCAATACGACGCACTTAAACGCTTCGTCCCTTCCAAAAAGGACACGCGGATCGATGACGGTGAATTACAATTTGAGGAAGCTCGGACACTTATAACAAGTATGAAATCGCTCATTCAGACAAAGGCAGATACGCTTTCTGTAGCGCATGAATTGTCCGATGCCGATCTCCCTATCCGCATCGAGCATATCAACAAGGTCATAGCGGAAAACAATACCCTCGTTTCGGAACTTAACACGGCTGTTAGCAAGTCCGATGAGGAGCGAAAGTCCCTACAACGCAGCATTTGTCATGTATACGAACAAGAATTCGCAATGACTAACTGGAACGATATCGAAGCACTAAGAATTCTGCAGGGACAGATTCAAAGCAAACGGGGCGAGCTGAACGCACTCGAAAGGTCAAGTCCTTCTAATGACGCCCGCGTTCGCGTTGCGGAGACATTCGAGCTTTTGCTTAAGGAGTTTTTCGCGAAGAAGTATGTGTTCGATAAACACAGATTCGTATTGAAACGCGGCGATCGAGAAATGACACGCGGGCCGCACCGGACATTGAGCGACGGAGAAAAAACGGCTATCGCATTTTGCTATTTTATAGCCTGCATTCATCGCAAAGTGAAGGCAAACAGAGACTACCGTAAACTGTTCCTAATATTTGACGACCCTGTAACGTCGATGTCATATGACTTCATATTTTCTATAGCACAGACGCTCAAGCATTTAAATATATCCGACAATGGAGAGATATCGGTTAATCCTGGAAAGATTGACGGCACCAAATATGTTCGTCCAGAGCTTCTGATTTTGACCCACAGCAGCTACTTCTTCAATATTTCTCGAACTAACAGGGTTGTACGCGACGACGCAACCTTTTCCCTTTCTACGGATGGCACTACGCATAAGCTTACGCATCTTAAGAGTTATGTCGCGCCATTCGAGCAACAACTTGCGGATGTCTATCGTGTTGCGAACGGTAACAATCCCGACCACGGTACTGGCAATGCGATCCGCTCCGTTCTGGAGGCTGTAGGGCGTTTTTGCAGGCCGGATAAGTCACAAAGCTTAGAGGAATTTATTGGCTATCTTGCCGGAGAAAAAGGCTTCAGCATCAAGAGCATACTGATCAACTCGCTTTGCCACGGGACCTACTACGATGAAGCGCCTGCGCCCGACGATCTCAAGTTGGCATGCCAAGAAACAATCTGTGTTGTCGAGCATTTCGCAGAGGGTCAGATAGCGATTATAAAAAGCGCCGCTGGCGGCAGATCGTAGGCGCTCACACATCTCACTATACTGCGAACAAGCCCGATTCTATTGGGTCGCAAATTGGTAGGCGTAAAGTTATGAAGAAACATACCTTCTAATAGCTTCCTGGTTTATATCTTTTGCCGGAATAAGCCGGTAGTGCCGTTCATCAGCCACCCTGATTTCGGCGTCCTGTAGGGCAAGTTCGAACAAAGCAATAATCCCGCCCGGCATGAACTGCGCAGCAATCGCACGGCAGCGCATTCCAGGAAACTTCTGTTCCGCGAAGCGTATGTCTTGAGACGTTTGGACGATGCCGATTTGATCTTTACCCGTTTTCGCCTGCACCGGGATGACGTAGTGGCACCCGTACTTGTCGAGCCCGATATAAAGTTCATCGATTTCGATCTGGCCGATGTCTCCAACGGTGGTCCGAAGGTGGTTTTGCAGGCTGTAGGTAGTCAGTCCCAGGAAGGTATCGATAAGTCGATTGTAGCGCACGATCGCGAGCAGCGCTTGTTCGTCGTCCAGCGCATAGGCTCGGATCAGTTCGGGCGTGGCATCGGGCACATCGGTTACGACTAAATCCTCGCGGGGGACAACCCGCGTCGCCTTCACGAGCTTGAAGCGGTAGCGTCCCTTGCCGGCGCCTTCGATAATCCATTCCCGGTCTTCGGGCTGAGTTGCAAGAATTCTCTCCGGTAGGACGTTGCGGTAGCGAAATGAATAAGGCACATCGCCAATATTCTTGACGCGAGCAAAGCCCAGCTCTGCTGCGCCATTTTCAAGTTCCTCGCGCGCAAACTCGAATTCCGCTATTCCCTCGGCGTAATGGTCGAAGAATATCTTTTGAATAAGCGCTTGGTACCGATTTAAGGTCTCAGCCATATGCCCCCTCTTGCGCCGCTAGTCTTTCTTTTTCAATATCGATTTGCTTGCGCTTTTTTGCGCCGCTTTTCCGGTCCCTACGTCCCGATGGCGCTTGCACTCCGAAATAATCCGCCGCTTCGGACATATCCATCCAAAGCAGGCTCGGATCGCCTAGCGCAACAGTTTCGCTCGGTCGCTCCGGCTTCGCACCCAAGGCTTCGATCACAGCGCCGGCGATTGCCCGCGCTAGGGGCGGAGGTACGGCATTCCCGATCTGCCGCGCCCCATGCCACTTCGTCACGTTGAAACGGAACCAGTCTGGGAACCCGTGCAGGCGCGCCATTTCCCGTACTGTGATGCAGCGCGCATATTTGTAGTGAATTGGCCGTGGGCTCGTGAATGCTCCGCGTGCGCCGTCCGTCCCGGCACGCAGCGTGTTCGACACCCCCATCTCGGGGAGCTTAAAGAAGCGGCTGATCGGCTCGACCGATCCAGGCTCTGTCTCTGCGAACCTTCGGCGGGATATGTCGGTGTGGTCCGTTCGGGCGCTGGAGGTGAGGAAGGATGGGTCCCAATCCCGCACGTATCCGCAGTGCCATGCATCGTTCGTTAGGCACCGCAGCTGCGCGGAATAGGATGAAGGTGGACCGAGACGCGCAGTCTTGACCGCATCGCTTGCAATCAGGCTATCGAAGCTATCCGCATCCGGGAGGTCGCCAAGTGCGTCCTCGCATGTGGGGCCAAACGAAAGGCTTTCCAGCGGGTTTCTCTTACCGGCCAGGTTCGTTATCGGTTCCGGGTAGCGCGGCAAGGCTTGTCCCTTCCGCGCGCCGAAGAGAATCAAGCGCTCACGGAACTGTGGGGCGCCGAAGTTCCCCGCATTTAGAACCTGCCATGGCACCTGAACATCGTAGCCTGCATCGTCGAAGGCTTTGACCAGCTCATGGAGGAACTCTTTGTGCTTGCCTACCGTGAGCCCCTTCACGTTCTCGAAGACGAACGTGCGAGCTTTTAGCTCGGCGACTATGCGGACGAATTCGAGCACGAGCTTGTTGCGCGGATCGTCGAAAATACGCTGCCCGATCAATGAAAAGCCCTGGCACGGCGCGCCGCCGAATACACAATCGACCGGCTTGTCCCCAATGCCCGCCGCCTTACGAATTTGACGGCCTGTGAGGCCTTCAACTGAAAACGGGATGACCGTCGTGTTAGGAAAGTTGAATTTGTGGACCGCGCAGTGCACCGGATCGATTTCGACGGCAGCAGCTATATCGAAGCCCGCCTGCTCGAATCCCAGGCTGAGGCCTCCGGCTCCTGCGAATAGGTCGATTCCGATTGGACGCATTGCTAAACTGCCTTTTCGATCACGTGCTTTCATATTTCGATCTTAGCGGTCGGTCCCCTATATGTCGATCGGAATTTTCGAGTCATCCACAAAGGCTTCCAACCTTTTGCTCAATGCTTCGATATCTCCAAGCTCGCATTGCCAAACGGTGAGGACCTGCCACCCCCTCGCTTCCAATTGTTCCACACGTGTTCTATCGCGTTCCACGTTTTGCGCAAGTTTGGGGATCCAGTAGTCGTGACGGGATTTAGGTGGCTTGCCCTTTGGACAGCCGTGCCAATGCCAAAAGCAGCCGTGAACGAAGATGGCTTTCCGCCGCCCGATGAAAGCGATGTCCGGTTTGCCGGGTAGTTCCTTGCGGTGCAGACGGTAGCGATACCCTAGGGCCGTAAGAGCGCGTCGAACAACAAGCTCAGGCTTGGTGTCCTTGTTCTTGACCGCCTGCATGATCCGGCGGCGCTGTTCGGGGGTCCGAGTATCCACTATGGCTGCTCGATAGCATGCGAGCATGAACATTCACAGCAGTGGACGGCTAAAGTCTTTCGCTTTGCGTAGGGGGTTGCACAGGGGGCGGCACGCCCCCTTGCCGAGAGAGCCGCAGGCGATCGAGCCAAGATGCGAAATACCATTTCGCACATCTTGCGCTGAACACGAACCCTTCCGAATTCTCGATCGTACGCGCGAACTACGAACCGCCTGAACCGCAGATGACCTGCGCCAGCGCCGACCCAATGGGCCGACGCTGACGGGTCAGATTGATCTGCTGGTGCTGTCGTCGGTGGTTGGTGGTCGCTGGGCTAGGCCCGCGCGCGCCGCCGGATTATTGCGGCACCCAGCATGAGCATGCTCGCCATGAGGGGAAGCGCCGCAGGTACGGGAACGGCGGCTGCATCCGTCAGCGTGCCGGTGATCGAGACTGGGCCGGTCAGGACCGTGCCCGAAAGATAGCCGATCTGCCGGAACTGGGAGTTAGCGTCGCCGCCAAAGTCCGTCGCATCGAGCGGGGTCACGGCTCCGACCGTTGTGTAGAAGCCGAGGAACGGCGACTGGCCCACGATGTCGGCAAAGATCGGGATGTTCACTCCGGCGACATTGAAGGTGAGTGCCGCGATGTAGCTGTCGATGGTGAAGGTCGCCGTTGGGCTTTCTGGCGTGATCCGGACTTCGGTGCCGGGGATGACCTGCACTTGCCCTCGGAGCGGTCCGGCAAATTGGCCGGTGCCAGTGTTCGACACGAAGATCGTGTTGTCAGGCTCGAACGGATCGTTGACCGACATGCACAGGCCATCGACGCAAACCTGCTGCTGATTGGTGTCGCCTGCCGGGAAGGCGGAGAAATCGAATGTGAAGCTGCGCGTCGCGGCGTCTGCGTTCTGGGGAACCGCCGCTCCGGCGGCGAGTGCGACGATGGCGGTCAGTGTCAATTGCCTGCCGCGTTTGGCAAGGGCTCTGAGGCTTAGCGAGGGCATGGGGCTTCTCCAGGCTTGTCCAACTTTTTTCTAGAAGTTGGCATGCGCCCGGAATGCCAGGCAGGCTGCGGGTTTGGGAGGATGCGCCCTGGCTTAATCCCCATGGCCGAGCACCGGAACGCCGTTGCAGCCAATAGATTTTCATATTAAACCAACTATTAGAAAATAGTTGGCGCATTGAAATTGCTCCGTTACATAAGACATATGGGCACATCACTTGATAGTGTAACGATTGATCCTGACGTAAGTTGTCGCGTTCTCGTGAAACGTGAGTGCGCGGGCATTAGCGGCCACGCATCGCGTAACGCCAATCACCCGAAAAAGGGCTCATCGATTAAGGTCGAGCCGATCCGCGAACTGGACGCGGTTCGGGCGATTAAGACGAGCCTCGTCGATCGACCGCGCGACCTGTGTCTCTTTACGCTCGGGATCAATACAGCCTATCGCGCCAATGAGCTGCTATCGCTGACCGTTGGCCAGGTTGCCTACCTGCGCGCCGGCGACCGGCTCGATCTGAAACAGAGCAAGACGCATCGATACAGGGCGATCACCGCGAACGCTGTCGTCGTCGCGGCTATTGAAGGTTGGTTATCCGTCTATCGCCCGGCCGCTGACGAAGCGCCGCTGTTCCCGTCTCGCAAGAGCCGGCGCGCTTTGACCGTTTCGTCGGTGTGCCGGATGGTCAAAGGTTGGTGCGCGGATGCAGGCCTTCACGGGAACTATGGCTCACACACGCTGCGCAAAACCTGGGGGTTCCATCAGCGCCAGACATTTGGGAAGCCGACGGCGCTTCTCACGCGTGCGCTTGGCCATTCCTCAGAATGGCAAACGCTTGAATATCTCTGCATCCAACCAGAAGAGATCGATGATTTATACAATTCGCCACTGTGAGTGCGGCCGAGTTCGAGCGAAATAATAATTAACCTATATTTTGCGTACAGATTGATATATTAAATTCAATAGACAGCATATATATGTGAGCACAGCGATTGTATCGGATAGACTAAAGCATATTTGGATCAGACGGTCCGCGCTTTTGTTGCTTCCGTTGGCTTTGGTGGTGCCTGACGATCTGGGCTATATCCATTCTTCCTTGGGCTTGGGCGCATTCCAGTGCTGACATGCCAAGGGCGTTCTGTAAGCATGAATCCCAATCTTTACGTTCGGCCAAGGCTTCTATTAGACCTCTCAAACCGAGCCCCGCCGCTAAGTGCCCGACTGTTTGACCAGATTGAGCGTCCAGAATGTTGACTTCGGCTCCAGATCGCACAGCATTTTCTGCCTGATCAAATAGTCCTTCGTGTATAAGCTTTTCAAAATCTACGCGCATATAAAAAATAAAACTATTGTATGAATTGCCTTATTATAAAGAAAATACTACTTTGATCTAACAATTTTTTTCCTTAGACCACGTTTGATTTGACGGGGTGGCGCCCAAAAGATGGGCGAATCGGTATTGTGATAGGCAAATTTCCCAACGTAGTTGGGTTCAAAAAACACTAGCGCGCCTTCACCGTGAAAGCATGGGCATGAATCTTGATTGAGCTCGACAAAATCATTTATCGAGTATGGCATTCCATGAATGAATTCATCTTCTATGCCTATAACATTCCATTTCTCATCCGTTTGCAGAGAGAAAATATAGGGCGTCATTCGAAAATGATCGGTCAAAAAAAAGAAAATTCTATGACTCGCGGGTATTGCAAATCCGCTTATAAATATGCTGGGTATGTGTCTTTTCTTGTCAAATGATATGATTTCTATATTCCCTCTTACGAGAAGTAGATTCTCTAGATTAAAGTAATCCACAATGAGTGTCGCTAAAGTTGATTGTGATTCATTGTAAATAACAAACTTACCGGCGAGCTTACGGGTAATCGATCTAGGCGCCAACCTAATTGCCATCGCCCGCTTATGCTCTTTGGCAAGATTGACCATCGCGTTATCGATATCAAAGACAAGGAAGCGGTCCCCTTGTCTTGGTAGGGACAACAAATCAGTCAAGAATTCTGCTAGAGGTGCTAAAATACGCTTATGCGTCTTGCGTTTATTTTCTGCAAGTGCGGTGAGTGATTTATGCGATATAGGCTTGTAACCATCGCGGCGATAAGATTCAAATGTGACTGCTCGACTTTGCAGTATGGCCTCTGTGATAGATTGAAAAGATAGGTTGTTGCATTTTTGGTAGCACAGCAGTTCCGCCGCGATACGTTGCCGGAACAGATCGGACGCTCGATAGTCGATTGTCATAGCCTTGCACTCAAAAACTCCACACAGAACGCCATCGCGCAGGACAAAACACTCACACTTTGGCGGCGAATTGTCCTGACGGGCCGCGCGAAACTCTCCGAGCTTCTACCAGCATGACACCGGTTGACGCACGGAGACATATTATGGCCCCGAACAGGAAAACCAATACGACTGAGTTGCCCTTACGGGCCGAAAACAATCATGTTCAATCGTACGATCAAAATCCTGTTTCGCCTGACCCGACCCGCGAAGCCTATCTCCACTGGGCAGAGCGGTATGACTATTACAATAAGCGATTGTTCGGCGGAGTCCTGCCGAAGGCGATTATCGTCCTGCGCCGCATGCCGAAGACCGCCGGGTACTTCCTGCGCAATTCCATGGACAATCGCAGCGGTGCGGTTGTCCACGAGATCGCCCTGAACCCCACGCTGTTCAAGCTGCTTGGGGATCGCGAAGCGGACCAAACGATGGTGCATGAACAGACGCACCTCTGGCGCTTTGTGTTCGGACCGCGCGGCAAGAACGGCAAACCCGGCGCGGCCGGCTACCACGACCGCCACTGGGCCGACAAAATGGAAGCAGTCGGCCTTAAGCCCTTCAACACTCGCGATCCGAGCAAACGCACGGGATACTCCGTGTCGGATAGGGTCATTGATGGCGGTCCGTTCGACATTGCCCATCGTGAACTGGCGATAGCAGGAACACTGATCGACTGGCGAGACCATGCGTTCGGTTCGGCGCTCGCCGCCACGCAGGGGTCGACTGGCGACGATAACGGCGCGAGCAACGAGCAAGCCAAAAAGAAAGACCGGATCAAATTCACCTGTTCCGGCTGCAAGCTGAACGCCTGGGCCAAGCCCAAGGCCAAGCTCGACTGCGGCGTCTGCAAGCAGCCGATGGCGCCCGCGGGGGCGACGGGCTGATGCGCGGCAACCATCCCGCCACTGGGCCGCCGGCACTGCCTGCTGGCGCACGCTAGCCGGCCTTCATCCCCTCAACCCTTCGACCTGATTTCACAGCGCGCCAGACCGGCTTCGCTGAACGCTAGCGGCTGGCCAAATTGAAGGAGGTTCAATTGAACGACCCACAAATCCCAGATGCGCGTATCAAGCTCTCGCCGTTCATGACCGGTGCCAGCTGGGTCGCAATGACTGGCTCGACAGTCGTAACAGTATCGCACCCTGTCGAAGCATTCGCCGCTGATGGCTTCGGAACGCGCGACATCCTTCTGACGGTGCTTATTGGCGCTGCCTTCCTCATGACGCTTCTGGCGTTGCATGAAGTCGGCACACGTATATTGCCAAGGCTAACTGGGGAAACCTTCAAAAAGTGCCTGTTGGCATGGTGCGCGATCGTCGCAATTGTCATCCCGATCTCGCTTCTGACCGGCCTGATGGCGATCGGCGTGCCGGTCGCCAAGAACGCCGAAATCCGTCAGGCCGTGGTGAACGCGCAAGAAGAAGGTGCAAGCGCGAGCGCTCTTGTCCGTACGATTGAAAACCTGACCAAGACGGCCGGCACCAAGGCCGACGAGGCCGCGACCATGGCCGCGAACGAGTATTGCTGCGGCACCGTGAGTGGTAATGGCGGCGGGCGCGGGGAAACCTTCAACGCCCTTGTCGGCATCGCCACGACGCTGAAGGGCGCGGAAAGCGCGCTGAACCGAGCGAAGGCCAGCACACGCCCGCTCGTACGCCGGATCGAACGCCACACGGAGAAGCTCCGCGAGCTGGCCGATCGATCCGACCTAAAGCCATCGGAAGTCGTGCTGGAGACCAAGCGCCAAATCGCTGAGCTGAACCACTTGGTGGAGGAGGTCCGTCGCGCCGCTCCGATAGCCTCCATGCGCGCCCTGGTCGATGGCCTGTCGGCCGACTGGGAGAGCATGGGCCTGAACGCTCGGGCGACCGGGATCATCCGCGAGACCTTCAACCCGACCGTCCAGCAGTTCGACGAAGCTTTGGTGCTGTTCGAAGCCCACGCCTCGAAACCGCCAGCGCAGTATGTCGAAAAGTTCGGCTTCGCTCTGCTGGCCGATCACATCCCGGACATCCTGCCAGTGGTCGCCTTCTTGCTGCTCATCGACGGGCTGCCGCTGCTGCACGTGTTCCTCGTCCTGACCATGAGCCGGCGTAATGCGCGCGGTGGTTCCGGCGATCATCGCCCGGACGATCCGGCGCGGCCGAACGGCGCAATCCACGCCAACGGCGCTCTGCCGCCCCTTCCGAACCACGCCTGAGACGGAGACACGCCATGAAAAAGCTGTTGTGGGGCGGCGTCGCCCTGATTGCCCTCGTCGGCTCGCAGCTGGTGCTGCCGGTCGAGTACACGTTCGCGACGCGGCTCGGTCAGATGCTGGGAGCGTTCGAGGCCCAGTGGATCGAGGCCCGTACGGAGGCAAAGGCGATCCAGACCGAAGAACTGCGCGAGGCCGAAGAAAAGGTCTACCGGCGCAACAAAGCCAACGATAAGGCCCTCGAAATCGAAAGCTACATCGCCACCAAGCAAATCGAGAAGACCAACAACTCGACCTGGATCAAGGAAATCCTGGCCAATGCCAGCGACGCCGGGTGCGCTCTCTACCTCCTCGCGGGCACAAACTCGCCGGAAGAGGAACGAGACGCGCAAACGATGTGCGCCGCAGGCGAAATGCTAAGGACGTCGATCGCCGAGGATTTTGGCAAAGCGATCGACGGCGAACGCACCGACGCCATGCGCGAGATGATCGAGCGTTTCCGGGCCGCCGAAGAGGAGATGGCCCGGTGAGCAGCAATCGCAGAGGCTACGACGACGATCATTGGCGCGACGCCATGGCTGCCTTCAAGGGAGCGTCGACCGCATTCCGGATCTTCCGGTGGGTCAGCACGCTCATCCGCAAGGAGATGATCGAGCACGCGGCGGCAGAGGCCGAACGCGCCCTTGAAGCCGACCTCGTATCGGGCAAGCTGGAAAACGAGCGGCTTGGGACGGAAGAGGATTTGGAACGGCTGGGCCTGCTGGACGGGCCAGGCTTCTTCCTCGGCACTTTCAATGGACGGCCCGTCCGTCTTTCGCTCGACTACCACCTGACGATCATGGCCATGGCGGGCCTGGGTAAGACCACCAGCTTGAGCGCGCCCGGCATCATCCGTCTCTTGAAAGGAGCGGACGATGGCTGAGTGCCGCGAGAGCGTCGTTGTGCTGGACTGGAAGGATCGTGAACTCGTTCAAATGGCCGCAGCGGGTGTGGCCGAAGCCACCGGATCGCCGGCGCGTATATTTGCGCCCTTCGAAGCCGACAATCGTGAACGCTACAACCCCATGCAGCCGGTTATCGATGCCGCTGCGCGGGGCGAGCCGATCGTCGATGATGCGAGAACGCGGCTCCGAGTCCTGTTCTATCCGAAGCTCGCCATAGCGGCCCAAAACGCATGGATCACTGAGCTGGCGCAGCTCTGGGCGCAGCTCGTCATTGTCGCGCGCGCTCACAAAGACCCAGAGGCGGCGACGCTTGGCGGCTTATGGGACTTCGCCCATTCCTCCTACCTCGACGTCCAAGCCTTTATGGAAGTCGCTTCAGAGCACACGGACATTGAAGGCGGCTTTGTCGCCGCCATGGCCAATGGCTGGCTGAACCAATTCACCGATCCGGATCAGAACGAGTTCAAATGGGCCATGCAATCATTGGCTGAATGTGTCGCCTTGTTTGCGCCTGGCTCTTACGTTCGCCAGGCGACGGATTCGACCACACTTGATGTCGCCTCCTTGAAGCAGCATCCGCAGGCGCTCTTCATCACCATTCCTGACAGGTATCTGATGACGGCAGGGCCGGCGGTCGCGGCCATCCTGGATGCGATCGTGGAGACCTGCGCCTATGCGAAAGGCCCGCATCGCGTCGCGATCCTGGCCGAAGAGTTCGGGGCGCTCGCTTTCAACGAAAATGTCCTGAAATGGGTGCGCACCTATCGTTCGTTAGGCATCCGCTTCATTTGCGTCGTGCAGGACCGGTCCGGCTTCTCCAAGTACCAGAAGCATGGTGCGCACAAGCCGTTTGAACAAAACAGCGCCAAGCTGCTCTTCGGAATCAGCGACCCGGCGCATTTGCGCGAGCTGGAACAGCGGGCCGGCAAGCGGGCGGTATTGATCGGAACGGCTTCGACCTCTCTTGGGCTGAAGGTCCCTGGGCGAAATCTCGGGGTCAGCGAAACGCTCCGACCCGTATTGGCCGCGAGCGAGATCGCCCGGATCGGACCAGGCAAAGCTCTCCTCGATATCCCCGGCCAGCCGCTCTTCATCCTTGATAGGCCGCCCTGGTGGGAGCAGCCCGACATCGCGCCTTACATGCGCGACGCCCGGTTCGACCAGACCTGAACGCCACCCTAGGAGACCCATCCAATGGCAGATGTGCCGCCGTCCTCGAAGGCCGAGCGCAACACTCTGATTCAGGCCCGCAAGCGGGATTTGCCTCGGCCCGCGCCTACGCCTCCACCTCCCACACTTGGGGCAGGCCGCGATGCCGCAGTGATCCAGGAACGCCAGAAAGCCAATAGGCGCGAACAAAGGATAAATGAAATCGGCGTGGCGCTTGGAAAGAACAACGGTAAGGCGCGGCGCGAATTTAGTCGCGATCGGAGGTGCTAAAATCAAGAGATAAGGAATTATTTCCTATTTTTCTTGATTTATTTGTTCTTGTTTTGTACACTATTCTCTTTTGACTGACGCCACGAAAGGAGAAACGACATGGCGAACGACAAACCGATTGATGTAGTGCACGACCGTGCCATAAAGGGCTCGATTTGGCGAAACGAGTCTGAAAAGGGCACGTACTACACCGTCACCCTAAGCAAGACGTACAAGACCAATGAGGGCGAGTATCGTGACACTCACTCGATCCATGAGAATGACTTCCTGCGCGGCGCTGAAGTGCTGCGCAAAGCTCATGAGAGGGTCATCAATATTCGCCGCGAAGCGGCACTAGCAAAAGGCCCTGAAATTGAGCCGAAGCGCCAGCCCGATCGCGGACGTGACCGATGAGCGGTGGCGGTGAGCAGGAGTGTGGGAAAAACGATCGGCTTGGCCGCGCCTTTGGCGCGGCCAAGCCGGGGCCGGGCGCGCTGCATCTCGATCATGCGCGCTATGCCAAGCAAGTCGCTGATCTCGATATCAGCGACGAGGACGCGCGCGCGTTCATAGAGGCCCTGTGGTCGGTCATGGTCGCCTTCGTCGATATCGGCTGGGGCGTCGATGCGGTTCAACAAGCCTGTGGACAAAGCGTCCGTGCGCTCGTTGAAGCCGCACTTGAAGACGCCGATGCGGTACAATCGAAGGACCGCAAAATCGCACAGAAAACCATTGGCGTTGATCGGGAGCAGCCATCCGTCAGCGTCCGCACGGAGGAGGAATGAGCAGCAGATTAAAGAACGAACTGAGAGCAACGACGGCCGTCATCTATTGCCGGGTATCTGGCAGTAAACAGGTCTCTGAAGGCCATGGCCTGCAATCCCAGGAATCCCGCTGCCGCGAATACGCGAAGGCGCGGGGATATAGGGTCGTTGAAGTCTTCCATGAGGAGGGTGTGTCGGGCTCCAAGCTGGAGCGTCCGGCCCTGATGGCGATGCTCGCCTTCCTGAAACTGAACGCCGATCCGAACGGCATGGCTGTCCTCATTGACGACATCAACCGGTTCGCCCGCGATACCGTTGTTCACTGGCAATTGCGCGCGATGATCGCCGAAGCGGGCGGCAAGCTCGAAAGCCCGTCCATCGAGTTCGGCGAGGACTCCGATTCAAAACTTATCGAGAACCTGCTTGCTAGCGTCTCGCAGCATCAACGCGAAAAGAACGCCGAACAGGTGATCAATCGCATGAAGCAGCGCGCGAAGGCAGGCTACTGGCTGTTCAATCCGCCCGCTGGATATCGATATGAGAACGTAGCGGGTCACGGGAAACTGTTGGTTCGCGACGAACCGTTGGCGACTACCATACAAGAGGCCTTTGAAGCGTTCGCCTCGGGACGTCTGGAAACGCCAGCTGAAGTGAAGCGATTCCTGGAAAGCCGTCCAGAGTTTCCGAAGTACAGCGGCAGCGAAGAAATCCACTTTCAGCGCATTCATCGCCTCCTGACCAAGCCGATTTATGGCGGTGCGATGGAAGTGAAGAAATGGGGCATCCCCCTGATGAAGGCCAAGCATGAAGGCTTGGTCTCATTCGGGACCTGGGAGACGGTGCAGCGGCGCTTGAACAGCGACGCGAAGGCTCCGGCGCGTCCAGACATCTCCGAGGATTTTGTGTTGCGCGGCTTCGTCCTCTGCGGCGACTGCGAGCATCCGATGACCGCGTCGTGGTCGCGCAGCAAGAGTGGCAAGCGCCATCCTTATTATCACTGCCATCACAAGGGCTGCCCAAGCTGCCGGAAATCAATCCGTCGCGCGGACCTGGAAGAGGCGTTCACCGATCTCTTGAAATCAATGACGCCAGCGCCTGCGGTCGTGAGCATCGCCAAGGCGATGTTCAAGGACGCCTGGGAGCAGCGGGCAGCCCAAGCGGATCAGACGGCGCGGCTGCTCAGAACGAAGATCGCCGATGCGGAAAAGCAGATTGGCGCGCTCTTGGACAAGCTCATTGAAGCGTCCTCGCCCCGCGTGATCTCGGCCTATGAAGGGCGCATCGAAGCGCTCGAACGCGAGAAATTGGTTGCGGCGGAGAAGCTGGAGAATGTCGGCGCGCCCGCGCACCCCTTTGGCGAAATGTTCGAACACGCGCTCGAATTTCTCGCAAACCCTTATGATATTTGGAAAAAGGGGAACCTGACGATGCGTCGTACCGTGCTTCGGTTGGCCTTTGCGGACCGTCTCGCATACACCCGAAATCAGGGTGTTCGAACACCCGAATATGCGTTGCCTTTCAAGGCATTAGCTGGAATTTCGGGTGGCGGAAAGCAAATGGTGGGCGACGCAGTCTTCTGCGAACCAGTCTCTGCGGTTGACAGCCCAGATATCGCCTGATTCACGTGTTTTTGGGCATTTCTGGCTGGGGAAGTGCGCCAACTTGGCCAGATTTCGGCATTTTCTGGCTGTTTTCCAGAAGGTTAGATGCACGCTGGCCTCATCCAATAACACGTGAATAACACGTCCAAAACACGTGACGTCGGCCACATCGGCAGGCGCATTCAATAAGGGACCTCAAAGAGGGTTGCTTTTCAGCTGATGGCCGCTATATTGAAGCCCTGAACGAGGTTGAATTGGGGTTTGGCGTGTCTGAGCAGACCTATGGACGTGGGCAGGTGGAGTGGGCGCTTTGGCGCTCCTTCGTCCGCACGCGCATAGGTGCGCGCGAGATGCCGACGGCATTCCGTACTCGGGTCAAGCGCCTGCTGGACGTTGATCGCGACCTCGACATCGGCGACGTCGAGGTCGCGCCGGGCGTCGACTATGCATTTGTACGGCCGCCAGATGCCGACGGGGCGGAAGCAAGCTACAGCGCTGTCGACGCCTTTTGTTTGGCGATTGGGCTCGATCTGCTCGATACGGGTTTCAAACAGTCCGAGGTGGTGTTTCTCCTGCGCTACCTGCGCCCCGACTTCGAGGACAGGTTCCCGACGATGCTGCGAGAGCCGTCGTTGATCGATCGCCAGCGCCATCTTTCAAAGCACCATCCGAACCTCCCGGCATATGAGGAGAACGGCGTTCGTTTCGCCGACAACCGGATGTTCGTGATCGTACAGAAGATCGAGATGACCGAAGTGTTGCCGCCTGCGACAAAGGACAAAGTGAAGGGGCCGCTCTTCCTTGAACCGGTCTTTTGTTCGGGCATCGGCAAGCTCGGCGAATGCCTGCACGAGGCGATGCCGAATCATAGGCGCATCGTGACCGTGCTCGAACTGGCGGCGACCGCGCAGGCGGTCAGCGCGTTTCTCGAGAAGGCGCCCCAGATCCGTCGCGGACGTCCTAAGGCCAAATAGAGGGCGGCGGAAGTTGGCCGCCTTTGCGCGCCTTTAAACAACCCTGATTGAGGTCGGAAAATGACAGGAAAGACCCGAGCCAAACCTCCCAAGAGCGCCAGCGGTGATTGGCCGAAGGGCGTGGAAGCGATCGCGATCTCGGCGCTGCAGCCTTATGCAAGGAACGCGCGCACGCACTCGCGACGGCAGATCAAGAAGATCGCCGCTTCCATCGAGCAGTTCGGCTTCGTGAACCCGGTGCTGATCGACGGCGACGACATGATCATTGCCGGGCATGGGCGGGTCGCCGCAGCCAAACTGCTCGGTTGGTCAGAGGTCCCGGCGCTCCGGGTCGAACACCTGAGCGAGGCGGAGAAGCGCGCCTATATCCTGGCCGACAACCGCCTCGCCGAAGAGGCGGGGTGGGACCAGGAGATGTTGGCGATCGAGCTTCAGGGCCTGATCGAGCTCGACTTCTCGATCGAGATCGCCGGGTTCGAGATGGCTGAGGTCGATCAGATCCTCGACGCCCGCGCGGAGGCCGACGGCGCTGACTCAAACGACGACGTCGCTCCGCTTCCGGATCCCGAAGCGGCGGTGACGCGTCCCGGCGACCTGTGGCGGCTCGGCGACCACCTCCTCCTTTGCGCAGACGCGACGGATGCTGCGTCCTACGACCGGCTTCTCGGCGACGCACGGGCGTCGATGGTCTTTACGGACCCGCCTTATAACGTGCCGATCCAAGGGCATGTGTCCGGGCTCGGTAAGGTTCGCCATCGGGAGTTCGCCATGGCGGCCGGCGAGATGTCGCGCGAGGGTTTTTGCGCCTTTCTCGAAGGCGTCTTCACATGCATGGCCGACCATTCGACGGACGGGTCCATCCATTTCATATGCATGGACTGGCGGCATATGGCTGAAACGCTCGCGGCGGGCGAAGCGGTCTACAATGAGCTGAAGAACCTGTGCGTTTGGGCGAAGTCGAACGGCGGCATGGGCGCATTCTATCGCTCCCGCCATGAGCTCGTCTTCGTCTTCAAGAACGGGGCGGCGCCGCACATCAACAATTTCGAGCTCGGGCAGACCGGCCGATACCGAACGAACGTTTGGGAATATGCGGGCGTCAACAGCTTCGGGCGAGGCCGCGACGATGCGTTGGCGATGCATCCGACGGTGAAGCCCGTCGCCATGATCGCCGACGCGATCAAAGACTGCTCTAAGCGCCGCCAGATCATTCTCGACCCGTTCGGCGGCTCCGGCTCGACGCTGATCGCCGCCGAAAAGGTCGGCCGCCGCGCGCGGCTCCTAGAGATCGACCCGCTCTATTGCGACGTCATCGTCCGCCGTTGGGAAGCCTTCACCGGCAAGACCGCGCGCCATGCCGAAACCAAGCTCAGCTTCGAAGAGGTCGCCGAGGCACGAAGTACTGAGGCCGCGCGCGCATCTGACGAAGCCGAAGAAACCATGACCATCCACTGAAGATGCTAGGCGGCCTGCTGCCTTGATGAGCGAAGGAGACGATCATGAGCGACGATAAAGACAGCGACGCTAAGCCGTTGCGCGACGCGCGCGGCCGCTGGAAGCCAGGGCGCAGTCCGAACCCCAAAGGCCGGCCGAAGAAGAAGCCCGTGCCGGATTACAATCCGGGCGACATCCGGGATTTCGGCAACACATTGATTGAAGTCGCCGCGAACGGCCGGGTGGAACTGATGGACCGCCGAACGGCGTTGCTAAACAAGATGTATGAAACGGCCATGAAGGGCCGCGTCACGGCCCAGCGCTTTTTGTTCAAGGAGTTCGAGCGGAACGATGAACGCCTCGCCGCGGCGCGCGTTCAATATGACCGCCTTGTTGCTGAATGGATAATTGAGAATCCGGACTTCAAGGGTCTCGACGACAGCAACATTCCCTTCGATGTGCAAATGCAGATCCTTGGCCTGCAATCGCTCCTGGAACATTATTTTCCAGGGCAGTACTCAAGTTCGATCGACCCACAGACAGGAGATGATTCAACGGACTAGGCGTGCGGTTCGATGCCGTTCAGCTTGGCGGTCTCGATCAGGGAGGCGATGACGCCTCAGTTCCCGGCGCCGACGTCGTGGCTGGCGAAGAGGGCGTTTTTGCGGTTGAGGGCGATCGGGCGGATGGCGCGTTCGACGGCGTTGGTGTCCATCTCGACGCGGCCGTCTTCCAGGAATAGGCAGAGGCCGTCCCAGAGCTTGAAGATGTAGCGGAGCGCCTGGCCGAGGGCGGACTTGGCGGAGACGCGGGCGCGGGTTTTCTCGATCCAGTCGCCGAAGGCGTCGACCCTGGGCGTCGCTTCGACCTGGCGCACGCGCAGCCGTTCCGCCGGCGCGAGGCCGCGGATGCCCTGTTCGATGCGATAGAGCTCGGCGATGCGCCTGAGGCCCTCTTCGGCGATCGGCGCGGCGCCGCTCTTGGCGATCTCGTGGAGCTTGCGCCGGGCATGCGCCCAGCAATAAGCGAGCCGGATCGGCCCCTCGGCGCGGTCCTGACCGACGAGACGGTTGTAGCCCTGATAGCCATCGACCTGCAGGATGCCGGCGAAGCCTTCGAGCAGCGCTTCGGCATGCTCGCCGCCGCGTCCGGGCGCATACCAGTAGGCCACGCCCGGCGGATCGGGCCCGCCCCAGGGCCGGTCGTCGCGGGCGAGCGACCAGAAGTATCCGGTCTTGGTCCGCCGGCGGCCAGGGTCGAGCACCGGCGCGCGGGTCTCGTCCATGAAGAGCTTGGTCGAGCGTTTGAGTTCGGCCAGCAGACAGTCGAACACCGGCTTCAGCTCGAACGCCGCCCGGCCGAGCCAGTGCGCCAGGGTCGAGCGGTCGAGGTCGATCCCCTGGCGGGCGAAGATCTGCGCCTGTCGGTACAGCGGCAGGTGATCGGCGTATTTGGCGACGAGCACATGGGCGATCGTCGCTTCCGTCGGCAATCCTGCGGGGATGAGCCGGGCCGGCGCGGGCGCCCGGACGCCGCCGATCTCGCAGGCGCGGCAGCCATAGCGCGGCCGGCGGGTGACGATCACGCGGAACTGGGCCGGGATGACGTCGAGACGCTCGGAGACGTCCTCGCCGATGACGTGCAGGCCAGCGCCGCAGCCACAGACCGTCGTCCCGGGCTCGAGGACGACCTCGATCCGGGGAAGATGCTTCGGAAGAGACCCGCGATTGGCCGCGCGCGGCGGCTTGGGCGCAGCGACAGGCCCGGCGGGATGCGTTTCCTTCTCCGCCTCGATCGCTGAGATGCCGGTCTCGATGTCCTCCAGCGCCAGCTCGAACTGGTCCGGATCGAGCTTCTCCGACTTCCGCCCGAACAGCGCCTGCTTGAACGCCAAAAGCAGCCGCTCGAGCCGGTCGTTGCGATCCGCCATCACGACGATCATCGCCTTCAGGGCGTCCATGTCGTCGGGAAGATCGGCGAGAGCGGCCATGGCCAAAATCTACCATGGCTCCAGGCGCTTTGGGGCGCTCGGACGCCCGCAAAGCCGTCGCTGATTCACTTGGCCGCGGCCTATCCAGCCGTCAGCGGCGGACGCGGCTGAGGCGCATAGACCCGGCGCCAGTCGAGCCCTTCGAACAGCGCCTCGAACTGGGCGTGGCCCAGCTTCATCATCCCATCCCGGATCGGCGGCCAGGCGAACTTGTGCGCCTCCAGCCGCTTGTGGATCAGCACCAGGCCGGAGCCGTCCCAGAACAGGATCTTCGCCCGGTCCGCCCGCTTCGACCGGAACACGTAGACCGCGCCAGAGAACGGGTCCTTCCGGAGCTCGCGCTCGACCACAGCCGCCAGGCCGTCATGTCCCTTGCGGAAGTCCACCGGCTTCGTCACAACGAAGATGCGCACACGGTGCGAAGGGAAGATCACAGCGCCGAGGCCAACGCCGCCACGATCGCCCCAATCCGCTTCGCGGCGTCCCCGACGACAGCCGCACCGTCACCGGCCCGACCGCAAGCTCGATCCGATCGTCCAGGTCAGGTTCGGGCGGCGGAGAGAGACCCGCAGGTGCGCCCGCCTCCAACATCAACGGCGCGAACGCGGCGACATCGTCGCCCGGCAAGACCAGCTTCCCCGCCTTCGCGTCCCGCCGCCATGCAAACAACTGGGACGGCGCCAATCCATGCCGGCGCGCCGTCGTCGAAACCGGCGCATCGCTCGCATAGCTCTCCGCGACGATCCGGCCCTTCACCGCGTCCGGCCAGCGCCGGTGCCCGCTCGGACCCTCCAGCACATCGATCCGGCTCACCGGCCCCAGATCGTCACTGTGAGGAATACCAGAACTTCTACCAGCAGCTTCCATCGCGCTAACTCCACAAGAAGCCGGCACAATCCGAAATCACATCGTCAGAGAACAGGTGGGGGCGGCGCAGCGCTTACCGACCTCTGGGCCTACGCGAACGACGTGACCCTGGACTTCTCACGGCCCGGCAAGCCGACCGACAATGCTTTCATCGAGGCGTTCAACGGGCGGTTCCGGGCCGAATGCCTGGACGCTCACTGGTTCATGACGCTTGCAGACGCGGCCGAAAAGGTGGAGCGTTGGCGTAGATACTACAACGAGGAACGGCCACACGGGGCCATCGGCAACAAGGTCCCAATCATGCTGCAAAACCACGGCGGCCAGGCCAGCCCGCCGCCGTGACGCAGCCGGAGAACTCTACCGTCCAGCGGTCCAAAGAATGGGACCAGACCACATCAACCCTGGACTCTCATTCCCACTGAGGGACCAAAGGGGAGCAGGTCATCGACCTTGTGAGACCCAAGAAAGCACCGCCTCGGCCACACAGAACCGTGAGTGCGGACAGATCAATGAAACCGTCGACGGATAGCTGCTAAACTGCTGCGAACTACAGATCGGTGACCTAGAGTGACTTCCGAAGAAGCCGGCTTAACTGGCCAACGAGGCCACGGCGGAAAACGAGGACGCAAATTATAAAAATGGCCCCCTGGATGATAGTTACGAGTGACCCGTAGTCGGCGAGGTAGTTTTGTAGCGCCACTACGAAGGCGGCGCCGATCACTGGGCCAAACACGGTGCCAAGGCCGCCGATCAGAGTCATCAGCACCACCTCGCCCGACATTGCCCAGAACACGTCCGTCAGCGAGGCGATGCCGAACACCAGCGCCTTGGTGGCGCCGGCCACGCCCGCGAGCGTCGCCGAGAGCGTGAACGTCATCAGCTTGTAGTGCTCGACCCGGTAGCCGAGCGAGATCGCGCGCTGCTCGTTCTCGCGGATCGTCTTCACCACCTGTCCGAACGGCGAATGGATGATCCGGTAGATCAGAAGGAAGCCCGCGAGGAAAATGGCGAGCACGAAATAGTAGAACGTGAGGTTGTCCGCGATCGGCACGGCGCCGAACAGCGCGTTCCGCGGCACGCCCTGGATGCCGTCCTCGCCGTGGGTGAAGGGCGCCTGCAGGTAGACGAAGTACATCATCTGCGCCAGCGCCAGCGTGATCATGGCGAAGTAGATGCCGTGCCGGCGGATCGCCAGCCAGCCGACGACGACGCCGAGCACGACGGCGTAGGCGGTGCCGACCAGGACGCAGAGCTCGGCCGACAGGCCCCATTCCTTGGCGGCATGGGCCGAGACGTAGGCGGCCGAGCCGAAGAACAGCGCGTGGCCGAACGAGAGCAGCCCGCCATAGCCGAGCAGCAGGTTATAGGCGCAGGCGAACAGCGCGAAGCACAGCACCTTCATCACGAAGACGGGGTAGATGAAGTAGGGCGCCGCGACGACGAGCGCCGCCATCGCCGCGAACAGCCAGACGTGGGTCCGGTCGACGCGGCCGGCGCGGACGCCGCCGGCGGCCTCGGCGGGCGCCGGGCGGGAGGTCGGATCCGCCATCGCTCACATCCTCCCGAACAGGCCGGTCGGCCGGGTCAGAAGCACCAGCACCATGACGACGAAGATCACGGTGTTGGAGGCTTCGGGGTAGAACACCTTGGTCAGGCCCTCGACGACGCCCAGCATGAAGCCGGCGCCGATCGCGCCCATGATCGAGCCCATGCCGCCGATGACGACGACGGCGAACACGACGATGATGATATTGACGCCCATCAGCGGGCTCACCTGGTAGATCGGGGCCGCCAGGACGCCGGCGAAGGCGGCAAGCGCCACACCGAAGCCGTAGGTCAGCGCGACTATCAACGGCACGTTGACGCCGAACGCCTGCACCAACTCCGGGTTTTCGTTGGCCGCGCGCAGGTAGGAGCCCAGGCGCGTGCGTTCGATCACGAACCAGGTCCCAAGGCAGACGACGATTGATGCGATGATGACCCAACCGCGGTAGTGCGGCAGGAAGACAAAGCCCAGGTTCCAAAGGCCACGTAGTTCTGCCGGGATCGGGTAGGGCTGACCGGAGCTGCCAAACTGCTCCCGGAAGACGCCCTCGATCACCAGGGCGAGCCCGAAGGTCAGCAACAGCCCGTAGACGTGGTCGAGCCGGTAGATGTGCTTCAGGAGCATCCGTTCCAGTAGGATGCCGAACGCGCCGACGATCAGCGGCGCCAACACCAGGGCGTACCAATAGCCGATGCCGAGGTTGTTAAGCAGAAGCCAAGCGGCAAATGCCCCAAGCATATACTGGGCGCCGTGCGCAAAGTTGATGATGTGCAGTAGCCCAAATATTACGGCCAGACCGAGGCTGAGCACTGCGTAGAATGCGCCGTTGATCAGCCCAATCAGCAGTTGCCCAAACAGAGCCGGAGGCGAAATGCCCAGCAATTCAATCATTGGATTATTCCGCTTCCGACACCGTGTCGCCTATTGCTTGACCAGCGGGCACCCGCCTTCGTTCATCGGTCGGAATGCTTCCTCAGCCGGGATCTCGCGGACAAACTTGTAATAGTCCCACTTTTCCTTAGACTCGCCCGGTGACTTGACCTCGTAGAGGTACATGTTGTGCATCTTACGCCCGTCAGGGCGGATATAGCCCTGGCCGAAGAGAGGGTCGTCCGTCTTGATCTCCTTCATCTTGGCGACCACCTTGTCGCCGGGCGCGTCGGTCCCGAGTGCCTCAACCGCCTTCAGATAGTGGGTCAGCGAGGCGTAGTAGCCCGCTTGTGTACTGGTCGGCATCTTGCCAAAGCGCTCGAAGAAGCGCCGGGACCATTTGCGCGTCTCATCGTTCTGGTCCCAATAAAACGCCTCGGTGAGGTTGAGACCTTGAGCCGTTTGGAGGCCGAGACTGTCCACGTCGGTGATGAACACCAGGAGGCCAGCCAGCTTTTGTCCGCCCTGGACCAGCCCGAACTCGGAAGCCGCCTTGATTGAATTCACTGTGTCGCCGCCGGCGTTCGCAAGGCCGACGATCTTCGCGCCTGAAGCCTGGGCCTGCAACACGAAGGACGAGAAGTCCGTGGTGTTGAGCGGATGCCGCACATTGCCGAGAACTTTGCCGCCGCTCGCCTTGACCACGCTGGAGACGTCCGATTCCAGTGCGTAGCCGAAGGCGTAGTCGGCTGTGAGGAAGAACCAGCTGTCGCCGCCGGCCTTTACCACGGCCGAGCCAGTGCCGTTGGCCAGCGCAGCGGTATCGTAGGTCCAGTGCACCGTGTTGGCGTTGCAGGCTTTGCCCGTAATCGTCGACGCCGCGGCGTCAGAAACCAGGAGCACGCGGTTCTTCTCACCGACCATCTGCTGGACGGCGAGAGTAACGGCTGAGGAAGATCCGCCGATAATGACATCGACGCCTTCAGCGTCTATCCACTTGCCGCCCACCGACAGGCCAATGTCTGGCTTGTTCTGAGTGTCGGCCGAGACCAATTCAATTGGCTTGCCGAGCACCGAGCTGCCCCAGTCTTCGATCGCCATCTCGGCGGCGACTACCGACCCGGGACCGTTGATGTCGGCGTAAAGGCTCGACATGTCGGTCAGCACGCCGACCTTGACCACGTCGCCCGTGATCTCCTGCGCGCCGGCCGAGCTGGCGATTATCGCCAGGGCCGCTGCGGCTCCGGCGAGGGTGCGTTTAAGCATAAGTTTATCCTCCGTTGTGAATGATGCGGACGTACGGCGCTCGGCCGGTCCGCCCTGGCGCCACCCCGCGTGGGTCGGGACAACATGCGTCGATGGTCTCCGTCTGCTGCTCCCGCATGCGCTTCGCCCGCTCAGACGCCGAGGTATTCTTCGAGGTCGGACATCCGCGCTTCCATTTGGGCGCGCGGAATCTCGTCGATGACCTGGCCATGTTCGATGACGCAGAAGCGGTCGGCGACGAGGGCGGCGAAGCGGAAGTTCTGCTCGACCAGAAGGATGGTGAAGCCCTTCTGCTTGAGCATGCGGATCGCCTCGCCGATCTGCTGGATGATCACGGGCGCCAGCCCCTCTGTCGGCTCGTCGAGCAGGAGGAAGCGCGCGCCGGTGCGCAGGATGCGGCCGATTGCCAGCATCTGCTGCTCCCCGCCCGAGAGCTGCGAGCCGCCGCTTGACGCGCGCTCGCGCAGGTTTGGGAACATGGCGTGGATCTCGTCGACTGACATGCCGCCCTCGGCCAGGACGGGCGGCAGGTGAAGGTTCTCCGCCACCGTCAGCGAGGCGAAGATGCCTCGCTCCTCCGGGACGATGCCGAGGCCGAGCCGGGCGATGCGGTGCGAGGCCATGCCGATGGTCTCGACGCCGCGGAAGACGACGGAGCCGCTGCGCGCGCGCACCATGCCCATGACGGCCTTGAGCGTCGTGGTCTTGCCGGCGCCGTTGAGGCCGACGAGCGTCAGCACCTCGCCCTCGCGCACCTCGAAGTTCACGCCGTGCAGGATGTGCGACTCGCCATAGTGGGCGTGCAGGTCGCGCACGGTGAGCAGCGCCGGCGCGTCAGCCATGGCTCGGCGCCCCCATGTAGGCTTCGATGACTTTCGGGTCCTTCGAGACCTGCGCGTAGGGGCCCTCGGCCAGGATCTCGCCGCGCGCCAGCACCGTGATCGTCTCCGAGAGGTTGGCGACGACGGAGAGGTTGTGCTCGACCATCAGCACGGTGCGGTTCCGGGCGGCCTCGCGGATCAGCTCGGAGATGCGGTCGATGTCGCCGTGCGCCAGGCCCGCCATCGGCTCGTCGAGCAGCATAAGCTCCGGATCGAGCGCGAGAGTGGTGGCGAGCTCGAGCGCCCGCTTGCGGCCATAAGGCAGCTGCACGGCCTGCACGTCGGCGGCGTCGGCGAGGCCCACCGCGTCCAGGTGCTCCATCGCTCGGCCGTTCAGCCCGTCGAGCACTCGCTCGGAGCGCCAGAAGTCGAAGGAAGCGCCGCGCTCGCGCTGTAGCGCTACCCGCACGTTCTCCAGCGCCGTCAGGTGTCCGAACACGGCCGAGATCTGAAACGATCGCACCAAACCAAGCCTGGCTACGTCTGCTGGTTTCATGCTTGTAATATCATGATCATTATAGAGGATCCGGCCTGAGGTCGGCGTAAGGAACTTCGACAGCAGGTGAAAGCAAGTCGTCTTGCCTGCCCCATTTGGGCCGATCAACGCATGAATGGCGCCTCGGCGCACCCTAAGGTCGACGCCTCGAACGGCAACAAACCCGTTGAATTCCTTAGTCAGACCTTCGGCCTTTAAGACATAGTCCGACCGGTCAGGCATTACACATCGCCCTATCTTTGTTGACGCCCTAAGCGCTGCAATGCGCTTGTGCTCTTGGTGAGAACCACCCAACCTTTCCTGCTCGGACGGGGCGGTGAATGGAACTGGACCCAATTCTAACGAACGATAGTTAGAATGCAAGCGCCTGTTTTCGCGAATGTTGGCTATCCAGGCCGTCAGACTGGCCTAAGGATAGTGCGTCGAATGCCGCCAGGACTCGTAGTCCGTGCCGTCGATCTTTAGGATTTTCGCTGCTTGCCCCGGTTTCCCGTCAAGCAGGAACTCGCTTCCGCCATATCCAGCAGTTGGGGGAATTCGAAGCACCCGACCGTCAGCCCTTTTCTCAATTTCTGGCCTGATCGTACAAACTGTCGTTGAAAATGCAGATCGAAGAGCCAAGTCCACTGTCGGGCTCCGGGCGACCCTTTCAACGTTCAACCGGGTCGGCAGCAACACCGTCCGCCGAGCTGCATCTGCCTCCTCGCAGACTTGCCGCGGTGTAATCCAGACGGAATCTACCGATTCCTCGCCATCGTGCTTCAAGAGTTGATCGACTGGCGCAGCCGCTAGGAAGAAATGCGTGTCAAACCGCTTTGGCATGTGTGCCGGGGTCACCCAATGAGCGAAATGCGCCAACCGGCTCAGGTGAAGTGTCAGTCCCTCTCTTTCCAGCATGTCGGCAAAAGATAATTCACCCTTTACTAAAGCGGTACGGTAGGCGCTGCCAAGCGTTCGCGCACGAGCTGCGCCGACGGTTCCGACTTCCCCGACCTCCCGAGCAAGCAATACGCCGCACTCTTCGAACGCCTCCCGAGCTGCGGCGACACGGAGCGCCCGCGCTTGCAAGCTCAGTTCGCCCTGGTTGACGCCAAGCGCGGCAAACCGCTCGTCAAAGTCGGCATCGTCGACAGAGCCTCCCGGAAACACGAGGGCCCCGGAAGCGAACTCAATCTGATGGTGGCGGGCGACCATAAACAGCTCGATGGAACCTGGACCATCTCGCATCAAGATCACCGTCGCCGCTAAACGCGGCGTGACTCCTTGGGGCGCCATCTGAAGCTCCAGTCTGCGCTGCGGTTCCTATTTGCGACCAGGTTCATCGGACATGGTATCCGACAGGCGCTGAACCGCTTCAGCGTAATCGTTCATAAAATCGTATACGACTGATCGCGCAGACTGCTCAGAGTTCATCAAGCCGACGCATTGGCCGACGAAGTACGACGCAATTTCCTTGGCCCCAGCATGTCCACTTTCTGCAAGCTTATCCACCTTGAGCATTGCCGGGCGGGTTAAGAGGCCTTGCAGCGGCATTGCAAGTGGTTCTGGCGCATCCTTAGATGACCATGCGTCGGACCAGGCAGACTTCAATTGACGGGTCGGCTTGCCTGTGCGGCTGCGCGAACGAACCGTGTCCCGGGACGTTGCGCGAAGCATCTTTTCTTTTACGGTCGGGATCGTCTCAGCTTCGGCCGTCGTGAGCCAGACCGAACCGCACCACACGCCAGCGGCGCCCATCGCCATGCAGGCAGCCATCTGCCGGCCAGTCGCAATGCCTCCCGCCGCCAGGACATCCACGTGCTCGTACTCTTTGACAGCGTCCAACACCTCTGGCGTCAAGACTAGCGTAGAAATTTCTCCGCAGTGTCCGCCTGCCTCGCCTCCGGCAGCGACGAGCACATCGACCCCAGCTTCCGCGTGTTTCACTGCGTGCCTCTTCGACCCTGTCAAAGCTCCCACCACGATCCCTCGGCTGTGGGCTTGTTCGATGATTGGCGCAGGCGGCACGCCTAAAGCGTTCACGAACATCTTGATCGGGTGGCGAAACGCAACCTCGACCATCTTGAGCGCGCCATCAGGCCGCATAAGGGAAGAATCGCGGTCGTCGTAAGCGCCGGACCAAAGATCCGAAGCGTCAATTTGATTGCGCTCAAGAAGCCCGGCGACAAACGCCCGATGCTCTTCAGGAATCTGAAGCAGGAGTTCTTCGTCTGTCGAGGCGCTATCTTTATCGATCATATTGTCGGGGATCAATAAGTCCACACCGTAGGGCTTTCCGCTGACACGTTCGTCAATCCAGTTGAGCTCGACCTCAAGCCTATCAGGCGTTAGGCCAACAGCGCCCAAGACGCCGAAACCGCCAGCATTGGTGACTTCGGCCACGACATCGCGACAGTGAGTGAACGCGAACAAGGGAAACTCGATTCCAAGCTTCTGGCACAGGCGATTATTCATTCGGCACTCCTACGTGTTCAGGTGGATCGTCGACACGTCGTGTTGAAAACTCGTCAGCCGAATTCGATACCACGATAGCCATCGACCGCGGCGGCGTCAGCCATCTCTCGGAACTTCGGTGCGCTGCCGCTGTAGCGGGCTACTATACGTTTTTGCTTACCTTCGACATTTCGGTTAATTCCGGTCATCCAGCTGTCAACCTCATTCGACAACAGACCCCTGCCGGCTTCAATGACAAAGTCAGTGAACTCTTTGGCGCCTTTCTTTGTGGGATTGGCAGATACATAATCATTGTCAATCATATATTTGATTAGATCTGTAACCCACTCGACTGCGTATTCGACTGAGCGGGGAATGTTACCGAGTGCACTATGTGGCCCGACTAGCATAAACATGTTAGGAAAGCCCTCAACGAGCGTTCCAAAATACGTTTCCAATGAATCGCGCCATTTTTGCTTTAACTGCTCTCCTTTTAAGCCTCTGAAATCAATGCGATCAAAGCTGCCTGTGATTGCATCAAAGCCGGTGGCATATACAATCATATCAAACTCGAACTTTCGGTTATCCATTTCCAATCCGATGGGGGTGATACGGACAATTGGATTGTCAATAATGCTCACAAGTTCGACATTTGGCTGATTATAAACCTCGTAATATCCAGATTCTTGCGGGACACGCCTGGTTCCAAAACCATGGTCTTTCGGAATCAGTAATTCGGCTACGCCCGGATCGGTCACGCGCGAACGAATTTTGTTTGCGACAAATTCTGAAACCGCGTCATTTGCAGCCTGATTAGTCATCATGTCTTTGAAGCCGCCGACCCACATAGAGAACCCCGGCGTCTGATATTGCTTCTCCCAAAAGGCCTCGCGTTCTTCGGGCGTTAGATCGAAGGTATTTCGTTTATCAGGCGTGTGCAGGAAACAAGACGCCGTTTCTTGACAGAGACGGAACATCTCAGGGTACCAGGCGCGCAGCTCCTTCATCTCTTCAGGCGAAATTTTCCGGTTGCGCAGAGGCTTGCACCAGTTCGGACGACGCTGGAACACGGTAAGCGTCTTGGCGGTCTTCGCGATCTCGGTGATCGCCTGAACGCCAGTCGCACCCGTGCCGATGACTGCGACGTGCTTGCCTTCGAACGTAACGTCATGCTTTGGCCAAAGCCCCGTATGGTAGGCCTCGCCGGCGAAACTCTCGCGGCCTTCAATATTGGGGAACGTCGGCGCCGATAGCGGGCCGACTGCGGCGACCAGAAACCGACAGGAGAACTCGTCGCCGCTCTCCAGCCGGACGGTCCATGCGCTTCGCTCCGCGCCATACGCGCATGCGACGACTTTGCTCGAAAATTGGATATCTTTTCGTAGGTCAAACTTATCGGCGACATAATTGAGATATCGCTCTGTCTCCGGCTGGGCGGCGAAATGCTCAGACCAATCCCATTCGTCCAGGAGCTCTTGGCTGAATGAGTAGGCGTAGGAGTAGCTCTCGCTGTCGAACCTCGCGCCCGGATACCTGTTCCAGTACCAGGTGCCGCCAACACCGGTTCCAGTCTCGAAGACCCGCACCCGCAAACCAAGTTGGTCGCGCAGTTTATGAAGCTGGTAGAGCCCAGAAATCCCGGCTCCGATGACAATCGCATCGAAATCCAAGGTGGGGTCCAATGCGTTGCTCTGCCCGATAGCATGCATGGAAGTTGAGTCCATGTTTCCTACTCTCCGTTTTGTGCGTTTAGCGTATTCGGGTCATGATCCAGGCAGGCGCTAGCGCCCCCAGCGCCACGACGGCCAATAGGCCAAACGCGGCTTCGAAGCCGTATTGGATAGCCGCCGCCGTCATCGCGTTCTCGAGATGCGCCATGCTGAGCGCCTGACGTGTAGTCGCGTCCGCGCCCATGGCGAGCAGTGCGCTTTCCGCACCAAGAAGGTAGCTCTTGATCGGCGCTTCGGCCGATATCTGCGCGACGGAGATCGCGTTCGCCGCGCGCGCCAAGCCGCCATCGTAGGCGATTACAGCAGCGACCACGCCCGCAGATCCGCCCAACTGACGGAAGAAGTTCAACATCCCAGCGCCGGCGGCGACGTCTCGCTCCGGCACAGCCCGAAGCGCCGTTGCATTCAGCGTAGGATGGATCAGCCCCAGGCCGAAGCGCTGGATGAGCGTATAAGCGACTAGAATCCAAAAGGTAGTGTTTATATCTGCGCCCGAGATCAACGCTGAACCAGCGGCCATCGTCGCGAAGCCCAACACCATCAGGATGCGGGGCGGCACAGTGTCTGCCAGCCAGCCCGAGAGCGGAAAAATAACTGCCAGAATCAGACCGCCTGGCATCAACAGCAACCCTGCCTTGGTTGGCGGATAATGCTGTACTAGCTGGACAAAGATTGGAACAAGGTATGTCGATCCGTATATCGCGGCGCCAAATACGAAGGCGACCATTGTCGCTGCAAAAAATTGTGGAATACGCATAAGGGTTATGTGGAACAAAGGCGCGCGGGCGAATTTGTGCTCCCACAGGCCAAAAGCAGATAGAAATACTATGGCGACGACTATAGCACCGGAAATTAAGTCGCTCGCCCACCCTTCTTTCTGCCCATTCGCGAGAACGTAAAGGGCGAGTGTGATCGCAACACTTAGCAGGACAAAACCAGTCCAGTCGAAAGAAGGAGGCCTGCGCAAGTTCGCCGGCGGCAGATACAACTGGGCGCCGAGCAGACCAAGTACGCAGAAAGGCGCCGGCAAATAGAATACGTAGCGCCAGCTCGCCGCTTCGATCGCCAGACCGCCAAGAAATGGGCCGATTGCCGGGGCGACGACGACGCCTAGGCCGAAAATTCCCATTGCAAAGCCGCGACGTTCCGGTGGAAACGCGAGGTAGATTGTCGTCATGGCGAGGGGCTGGATAATACCAGCGCACGCGCCTTGCATTACGCGTCCAACGATGAGCGCCTCTATCGACTGCGCACTGCCGCAGATTAACGTTGCGGTCAGAAAGACGCAGAGTACCAACGTATATGTGCGCTTCTGCCCAATCGCGTTGTGCAGCCAGGAATACAGCAGCATGCAAATTGTCATCGACGCCAAGAATGCCGTGGACGCCCACTGCGCTTGATCTTGCCCCACGCCGAATGCGCCCATGATGTCCGGAAACGCAACGTTCACGATCGTCGACGAGAGCACCATTGAGATTGAACCAGCGAGGGCGACAAGCACCGCCATCCAGCCATAGGGGGTCGCGCGGTTTGACTTTTCGTCCGCGTCCTGGTTGACGCTCAAATTGATGCTTTCGAGCTAGATTGTGTGAAACGTTCGGGGCCAATGTTCGATCCTTCGAGCCTAAGCTGTGAACCGAACGATAGCCCGACCGGGCGCGGTTACATCGCCATCGCGGATGCGGACGAAGAGCGACAACTCGATCTCGGCGTTTTCGAGATCAACCGTTTCGACCCGTCCGCCGGAGATCAACGTGTCTCCAAGATAACTTGCGCGGCGATTGGAATACTCAAACTCGATCAGCTCTCCGTCGTCGCCTAGCCAGTTCATGACCGCCTGCGCCAACCAGTCGCCCTGCAATGGCCCATCGATCACAATGCCGGGGTGTTTCTCGACTTCTGTTGTGTAGCGCTCGTCGTAATGAATTCGATGGGCGTTCCAGATTGCAGCGTTGTATAAGAACAGGGAGACGTTTGTGGGTTGATGAATGCGCGTCGGCAATTGGTCGCCAGCGCGAATTTCGTTTAAGCGGCCCATGGGTTGCCCTCCTATCGGACGATGCGAGTCTGCGTTTCCTCGACGACGGACTCGCCTGATTCCGTTGTGACGATCAGTTTGTAGACGAGGAAAATCAGAGGGCCTTGGGAGCCGGATTTTTCGTACATGTCGGCAAGCGACCGTTCCGCGACCAAAACGTCGCCCGGCTTCACCGATCGGAAGTAGCGTGTCTGAGTGCCGCCGGCCATGATGCGTTTCAGCGGCACATCAGGGACGAGAGATGCGCTAGCAATGCCGTCAGGGCCTAGCTGCCCGATCGGCCTGATGTCGCGCAGAGCACCGAATAGAAACATAGGCGGCGCTTCGTCGCCCTTGAGATACTTATCAAGAACCTGCTCGGTCGCGATCGAGTATTTAATGATCTCGCGCCGCGACACTTCCACACGGATGGGTGGGTCGGAGCGGCCGATCATCTGGAGCGCTTGATCGCTGAGAAGCGTCATTTCAAGCCCTTTCTGTCGTTGGGAGCGACGCGGCAGGCCTGAACGGCCCGGTCTCTTGTGCCCCGACACGGTCTACGCGGCCTTCGCCTGATCGCTTGGACAACGCCGCTTTGATGCTTTGATGGAAATGCGCGAGCGCGGGCTCATTCCGGCCGTGAACGACAAACTTCTGAACGCCAGTCCGGTAGCCACGGTACATCTCTTCGGCGAGCGGAAAGTCCTCGCCTTCGACCGTACGCAAGAGCAGGTCGAAGTTCTTCGCCCAATATGCCTTAGCTTTCTCGCTGTTCGCCTGCGTAGGCGTATACAGACTGACGTACATTCGGCAGGCATCGCCGCCATCGCCGTCCGGATAGACGTGCCACGTTTCGAGATGATCGCCCTGCACCACAAACACGACGTTAGGGAACAGCACGTAGACAATCGCCGTCTTGGCGATTACGTCCCATTCTATTTCTGGTTGATGCCTAAGGCCCTCGAGCGTTCGACGCGCCGCAGCCATGCATATGTGCGGTCCAAAGGCGTCAAAGGTCGCAAGATCGGAATGAATTATAGGCGCTATTGTGCGACCGTGCAGTGTGCTGATATGGTACGTTTCTAAGAAGGTATCTATAACAAGCTTCCAATTCATTTGGCGCGTCAGAGTTCTTGTTTCAAAGTGACTATAAGACGCTAAATTGTACGCGGCGAGCTCGTCCGCCACCGAGCCGAGCGTTCGACTAAGGTCGAGCGCAGCGCCTGGTTCGGGCGCGGCCCAAATCATACCGTCCTGCTCTACGACTGGGATCCGCAGCAAACTTGACTCCGACTTGGGCATATCGGCGTCGAATGCCTCCCCGCGCGGGCGGGAAATCAGCTGCCCTGTGAGGTCGTACCGCCATGCGTGATATGGGCATGAGAAGGCCCGCTTCGCCGATCCGCACCGTGACCGCTCGACCTTCGCGCCGCGATGGCGGCACATGTTGAGCATGCCTCGGACGGCGCCGGTGTCGTCCCGCGCAAACAGCATTGGAACGCCGGAGTGATCGTGTGTGATGAAGTCGCCTGGGTTTGGAATCACGCTTGATAGGCCAATGAGTTGCGGGCCGCGAAAGAGCACATGTTTTTCCGCCTCCGCCCGTTGCGGGCAGGTATAGGCGCGGACCTCTAGGCGGTTCGCGGCCGGCGCCATTTCTGTCTCCCGAGTCTCCAACATTGACAGCAGACGCTTTGCGATATGCATCTGGCGGTCTCGGCGCATTCTAGACACCTCATTCGTTCCGGCTTTGCCCAACGCGTGCCGACAAACCACAAGAAGGGCTATGAAAAGCAGCGCCCCGATGCGATACGTGACGTCTGATTGACAACCGTCATTCTACCTAATAGTAGTTAGATTGCAAGAGGCGCCTATGCGAAAGGCTCAGACATTGGCCGAAGCGGCCGAGAGTCCGACATCCACCCGGGATCGGATATTGGATGCAGCGGCTCGAATTTTCCGGGACAAGGGCTATGCCGATTCGACAATGAATGATCTGGCGAGCGCACTGAACATGAAGGCCGCAAGTATATATTATCATTTTAAATCCAAGGACGAAATTGTGGAACAGGTGCTCAATGAAGGAACCGCTCGCGTGTTTCGTTCTGTAAAATGCGCGATAGCACAATTGCCGGATGATGTTAATGCTAAGGTCAAAATTGGAGTGGCTATTCGCGAGCATTTGCATGTTCTTCACTCCGATTCGGACTACACAGCAGCTAACGTGCGCATATTTCCGGAGGCTCCGACGGATGTGGTAAAGCGGCACATGTTTGAGCGGCGCTTGTACAGTAAATTTTGGGTTGAATTGATAGAATTAGGTAAAAAAGCCGGTGAAATTGATCAGTCTGTTGATGCAGAAATGGCCCATATGTTTATAGTCGGCGCAATGAACTGGTCTACTCAATGGTATTCGCCGAAAATACATAACATCGAAGATATGTCTGATGCCGTGGATAGTCTGGTTTCGAAAGGATTGTTCACGTCGGGGCCCTAACGTCACCCTGATTCGAACCGGAGGCTGCGGTCATGCACGACATTGAATCCTGGATTTCTCGGTCCCCATATGCACGGGCGCTCGGAATACTTTTTGAGACGGCCAACGACGCGGGCGTCGTCCTTTCGCTGCCCCATAACGCCGCGAACGAAAACCAAAGCGGGGTGCTGCATGGCGGGGTCGCAGCGTCGGTGGCCACGATGACGTCTATGGCGGTTGCGAGAAGCGATCCTGCGACTGAGGCCGGCCCTTGGCACACCGCGACCATATCGATCAGCTACCTAAATGCAGCCGTCGGCGTCGATCTGCGTGCGTTCGGCCGGCAGTCGCGTCGAGGACGAGATCTCGTCTTTGTGCAATCGGACATAGCGGTAGGCTCAGGGCCTGCGATAGCAACTGCTCAATCGGTAGTCCGCGGATGCGCTGGGAAGCAGCCTGCGCCGCCGCTGGCGGTGCAGGAGCCGCCCAGGGCGAAAACCAAACCTACGGCCGCGCGGCGGGTCGAAGAAAACTCCTTCATGGCGGGCCGCAATATTAAACTCACGCTCCAAGAAGACGGCCAAGCCGTTATGCGGATGGGCGCACTCGAATCAAATGCGAACGCCGATGGTGGATTGGACGAAGGCGCCGTCCTGGCCCTGATGGATTCCGCCGGCGCCATGGCCGCGTGGTCCATCACCGGCCAAGGACCATACCGCGCTTCAACGCCTGCAATCCAAGCGGGCTTTCTTGGCCCTATCCCGCTCGAAGACGTGGTTGCGGTCGCACGGGTCGCCCACAGAGACAACGAAATTTTCTGGTGCGACGTCCTGTGCAGCCTCGCATCGACGCGTAAGGCGATAGCGCGCGCGACTGTTCTGTATCGGATCGTCACATAGGATATGTGGTCAATGATCCAAAACGCCCCAAAGCATAAGTAGCAAGGACCTCGATCGGCCGGTTTCTCCGTGCGCTCACCGGCCTTAGTAGCTCTTTGGCAGTCCCAACTGTCGCTCGCCAATGTACGACAACACCAACTCGCGGCTGATCGGCGCTATACGAGCGATCATGATCTCACGGAACAGTCGCTCCACATGGAACTCCTTTGCATATCCCATTCCGCCGTGCGTCAGCACCGCCCGTTCGCAAGCTTCGAACGCGAACTCTGCAGCCAAGTATTTTGCGCCGTTGGCTTCGCCGCCGCAGGGCTGGTTGCTGTCATAGAGCCAACCCGCTTTGTAGACGAGCAGCCGCGCCGCCTCGAGTTTCGCCCAACTATCCGCCAGAGGGTGCTGTATTCCCTGGTTCTGGCCGATAGGTCGGCCGAACACGGTTCGGTCACGGGCGTATTCTGTCGCGCGCATGAGTGCCGCTTTGCCGATACCGATCGCCTCGGCCGCAACAAGGCATCTCTCCGGATTCAAGCCATCAAGAAGATAGTAGAAACCGCGTCCTTCCTCGCCAATGCGATCCTCCGCACGAATCCGCAAACCGTCGATAAACAACGCGTTGGTATCGACGGCCTTTCTCCCCATCTTAGGGATCTCGCGAATTTCAACATGTCTGCGATCAAGATCTGTATAGAATAGGCTGATGCCGTCGAATGCGCGCTTGCATTTTTCTTTTGGCGTCGTACGCGCCAGCAACAAGATTTTATCCGCTTCCTGTGCCGTGGATGTCCACATCTTTTGCCCATGGACGATGTAGTCTGAACCTGTCGCCTCAGCCCGGGTCGTGATCGCGGATGTATTCAATCCCGCGTTCGGCTCCGTTACGCCGAAACAAGTCTTTTCGCGACCGTCAATCAACGGCGGCAGAAATCGCTGCTTTTGTTCGGAGGTGCCGTGCTTTACGATAGGATGCGGCCCGAAGATATTCATATGAACAGCGGAGGCGCCAGACAGGCCGGCGCCTGACTCGGCGACCGCCTCCATCATGACGCAAGCAGCCGAAATGCCGAGCGCAGAACCACCGAATTCTTCCGGCATGGCGATTCCAAGCCAGCCGTCAGAGGCGAGCGCTTGATAGAAGTCCTCCGGGAACTCACCGGACTCATCACGTTCCAGCCAATAATCTGGGCCGAACCGCCCACACAAGCGCAAGATAGCGTCTCTTATCTGCTGCTGCTGAGGAGAATGCGCAAAATCCATGTCGATTTACCTCATCGTCACCGTGGCAGCGATCAAGTACGCGAAGCGCCTGACTTAACCGACAGAGTTAGCTCAAGATCGTCCATTGGCTCTCAAACAACAACGGCGGCTTTATGGCAGGTCATGCAGGGGTTGCCACAGGCGCCATCAGGTCGCTTGCCATCGGCTCGAACCCAAGTTTTACGGGCATGCCAATGGATGGCTCGCCGTCGTTCAACTTCAATCGAGCGCACAATCGGACACCTTCAGCCAAATCAATCGTTGCAAAGGTCGTCGGCGTCTCGCCCTTAAATGCAGGGTGAAAGGCATGGTGAGAAACGGTCCATGTATGGATGACACCTGTCCCGGCGGCCTCGATCCACTCTACCTCCATTGAATAACACTTATCGCAAACCGGCCTTGGATAGTGCCGTACAGCGCCGCAATCGCCACATTTTTGCAGCATCAGTCTACCTTCCTTTAAGCCGTCCCAATAGGGCTTCGAATCCTCGTTCGGCGTAGGAAGAATTTGATCGAGAGCCATGTCCATTACCTCCGCATAATGGCGACGCCGCCATCGCCCATGTCGCCGTAGCCAGTCACGAGTCCAATCTCCGCATCGGCGACCTGCGCCGATCCGCCCTCGCCGCGCAACTGCTTCGCAAGTTCAACGACGTGGTTCATGCCGATAATGTGCGCTTGCGAAAGAAGTCCGCCGTGAGTGTTTATCGGCATCGGACCGTCTAGTCCGAGTGAAACGCTTTCGATGAAATCTCCGCCTTCGCCTTTCTTGCAGAACCCGAGGTCTTCAAGCTGGCAAAGCACGATGTAGGTGAAGCAGTCATAGATTTCTGCAACATCAATCTCAGAGTGCGTCACCCCAGCCATCTCAAACGCCCGCTTCGCCGCTTTAGCCGTGCCCAGCGTCGTCATGTCAGGCCGCTGCGTAATGGCGCTTGGCGAGTCTGGATGGCCTTCTGCGATTCCCATGATGTACACGGGAGGAGATCGAAGATCCTTAGCGCGCTCGGCGGCGCTGATGACGACGGCGGCGCCTCCGTCGCTCTCGAGGCAACAATCGTACAGACGGAGCGGGTCCGAGATGATCCGCGACGCCTGGTGGTCGTCCAAAGTCATGGGCTCACGCATCAAGGCGTTGTTATTCAGACATGCATGGGCGCGGATCTGTGTGGCGATCTTGCCGAAATGCTCGCTTTTCGTCCCGAACGTCTCCATGTGCCGTCGGGCCATGTGGGCATAGAGTTGGGCCGGCGCGATTTGCCCAAATGGCATCTCGAACTCTCCGACTATTCGAAACTGCGGCAACTGCTGGACGCGGTTGCCAATTCTCGCGCCCGAGTATCCGTTTCGCCCTATGGGGATGAGGACATGATTGGCTATGCCGGCGACGATCGCCCCCACGGCTGTCTGAATAGCCGCGATGCAACTCGCGCCGCCAAGGGGCGTGGTCGCTGAGAGGCGCAAGTCCGCGATGCCAAAGTTCGTAATAAAGTCCTCCGCTACGGCGGAGCCTGTCGCATAGGGAACGACCCCATCGATGTCCTTGGGGTCCAGGCCCGCGTCGGCGATCGCGTTGAGAGAGGCCTCCATTTGAAGCGCGGTCTCGCTCTTGCCAGATCCGCGAACGTAAGCGGTCTCGCCGACCCCACTAACGATGCATTTGTCATGCAGTTGACTAGGCATTTTTTGACTCCGTTCCGGAATTTTGATCACACGCCATCATCTCAGGCTGCCATCCAACCCTGGAGCGCCGCAGCTTCTCGCCGACATTGTTCGGGCCCGCCGAGCGCCTGACGGTCGAAGGTGATGCGCTTGAACCAGAGATGAAGGCCAAGCAGGTCGGTAAAGCCCATGCCGCCGTGTACCTCGGTCGCCATTCGGGCGACGTCCCGCGTGACTTCGCCCAAATGCGATTTGGCGTGAAGCATGTTTAGCAAACCATCGTCTTGGCCATGCTGGCTGGCGAATGCCGCATACCAGATCAGGGCGCGACAAGGTTCAAGCATTCCGACGAGCTCTGCGCAGATGTGCTTGACCGCTTGGAAGCTTCCGATGACGCGACCGAACTGTTCGCGCTCGCCGGCATAGGTCACAGCCTGATCGATCATTCGCTGTCCGGCGCCCAACGAATCTGCGGCCAACATCAACCTGCCGGCCGCAAGCACGTCGGTCGTGACCGAGATTGCTTCGTCGCAATGGTCGAGCAGGCGGACTTCAGCATTGTCGAACGTCACTGCCGCTACTGGACGCGCGCGGTCCACCGTCGGCCGCAAGGTGAGGGAGACGCCCGGGCTGTCTGTCGCGGCGAGCGCAAAACACCCGTGGGGCAAAGCGATCAGCAGGTCGGTCGCCCCGGCGCAGTCGAGAGAGGCGACGGTAGAACCCGACAGACATCGCCCTGAGAGTTGTAGGTCAGCCATGCCAGTGACCCCGGCTCGCGTGGAAAAGTCCACGCCGACGCGGCGCTCGCCCGTTGCGATCAAAGGCAGCAATTCCTGCCGTATCTGATCGTCTCCCAGTCGTAAGATCGCGAGAGGGGCCATGACCGCGCCGCCCGCAAACGCGAACGGGGCCGCAGCGTGTCCCAGCGCCTCGGCGGCGACGACGGCCTCAACCAAACCGAGGCCGGAACCCCCAAATTTCTCCGGAATACAGATTCCTGCAAGGCCCTGGCCGCAAAGAGCCTTGTGAAGCTCAGGCACATACCCGGCCGCCTCGTCGTGAAGTTCTCTTAGCCGTTCAATTGGCAACGCTCGCCCGAGTTCAGCGCGAACGGCGTCGTCGAACATTTTCTGCTCGTCGGATAGGCCGAACCGCATTAGCTCACCTCGCCGCCTGGAATTTTGGTTCACGTGGCAGGCCGAGGCCGCGCTCGCCAATGATGTTCTTCTGAATCTGCGAGGTGCCGCCGCCGATGATCAGTCCGATGTCATACATATGATCGATATGCCAAGTGGTTGCATCGTCATCCTCGACTTGCTCACCTTGTGGGTTGTATGGAAGTCCAGCTACGCCAAGCGCATCGACCGCCAAGCACGTCAATCGGTGGCCGAGCATAGTGCCGACGTATTTCACGATCAGGCGTTTCACGCCGGACTCTTCGCCGTTGGCAAGTTCGGTCAGCAAACGCATACCATGGTACTTCCAGGCAAAAACTTCGCCCTGAAGGCGTAACAACCTGTCTCGAAACTCGGGAAAATTGATCAAGGCCGTGCCGTCAATCTCTGTCCTTTCCAGAATCCGCTGTACGGCCTCAAACCTGTGCATAAGCTTGTTGGGGTCACCCAGTAACAGGCGCTCGTACTTCAAGGTGATATTTGCGACTGCCCAACCTTGGCCGGGCTGCATAACAATTTGGGACGAAGGCACTTTAACATCGGTAAAAAAAACTTCATTAAACTCGGCGCGGCCGGTCATTGTTTTGAGTGGCCTGACCTCAATGCCGGGCGTATTCATCGAGAGCAAAAAATACGACAAGCCATCATGTTTGCCTTTGTCGAATTCAGTGCGGCAAAGCAGGAACATCATGTCCGCGTAGTGCGCCGAACTGGTCCAAATTTTCTGGCCGTTGACGACATATTGGTCGCCGTCTCGTTCCGCCCGGGTACGCGCCGCCGCGAGATCGCTGCCGGAACCTGGTTCGGAATAGCCCTGACACCAGATGGTCTCGCCTCTGATCGTCGTTTCGACCCAAGCCGATTTCTGATCTTCTCGTCCAACCTCTAGCAATGTTGGCACCAGCATGCTGATGCCTTGATTCATGATGCCAGGAAACAGGCCGTTGCGACTGAACTCGTCGGCGATGATCGCGGCCTCTAGCACGTCCGGTTCGGCACCGTACCCACCGTACTTTTTGGGAATGTTTCGGCCGAAATAGCCACGCTCCAGCAGCAGCGATTGCCAATCGAGCATCTTGTTGTCGGGGCGTTTGCGCCCGCCACCTACTTTCGGCGACCGTGCGCCCTCCCTCTCAGCGAATGCTCGCACCTCACTCTGGAGCGCCTTATGACGCTCCGATAACTGCAGATCCATCGACCTACTCCCGCCCTGTCAGCGTTTCGCATATCTTTCCGTCCGGCGGCCAAGGGACGACGCCCTCCTCAAGAGGGATCTTCAAGCTTTGCAACAGTTCTGAAAAACTCCGCCAATTCGCGATCGCCAGCACCAACTCGATGCGCTGTGCTTCTGTCTTCAGGTGCGAGCAGCACTTGGCCCAAGTGTCATCGAGGATGTGGCCATGATCGAGAGTGTCATCCGTCGCCGCCAAGACGGCTCGAGCTGCCTTGCTTAGTATCTCCGAGCGGCGCCAGTCCCGCACGGCCAGGATCTCGTCGTCGGTCAGCCCAACCCGCAGTGCGACTTGCCAATGCTGCGTCCATTCGTATGTCGCGCGCGTTCGCCAGCCGATCCGCATTATGATCAATTCACGCAACTTCTCATCCAAAGCATTGAAGCGCCACAAAAGACCGGACAGCGTGCCCGCTACCGAAGAAGCGAGTTTCGGGTGGTGGAGCAAGCAGCGAAATACGTTCAGGTGGGTCATCGACGACGGAACGCCATAGGATTTTCCGATCTCGCGGGCTTCATAGGTCGGCAATAGCGGGACCCGTGGGCGTTCTTGTGGTTCCAACCTGTCCTCCGCGCGGCTTCATCGGCGCCCGCGGTATCGGGCGCCTTGATATTCTATCTAATGTTAGTTAGTTTGCCTTGCTCGCGCAAGAGTACGCTGGCATCAGGCTGGAGCAGGCGATGAATGAGACGTTGCCCAAGACGTCGCTGGCAATGGTTCAAACCGGCGTCCGCGAATTGGTTCGAAAAGATCTGCCCCTGCCAGAGATTGACGACGATTCGGCCTTATTGCGAGTCGAGGCTTGCGGCATCTGCGGCAGCGACTACGAACAGTATGAGGGCATGCTACGGACGCCGGTCCCCGTCGTGCCGGGACACGAACCTCTGGGCGTCATCGCCAAGATCGGCGATCGGGCGGCGCGGCGCTGGGGCGTCGACGTCGGCGACCGAGTCGTTGTCGAAACGATGCTGTCCTGCCGTTTCTGCATTAATTGTCGCCTGGGCTCCTACCACCTTTGCGACAGCCGACGAATCTATTCCTACATTCCCTTGACCGAAACCCCAGGGCTTTGGGGGGCATACTCGGAATATATGTACCTTGACCCGAATTCGTTTGTTCACCGGATTGATAAGGGTCTGCCGCCCGAAATCGCTGTGATGTTTAACCCGTTGGGCGCGGGGTATCGCTGGGCGGTTGAGGTGCCTGGACTTCGAATGGGAGACTCGGTCGCAGTGCTCGGCCCAGGTCAACGCGGTTTGGCAAGCGTTATCGCAACCCGGGCGGCCGGCGCTGGCCAGGTAATCGTGACCGGCCTCGGTTCGGACGCGAATAAACTCAAATTGGCCCGTGAGTTCGGCGCAGATCATACCATCGACGTCACTAACGAGAATCCGAAGCAAAGGATAAAGGAGCTTACGAATGGCCGGGGCGTGGATATTGTCGTCGACGTTACTCCGTACGCCGTCGAGCCTCCGACCGAAGCGCTTGATTACGTTCGGCCAGGTGGGACGGTCGTCCTTGCCGGCGTAAAGGGATTTCGTCCCTTGCCCAACTTCGTTTCTGACAAGATTGTCATGAAGGAAATCACAGTCAAAGGCGCGATCGGCGTAACGTCTTCAGGCTATCAAAGCGCGATCAAGTTGATTGAGTCCCAATCCGTTCCGTTGGAGCGAATGCATACACACGATTTTGGACTTGAAGACGCGGAACTCGCGATCGCTACGCTTGCCGGCAAAGTTGCAGGCGACGCGTCCATCCATTCCTGCCTCATTCCGGGATTGACGCCGACGTCAGCCGGAAGCCGAGCAATCTAAAGCCAATGACCAACGATTATCGAGAGGAGAAATGCGATGACGGCCATGACAGAGCCCTACGCTGCAGTTGATTTGCCAGATGTGCGCGCCCTTCCGTATGCCCTGGGAGCGGAGGTTTCTGGCGTCGACTTGTCGCAAATAATGACTGACGCACAATTTGAAGTGATCGAATCTGCGTTTTTAAAGCATCACGTCTTGGTGTTCCGAAACCAACCCTTAACTGACGAACAACACTTGGAGTTTGCGAGGCGGTTCGGTGAACTTGAGGGTCACATCAACGAGTCGACGCGCCACAAAAAGCACGACAAGGTCCAAGTCTTTTCGAATGTCGCCAACGACGGCGTCGCTACCGGCGCTCACCCCGAGCGCGGTACGTTGTTTTGGCACACAGACAAGTCCTATGTCGCGACGCCGTCCTTAGCCACGGTCTTGCGCTCGCCGGCAATCGCCAGTGAAGGCGGAGACACGCTCTTCGCGAATACGCATGCCGCCTATAATGGCCTGGACGCCGACACCCAGCGAAAAATTGACAAACTGCAAGCCGAGCATTCCTGGAAACGGTCTCGAGAGAAATCGGGCGAACGGGCTGCAACGGAAGACGAGATTGCTGCAGCGCCTCCGGTTCGCCACCCGGTCGTACGCACACACCCAGTGACCGGAAAAAAGTGCCTCTATATCGGTCTTCATGCCAGCCACATTGTCGGGATGGACCCTGACGACGGTGCCGCGCTCTTGTCTGAGCTAGAGCGCCAAGCGACCGACGAGCGGTATGTCTACCGTCATAAATGGCAGGTGAACGATGTGCTGATATGGGACAATCGCGCCACGCTGCACTGTGTCACCCCTTATGACGCAGCCAACGAAAGACGGTCGGTGCATCGGGTGGTAGTAAGAGGCGACACGCCATTCTGAGCGGAAGCGCGCATTACTCCTCACGCCAGCCTCATGGAAACGACAAGGAGTAGCTATGCCAGCCATGAGAATTCGCGTCGTCGCCGGAAAATGTGAAGGACACAACCGCTGCCATGCGCTTGCGCCTGAGCTGTTTGAGGTCGACGAACTGGGGTTGGCGACGGCGAGAAGTGCCGGAATCGTGCCGCCTGGCCTAGAGGTCAAAGCCGAATTGGCGATTGCTAATTGTCCCGAGTTCGCTATCGAGGAGACGACAGAATGACGGGCCGAACCCTTGATACGCAGAGAGACAGGCGACCGGTAGAAGACTGGGCGTCGGACTTTGACGTGATGGATCCCGACTATATTCGGGATCCATCGCCTATATGGCGCGATATCCGTGGACGTTGCCCTATAGCGCATACCACGCGCTGGGGCGGCGCCTGGATGCCGACGCGTTATGAAGACGTTCGCGACATGGCGCGTGCGGTGCCCACACTATCCAGTCGATCGCCCGGCATCATACCGCCGGCGCCAGAGTTGCGCGAAGCGCTAGTGGCCGAGGTAAAGGAATTTGGTTCCGAACTCCCGCCAATCTCTTCCGACCCGCCCGAGCACAAGCCTTTTAAGCAGCTAATACTACCGCTTTTTTCGCCAAAGGCGATCGAAGGCTACCGTCCCTTCACAACACGCTTGGCGCACGAATTGATCGACCGGTTCGGCGCCACTGGTGTGGCGGACGCCGCAGTCGATTACGCACAGCAATTGCCGCCTCGGGTCGTCGCTCACATCATCGGCATCGATCCTGCGCGCGCCGATGAGTTCACGGAATGGACCCGAGGCGTGATCGAGCAAGGGCAAACCGACCCTGACGCAAGAATGATATATAGACGAAAAATTCGGGAATTTTTTTTAGAAATGATTGAAGAGCGCAGAGCACACTCAAAAGATGATGCAATATCAGCACTTATTAATGCAAAGATTGGCGGCGAGAAATTAAGCGACTATACGATTGTAGGAATTTGTTTCTTGCTGCTCGTTGCAGGAATCGATACGACTTGGAGTTCGATCGGTTCTGCTCTGTATCACTTCGGCGGCCACGAGCAGGATCGAAGACGAATGTACGCTGAGCCCTCGCTTTTCCCGACGGCGGTTGAAGAACTCTTGCGTTTCTATTCGCCAGTGATGATGGCCCGGCGTGTACTCGATCCGATCACGTTTGACCAAGTGCAGATGCGCCCGGGCGACAAGGTCATCCTGAATTTCCCAGCGGCTAACCGCGACCCAGAGGTTTTTGACCGCCCAGATGAGGTTGTTCTGGATCGTGAGCGCAACCGACACATCGCATTCGGGGTAGGCATACATCGCTGTGCTGGGTCTAACCTCGCCCGCATGGAAATGGACGTCGCGTTGCGGGTGTGGTTCGACCGCATCGCCGAGTTCGAGTTGGTTTCAGACGAAGCGGTCCGGTGGACTGGTGGTCAGGTTCGTGGTCCACGATCTATCCCGATGCGCATCTCATGCTCTCCCAGACCGGACGACCTGAACTAATGCGGTGGATGCCCCCACCCAGCGGCATCGCGTATGCCAAGACGGTTCTATAGACCGAGCGGGGGGCGCATCGATGACGACGAAAATCAGCATGCTTGGCGATCGACTTGGCGAGGGGCAGCTTTCAGGTCCGCGCCATTCGAGCGGATGGGGTGGCACAGTACTTGACCTGCACCCCTGTCCAAGAAGCCGCCTGCGCGCGTTTGCATCTTGGGGCTGAAGGAGCGGGTCAGCAGGAAGCCGTTCTCGGCGTCGACGCCGGCGATCAGCCAGCGCATCAGGAGCTTCGAATGCCAGTTGCGCGGCCCCCAGGAATGGTCCTTGCCGCCGTGTGGCCCTGGACCTGCCAGACATCGTCGCCGACCGCGACCTCGTCATCCGTCCGACAGAGGTGCTGGTAGTGGAAGTCCGCCTGTCCCGGCAGGAAGATCAAGTCGATATGGTCCTGGTCCTGCCCGAGTACGCCCGCGAGTCCGGACGAATGGCATTCCAGATCGATGGTCGCGGGCGCGCGCGGCGCATTGGCGAAGGCGCGTTTTGGGATCGCGAGCGCCCAGGGTTAACGGAGCAGCAGCAGTGGCCCCGGTACCGGATCCGGTTTCGCCGCCAGGCTTCGCCAACCTCCCACGTCAGGTCGCCTGCGGCCAGGCTGTTCCCGTCGACCTTCGCCCGTTCGAAAAAAAAGCCGACCGAGCCGTCAGGCAAGTAGACCAAGCCGACATTTTCGCATAGCCGGCGTTCGGCCGCTGGCCCATGGGGAACCAGCCGCCGACCTGCTGGGCTGGATCCCAGAAGTCGATATAGCGGCTCTCGTTCCAGTTTTCCTGATCGCCGGGAGCATGTACGCCCTCGTCGACGTTGGCCAGCGAAGCGCCCATCTTCCGTTCGCCTGCGTCCTAGCCTTCGGTTTTGGCCTTGATCATGCGGAGCGGCGTGTAGGTGATCGCGCACTTGCCGTCCTGCTTCATCACCTTGTTGCGCGTACGGACGAGGCCGCGACCGGGCCGGCTCTTTGATCGCCGAGCCTCAATCACCTCGCATTCCACGTGCAGGGTGTCGCCGGCGAAGACCGGGTTCTCCACCTTGAAGTCCATTTCGAGGAAGGCGAAGCCGGTGTGTTGCATGGTCGATTGCACGAGCAAACCTTCGGCGAAGCAGTAGCCGAGGGCGCCTGGCGCGACGCGGCCCTTGATGTCCGATTCCTCGCGCAGGAATTCGAGATTGGTAAACAGGACCTCGGTCATGCCGGTGGCGTTCACGAAATTGGTGATGTCCGCTTCCGTCACCGTGCGGCCGACCGTCTTCCACTTGCGGCCGATCGGCAGGTCCTCGAAATAGCAGCCGAGTCCGAGCGTTTCCATGGGTCTTTCCTTTTAAAAGCTTTCGAAGTTGTCGATGAGGTTCTTGGCGATGATGTTGCGCTGGATTTGGTTGGAGCCCTCGATCACCTGTACGACCTTGGCGTCGCGGAAGTACCGGTTGATCGGGTAGTCGTTGGAGATGCCCGAGGCGCCGAAGAGCTGCACGGCGTCGGTCGCGACCTTCATGGCGACGTCGCTGGAGAAGGTCTTGGCGATAGCGGCCGCCTGCGCCAGCTCCTTGCCCCGCACGCCGGCGTCGGTCATCTGTGCGGCCTTGTAGACAAGGCCGCGCGCCGCCTCGACCTGGATCGCCATGTCGGCCAGCATCCAGCGCAGCCCCTGGAAGTCGATCAGCGGCTGGCCGAAACCCTGTCGCTCCTTGACGAAGGCGAGCGCATGGTCGAGCGCCCCCTGTGCCAGGCCGACGGCGCGGGCGCCCACGATGGGCCGGGAGAGCGCCAGCGCTTCCATGACCTGCTTGAAGCCCTGCCTTTCCGGTCCGAGCCGGGCGTCCGCCGGCACGAACACGTCGTTCAGGAACAGCGGCGAGGACGGCACGCCACGGGCGCCTAGCTTGTCCTCGTGCGGTCCGATCTCGAAACCGGGCGTATCGACGTCGATGACGAAGAAGTTGATCTCGCCACGGGCGTCGCCGGTCTTGGCCGCGAGCACGATGAAGTCGGAATGAGCGGCGTTCGAACACCAGATCTTGGAGCCGTTGATCCTGTAGCCCGCGCCCTCGCGGGCGGCGAGGGTCTTAATCCCGGCGACATCGGAGCCCGACTGCGGTTCGGTGATCGAGAAGCCGGCGCGTAGCTCGCCCGAGGCGAGGCCCGGCAGATATTTCTGCTGCTGCGCCTCCGATCCTGCGGCCATGATCGCGCCGAACGGCGTCCACTGCACGACCAGCAGATAGCCTGTGTTGTAACAAACGCGGTTCAACTCCTCGACGGCGAGGCAGGAGGCGAAGAGACTGTCCCGGCCGCCATAGGCCTCCGGAAACGGCAGCGTGAACAGGCCGAGTTCCTTCAGGAGGTCGAACATGTCTTGCGGGTACTCGGCAGTCCGGTCGATCTCGTCGGCGCGCGGCATGACCCGTTCGCGCGCGACCCGTCGCACCAGCTCCCGCACCTCGCGGTCGTCGTCTGAAAGGAAGTGCGTCAAACTCGGCTCCTCGGCGTCCAGCCTGAGTGGGCTTTCAATATAACTGAATGATGTTCTATATTTTGAATATGGAGAATGACCCTGTAAAGGGCCATCGTCAGGGAGGCGACGATTGACCGAGATTGCGCTGAAGCGGTTCGATCCCGGCGCGGCAACTCGCGATCCGAAGCTGCAGGCGCTCCGCGACGACGTGCGCGCCTTCATGGACGAGGAGCGGGCCAGAGGCGGCTACGAACGAACGCGGGCCGGCTGGGTCCGGTTCGATCCGGACTTCAGCCGCAAGATCGTCGCGCAAGGCTGGATCGGCATGTCCTGGTCTGCCGAGTATGGCGGCGGCGAGAAAGGGGAACGACAAGGGCGCGGTCGAGGGCATGGTGGGGTTCAGCCGCCGGACGTTCATGGTTCCGATCCCGCGCTTTGCGGACATCGATGCGCTGAACGCCCACTTGCTGGAGCAATGCTTGGCGCGACAGACTGAGGTTCTGCGCGGAACGGAAGGCGCGTCGATCGCAGATCGGCTTGCGGCGGACCAGACGGCCTTCATGGACCTGCCGGCGACGCGGTTCGACGCCTGCCACAAGCGCGGCGGGCGCGCGAGCAGCCAAGCGCTGGTGCGCTACCGGAACACCGACTACTCGGTCCCGACGGCCTATGCGCATCGCGACGTGGTGGTCAGGGCCTATGTCGACGCGGTCGTGATCGAAGCCGGCGGCGCGGAGATCGCCCGCCACAAGCGCTCCTACCGGGACGCCGACTTCGTCTTCGACCCGCTGCACTATCTGGACCTGATCGAGCGGAAGGTGAATGCGCTGGACCAGGCGGCGCCGCTCCAGGGCTGGGCGCTCGGTCCTGAGTTCGACCGTCTGCGCCGGCTGATGGAGGCGCGCCTTAGCCAGAAGAACCGCCGGGCCGCCGGCAAGCGGGAGTTCGTGCAGGTCCTGCAACCGTTCAAGGTCTTCCCGGAGAGCGTCGTACGGGCGGCGGTGCGGGACGCCTTGAGCCTGGGAGCGATCAGCGCTGACGCCGTGAAGCATCTGGCGCTGTGCCGCGTCGAGCGCCGTCCGCCGCGGCTGGACCTCTCCGACCACCCACACCTGCCGGCGGCGACGGTCGCCAAGACCAACCCGGCCGACTATATGGCGCTGACCGTGGGGGCCGGGGCATGAGCGCCGCCGGCGAAGCCCCAGAGATCCTGCTCCAGCATCATCTCAAGAAGCTGAAGCTGCCGACGGTGCTGAGGGAATACGAGAAGCTTGCCCGGCAGTGCGCGGCGGAGAACGTCGACCACTTCCGCTATCTGGCCGGCTGATCGAACTGGAGCTGCTCGACCGGGAGGCCCGCATGATCGACCGGCGCATCAAGGCCGCCCGCTTCCCGGCGATCAAGAGCCTGGAGAGCTTCGACTTCGACGCCATCCCGGCGCTCAACAAGAAGCTGATTCTCGATCTGGCCCGGGGCGACTTCATCAGCCGCCGGGAGAACGTCATCGCGCTCCGCCCTTCGGGCGTGGGCAAGACCCACGTCGCTATCGAGCTCGGCCTCGCCGCCTGCCAGAGTGGCGTCAAAACCCGCTTCGTCACGGCCGCCGCCATCGTGTATGAGATGATCGAGGCCCGGGACGAGCGCCGGCTGCTGCGCCTGCGGAAGCAGATGGCGTCCGTCGAGCTCCTGATCATCGATGAACTGGGCTTCGTGCCGCTCTCGAAGACCGGCGCCGAGTTGCTGTTCGAACTGATCAGCCAGCGCTACGAACGCGGCGCCACAATCGTCACCTCCAACCTGCCCTTCGACGAATGGACCGCCGCCTTCGGCGACGAGCGCCTGACCCGCGCATTGCTCGATCTGCTGACGCATCACGTCCACATCCTCGAGATGAACGCGCCCTCATACCGCCTCGCGCAGAGCCACAAGCGCAGGGCCAAGCCCGACTGATCCCAATATGCGAAAGCCCATGCCCGGCGATCGCCGGGCATGGGCTCCTAGGGCGCCAACTGGCTGGTCTTTCAGGCGCCCAACTGGCCGGTTTTATGGCGCCGTTGACAGCGTTCAGGTTCAGAAAAAACGACGCTATGTCCGGGCTGCGCGAGGCGCCGGCGAAACGAATGGAGTCGCCCTGCTGCGGCTCGATCTTGATGACGTCGGCGCCCATGTCGCCGAGCGTCTGGGTCGCGAGCGGGCCGAGCACGTTTATGGTGAGATCGATGACGCGGACGCCGTCGAGCGGGCCTGGCATGGCGGTATCCTCCCTGTTGAGCGGTACAGCCTAGTCCGCCGGGTCGGCGTTCAGTTCGCCCAACACCTCGTCATTGTGCTCGCCGAGCAGCGGCGGCGGTCGGCGCATCCGTGTCGGCGTCGCCGAAAATCCGAGCGGAAAGTTGACGCTCATATGCGGCCCGTCGGTCGGGTGATCGTAGCGATCGAAGAAGCCGCCTTCGAGCAGATAGGGGTCGGCGATCAGGTCCCTGAGGTCGTTCAATGGACCGTTCGGGATATCGGCCGCGTCTAGCGCTTCTCGCCATTCTGCGGTCGTGCGCTTCAATATTTCCTTCGCCACTTCCCCGCAGAGCGCGTCCACATGGTGCGCGCGCCCGACCATGTCGGCGAAGCGATCGTCTGCAGCCATATCTGGCCGCTGCATCAATTCGAACATGCGCCGCCACTGGGCGTCGGTGACCGCCAGCAGGCAGATATGCCCGTCCTTGGTCGGATAGGGGCGGCGGTGCGGCGTCAGCATCCGCGGGTAGCCGACGTCCTCCGGCTTTCGCGTAAACGTCGCCTGCCACATGTGATCGAGGATGTTAAAGGACGTCATCGTCTCGAACATCGGCAGGTGCACGACCTGGCCCTCGCCGGTGCGCTCCCGGTGGAACAGGGCCGAGAGGATGCCGGCCCCCAGATAGACGCCGCAGAGCTTGTCCGCCATCGCATACGGCACGAAGCGCGGCTCGCCGTTGGCCTCGCCAATCAGGCCGGCGAGACCGCTTTCGCCCTGGATGACGTCGTCGAAAGCCGGACGCGCCCAGCGCGGGCCGTCAGCCTTGTAGCCGGTGCCGTAGGCGCAGATGAGCTTCGGATTGCGCGCGCGCAGGTCGTCCGGCCCGATGCCCAGCCGAACGGCCGCCTCCGCGCGCATGTTGTGCACGAACACATCCGCCGTATCGATCAGCTTGAGGAACGCTTCCTTGCCCGCAGGCGACTTCAGATCGAGTTCGACGCTGCGCTTGCTGCGGTTGAACTGAACGAAATGCGCCGCCATGCCGGGATTTCGCCTGGCGCCAAGCGCGCGCGTCGGGTCGCCGCCGGGGGCTTCGATCTTGATGACGTCGGCGCCCATTTCGCCGAGCATCAGGGTGGCCATCGGCCCGAGGACGTTGATCGTTAGATCGATGACGCGGACTCCAGCGAGCGCCCCATCAGATGCCGTGTTCGCCTCGCTCAAGCGATGCTCCTCTCAGTCGCAGGCGCACATGCACCCAAGCATGAATATCATTCAATATTGTGAACGTCAGGCGGAACGTGTCAATGTTTCGACCGAACCGATCAACAACAGGAACGCATCCATGTCCGACCCCTACGCCCGCTACGAGCAGCTTAAGATCGATCGGCCCGCTGACCGCGTATTGCGCGTCACCTTCGACCGACAGGATCGGTTGAACGCCGTCAACGCCCAGGGCCATGCCGAACTCGTCGATATCTGGCGCGACATCGACCGGGACGACAGCGTCAACGCCGTCGTGCTGCGCGGACTCGGACGGGCGTTCTCCGCCGGCGGCGACTTCGACATGATCGAGGACATCATCGCCGATCCCAAATACCGCTGGCGCGCGATGAAGGAAGCGCGGGACCTCGTCTACAACGTGATCAACTGTTCGAAGCCGATCGTCTCGGCGATCCATGGGCCCGCGGTCGGCGCAGGCCTGGTCGCCGCCATCCTCTCCGACGTCTCGATCGCGGCGAAGGACGCCCGCATCATCGACGGCCACACCCGCCTCGGCGTCGCCGCCGGCGATGTCGCCGCGATCGTCTGGCCGCTGCTCTGCGGCATGGCGAAGGCGAAGTATCACCTCCTGCTCTGCGAGCCGATGAGCGGCGAAGAAGCCGAACGCATGGGCCTCGTCTCTCTTTGCGTCGAGGCCGACGAATTGCAGGACAAGGCGATGGAGATCGCGAACAAGCTCGCAGACGGCGCGCCTGCGGCGACCCGGCTGACCAAGTACGCCCTCAACAATTGGCTCAGGATGGCCGGGCCCGCCTTCGACGCTTCGACCGCCTACGAGTTCCTTGGTTTCGCGGGGGAAGAGGCGAAGGAAGGCGTTCTGTCCCACCGGGAGAAGCGCCAGCCCAAATTCGATCCGGATTGTCCGCTGTAAGGAGCTCGACGCCATGTCCGATCCTGTCGTCCTGAAAAAGCGGGAAGGCGCGGTCACGCTGCTGACGCTCAATCGGCCGGACCGCCACAACGCTTGGACCCACGAGCTGGGCGAACTCTACTTCGATCTCCTCGACGAAGCGGCCTCCGATCCGGACATCCGCGCGATCGTCGTCACAGGCGCCGGCCGGGGCTTCTGCCCCGGCTTCGACGCCCTTGCGCTCAAGAACTCCGCCGCCGGCAAGGGAAGCCTGCCAGCGAAGGGTCGGCGGATGACCCACGCGATGTCGATACGAAAGCCGATCATCGGCGCGATCAACGGCGCCTGCGCCGGCTTCGGTCTGGTCCAGGCGATGCATTTCGACGTGCGCTTCGCGGCGGAGGGCGCGGTTTTCGCCACGGCGTTCACACGGTGGGGTCTGAACGCCGAATACGGCGCCTCCTGGCTGATGCCGCGGATCGTCGGGCAGACCCGTGCCATGGACCTCATCCTCTCCGGCCGCAAGTTCGACGCCGCAGAGGCGGAGCGCATCGGCCTCGTCAACGCCGTCTTGCCTGGAGACCGGCTGCTCGAGCACGCCATGGCCTACGCCCGCGACCTTGCGGAATACTGCTCGCGCGTCGCCATGGCCGACAGCAAGATGCAGGTTCTGACCGATTGGGACATGGAGCGTGAGGCCACTGAAGATCGGGCGAAGGCGTTCAGCCACACGCCGGGCCACCGGGTCGATTTCGCAGAGGGTGTCGCCTGCCTTATCGAAAAGCGGCCGCCACGCCTCGCGAACCTGCCGTCACGGCAGGCTCGTTAGCGTCCGACAAATGTCGGCGTCTTGTCGCTGCGTTCCAGGAACGTCTGGATCGCGGCGGCATGGTCTTCGCTCTTCTGACAGAGCGCCTGCAGGGCCGCGCAATGGGAGAGATGTTCGTCGAGGCCCTGTTCGGGCGCCTGGCGCATCAGCATTTTCATGTACTTGATCGCGAGCGGCGGCCGGGCGGCGATCTGGCGGGCGATTTCGCCGGCCCGTTTCATCAACTGGTCCGGCGCGACGACCTCGCGGACGACGCCGAGCCCAAGCGCTTCCTCGGCGTCCAATACGCGCCCGGTGAACGCCAACTCCGCCGCGACCTGCCAGCCAAGGCGGCGCTGCATGATCCAGATGCCGCCGTCGCCTGGGATCAGGCCAATATTGATGAAGGCCTCGCAGAACTTCGCGCACTCCGACGCGATGGCGATGTCGCAGTAGAGCACGAGGTCGAAGCCCGCCCCCATCGCCGGGCCATTGACGGCGGCGATCACCGGAATCTCGACGGCCCTGAGCGCTTTCACCATGCGATGGATGCCGTCAGTGTAGAACAGCCGAAGGTCCGCCGGCGCGTCGTTCTCCGACCGCTTCTGCGCCTCTTTGAGATTGCCTCCTGCCGAAAAGGCGCTGCCGTCGCCGGTCAGGATCAAGGCGCGCGCGCCTTCGGCCTCCGCGCGGCCGACGGCGTCGACGATTTCGTCGATGACGCCGGCGTCGGTCAGGGTGTTCCGGCGGTCGTCGCGCGCCATCGTCAGCGTTGCGACCTGATCTGAAATCTCGAAACGGATTTCGGTGTAGGACAAAGCGCGCTCCCGGCGTTGGTTGACCATCAGTATTTCGGAATTCAGAATTTAGAACGATGTTCGAAATAAAATCCAGTCTATCCCCGGAGGCCGCCCATTTCGAAGATCCTGTATGACGTGGCGGACGACGTCGCGACCGTCACGCTCAACAAGCCCGACAGGCTGAACGCGCTCGACGACGACATGATCGCAGAGCTTTGGGCGGCGGTCGAGCGCGTGGCGCAGGGCAAGGACGTGCGGGTGATCGTCCTGACCGGGGCCGGGCGCGCCTTCTGCGCCGGCGCGGACGTGACCAGCTTCGGCGACACGTCGCCGGAAGCGCTGATCACCAAGATGCCGTGCCCCTTCGACATGAACCGCCGACCGGACTACCAGACGCGCCACACTCATTTCCCAGCCGTGCCGAAGCCGGTCATCGCGATGATCAGCAGCCCGGCGGCAGGCTTTGGCCTCCTTACGCCATGTTCTGCGACATCCGCTTTGTCGCCGAGGATGCTGCGATGACGACGGCCTTCGTCTGGCGAGGACAGGCGGCCGAATACGGCTTCGCATGGATCCTCACACGCGTGGTCGGTCAGGCGAACGCGCTGGACCTGCTGCTATCCGGCCGCCGTTTCACGGGCGCCGAGGCCGCGGCAATGGGCCTGGCCAATAAGGCGCTGCCCAAAGACGCGCTCTCCGACGTCGTCTACGCCTATGCCCGCGATATGGCGTCGTTGTGCTCGCCCGCTTCGATGAAGGCGCTCAAGGAACAGGTCTACGAAGCGCCGTTCGAGACGCTGGCGGAATCGGTCCAGAAGGCCAATCAACTCATGCTGACGACCAACGCGTCCGACGATTTCAAGGAGGGCGCCGAGAGTTTCCGCGAAAAGCGCCCGCCCAGGTTCGCGCCGCTCTGACGCATGCGCCGCTCAACGATTGTGCGCAACTTTGTGCTATCAAACCGTATTCCGAGTGTGAAAGGATTATGGCTTGGTCGAAGAAACCATCACAGGGCCGCGCTCCGCGCTCCGGCTGCTCGCTGTCCTGGATGCGATCGCCGCTGAACCTCAAGGCCTGACGCTTGCGGAAATGGCCGCGTCGATCGCTTCGCCGAAGAGCAGCCTCCTTCTGATCTTGCGTCCATTGGTGGAGCGCGGCTACCTCACGCATCGAGACACCCGCTATCGTCTGGGTACGGAGGCGTTCCGTCTCGCCAGCGCCATCACCGCCAGGCGCAGCTTTCCTGAAGTCCTGCGCGCGTGCATGGAAAGCCTCGCGGAGCAGACCGGCGAGACCGTTTACGTCGCCGCGCTCGACAGAGACGCCTGCACCTCGACCTACGTGGAGGGCGTGGCGAGCCGCCAGCCCGTCCGCTACTGGGTCCCGATCGGCACTTCGAGGCCGCTCTACAGTTCCGCCGCCGGCCTCTGCCTCTTAGCCCACCAGGACGCCGACTGGCGCGAGGAATACGTCCGCCGTGCGCCCTTGAAGCCCCTGACGCGGCGCACGCAGACCGACCCGGAGCAACTGCTGCGCCGGCTCGAAGAGATTCGACGTGACGGACTTTCGTTCAGCGTGGGCGAGGCGGTGATCGACGCCAGCGGCATGGCAGCGCCCATCCACAATCCGGACGGCACAGTCACGATGGCGCTGCTCGTCGCGGCGCCGGTGCTGCGCTTCCAGGACGCCTCGGAGCATCTGAGGCGATCGGTCATCGTCGCCGCCGCGACAGCGTCGGCCGCGATGGGATCGAGGCAGGAGACGCAGAGCACTGACGCCGAGGCAACCGCGAGGCCGACTGCTCGAAGGCAGGCCAACTAATTTCAAATTCGGCTCGCTGCATTGGATGATGCATCAAGCCGCCAATTGGGTCTAGGACCGTATCTGCGGTTGCGGAGGGCTGTCGGCCGATAGATCAACCTGGTCGACGTCACATGGCTCGAAAAGGTCGGGCGTATTCTCAACTCGCTTTTTGGATAACTTCTCCCCAGCATAGAAGCATCGGTGCTTGATGTGTGAAACCCTAGGCGCGCCGTCAAAATGCGCCCAGCCTCCATTGGGCATGCGGACGCTGACGATCTCCTCGTCGCAACATGGACAGCTCCACCGGAAACCTGATTTTTCCTCTTCTGCCGAGGATGACCTAACGACTCGCGCTTCCTGCACATAGGCTTTCCCGCCGGAAGGCGTCCTGCGCTAATGCGCGCGGCGGATGAATGAGTTCAGCGCCAACTCCAGGTCCCCCAGGCCGTGCGATGCAGTCGGTGTCAATCATATTGTCGCACGCGGACGATGACCCCAGCATCAATTGCAGTGAGTGGGCCGTTTCGTCGGTTGAAACTGACGTCCTAGCTGGATCGGATTGACAGGCCGGCCTGATTGTTCGTTATTATGAATGATGTTCGAGATTCTCCATGATTCTGGTCGACTGTTCATGCGGCATCTGGCTCCACCGACGCCGGCAGGCAGACGTGCCCTCTAGCGCCATCGAAAGCGCTTTCACCGACGTAGCCGAACGCCGACGGCCCGGCTTTCAGGGGCGCTGAGCCATGCCTGCCAATCCGCTGCCGCTCGACGCGAAGCTCAAACTCGGCGTCTCGACCATTCACCGCCAGGGGGACGACCCGTCCGGTCCCTGGCTGCCGAAGATCGACGAGCTCTGCGGGTTCGTCGAGTTCATCGACAAGGCCGGGCTCGATTCCATCTGGGTCGGCGACCACGTCTCCTTCCCGATCCCGTTCCTCGACCCGCTGCTGATGCTAGCGCAGGCGGCCGTGGCGAGCCGGCGACTGACCTTCGGCACCGGGGTATACCTGCTGCCGCTTCGCCATGTGGGGCCAGCCGCGAAACAGGTCTCGACGCTGGATCATCTGACCGAAGGCCGCTTTATTTTCGGCGTCGGCGTCGGCGGCGAATTTCCGAAGGAGTACGAGGTTTGCGGCGTGCCGCGCGAAGAACGCGGCGCCCGCCTGACCGAGCAGCTCCGTGCGATGCGCGCACTCTGGACCGGCGACGCGGCGACCTTCGACGGCAAGCACTACCAGTTCGCCGATGTGGTGATGCGCCCGCCGCCGAGGCAGCCGGGCGGGCCGCCGATCTGGTGCGGCGGCCGGTCGGATGGCGCGCTCCGCCGCACCGGCCGGCTCGGCGACGGTTACTATTCCTATGTCGTGACGCCGGAGATGTACGCCGATGCGCTTGCCAAGATCGCCGAAGCCGCGGATGCGGCCGGCCGGCAATTGGAGCGCTTCGGCACCGGCCATCTCCTCTTCACGCGCATTGAGGACGACTACGACCGCGCGCTCGACGTCGCGACGGAATCGCTCTCGAAACGCTATGCGATGGATTTCCGCAAAGCGGCCCAACGCTATGCCGGGCTCGGCACGCCGGAACAGGTGGCGGAGCGTATCCGCGACTTCCACGCCGTTGGCGTCCGGCACATCGTGCTGGATCTGGTCGGCCCCTATGACCGGCGGGACGAGCAGATCGAGCGGTTCGCCGGCGAGGTCGTCCCACTCTTGCAAGACCTGCGCTGAGCAGGAGCGGACGTCGCTCAGGCGACCGTTTGACCAAGGAGACAGCTTCTTATGCGTGGATTATCCGGCCGTCGCGCGATTCTGACCGGCGGCGCCAGCGGCATCGGCCGTGCGACCGTTCTGCGCCTGGCGGAAGAGGGCGTCGATGTCGGCGTCTTCGACCTCGATCTCGCCGGCGCGGAGGAGACGGCGCACTTGGCCGAAACCGCGCCCGGGGCCGTACGGCCCTACAAGGTCGATATCGCCGATTATGACGGCGTCGCCGACGCCGTGGCGAAGTTCGAAACCGAAGCCGGGCCGATCGAACTGCTGGCGAACGTCGCCGGCTGGGACAAGATCGTGCCCTTCCTGGATACGGATCGCGATCTCTGGGACAAGGTGATCCAGATCAACCTCTACGGCCCGCTCAACATGCACCACATCGTCGTGCGCGGCATGGCCGAGCGTGGTTTCGGCCGCGTGGTCAACGTTTCGTCCGACGCCGGCCGCGTCGGCTCCTCCGGCGAGGGCGTCTATTCCGCTTGCAAGGGCGGCGTCGCGGCCTTCACCAAGACGTTGGCCCGGGAACTCGCCCGCAAGGGCGTCGTCCTCAACGTGCTCTGCCCAGGCCCGACCGACACGCCCCTCTTCGCCGCCGTCGCCGACGGCTCCGACGCCGGACAGCGCATCGCCGAAGGCCTGAAGCGCGCCATACCCTTGCGCCGCTTGGGTCAGCCCGACGATTACCCCGGCCTGATCGCTTTCCTATTGAGCGACGACGCTGGCTTCATCACGGGGCAGACGATCAGCGTATCCGGCGGCCTCACGATGCATGGCTAGGGTTGTCCGAACTGGAGGCGTTGCGCTTTGCGAAGACTTCTGATCGTCACGCATGGGTTAAACGAACATCCGGCTCGCGATCGTCTGACGTGGCGGACGATCGGCCATATCCGCCAACAACTTTCGGAGACGACCGGCCCCGGACGCAGTATCGCAGCGGGCCGATGCGCCCGAGTTCGGAGGGAACAGTGACCCTGAAACCTCTGCAAACCCTGGTTTCCACCGGAAGCCTCGGCGCCGAAGAACCTTGTGGTCATGCTTTGGCCCCCCTAGTCTCGACAAGTGATCGGTTGACCGTGGGTCTGTTCCTAACTTGGCGGACCGCCATATCTGCAGGAGCCTGAAATGCCGCTTGATTTTGATGTACTGATTGTCGGAGCCGGAGTGGCGGGACTTTACCAATTATACAAAGTTAAGAGTATGGGATTGCGCGTGAAGTGTTTGGAGACGGCTCCAGAGATTGGCGGCACCTGGTATTGGAACCGCTACCCTGGCGCCCGATTCGATTCTGAAAGCTGGACATACGGGTATTCTTTTTCGCGTGAATTGTTGGACGAATGGGATTGGACCGAAGATTTTGCGCCGCAGTCTGAAACTGAAAGATACCTGAACTACGTGGCGGATAAATTTGATCTCAAATCATACATAGATTTCAATACAAAAGTGGTATCGGCAAAGTACGATGATCTGAATGATTGCTGGGGAGTCGAAACTGAGAGCGGACGCGTATATACGGCCAGATTTCTTGTCCCTGCTGTGGGTATTTTGTCGGCGGCTGTGATGCCGAATATCCCCGGCGTCCATTCGTACAAAGGACTTTCCTATCACACCCATAAATGGCCCCAAGACGACGTGGACTTGAGCGGCAAGAAAGTCGGCATCATCGGGACAGGCGCGACCGCGGTGCAGATTATCCCTGAAATCGCCAAGGTCGTCGGCAATTTGACCGTATTCCAACGGACGCCCAATTGGTGCACGCCGCTGCATAACAAGAAAATCTCACCGGAAAGAATGCAAGAAATAAAACATAACTACGATCAAATTCTTGAACTCTGCAGGCAAACGCCTGGCTGCTATATCCATTCGGAAGACTCAAGGTCGGCCCTGGAGGTTTCCGAACAAGAGAGACTGGCGTTCTGGGAAAAATTGTACGCCGAACCCGGATTTGGGATTTGGCAGGGCAATTTCAAAGACGTGCTGAACGACCCGGCCGCCAATGCGCTTATGTGCGAATTCCTGGCCGACAAGATCAGGATGCGCGTCAAGGATCCGGCGGTGGCTGAGAGGCTTATCCCCAAGGATCACGGATTTGGTACCAGGCGCGTGCCGCAGGAAACCGGTTACTACGAGGCGTTCAATAGAGATAACGTGCGGTTGGTGGACATAAACGAAGACCCCATAAAAGAAATATTCGAGGGCGGCGTCCGGACGGCGGGCTCGGACATTGATTTGGATGTTTTGATCTATGCGACGGGGTTTGACGCGATCACCGGCGCTTTCGAGCGAATTGACATTGAGGGATTGGGTGGAAAGAAACTGCGCAGGCTTTGGCGGGACGGACCGGTCACTTACTTGGGCGTTTTAGTGGCGGATTTCCCAAACATGTTCATTTGCATGGGGCCGCATTCCGGGCTGGGCAACTACACGCGAACGGCGGAGTACAGCGTCGAATGGGTTTCTGAGCTTATTGAGCACGCAATTGCGAACAAGAAAAATCGCGTTGAAACGACTGAAGAAGGTATGGACGAGTGGACTGGTCATGTGATGTCGCTTGGAGAGGGGCTTTTGATGAATGAAGTTGGATCTTGGATGACCGGCGTTAACCGGAATCTGGAAGATAAACAAAAACCAAGAATCATGCGTTATAGCGGCGGCCACCCAGCTTATCGGGAATTTTGCAATACTGTAAAAGAAGATGGCTATCGCCATATAGAGTTTTCCTAAAATATTCAGAGGAAAATATTTCCTTTTCAGAAAGCAATAGATGATTGAGGCGAGAATTAAGTTCCGACATCTGCGATGTTTTTTGGCGGTCGCGCGTATAGGCAGCGTGAGCGCCGCCGCCGACTCGCTGGCGCTCAGCCAGCCGGCGGTGACGAAGACGCTGAAAGAACTGGAAACGCTGCTGGGCAGCCGGCTGCTCACGCGAAACCGATCCGGCGCCCGCCTGACGGTCCACGGCGAGGCCTTCCTGCCGCGCGCGGCCGCCTGCCTCGTTGAGCTGGAGCGGGCGGTCGAGAGCGTGTCGAAAGTCAGCTCGGAGATCGATTGGCGTGTGCATGTCGGCGCGATGCCTTCTGTCGAGGCCGGGCTGCTGCCCGAAGCGATCAAGCTCCTTCAGCACGACGGGCCGGGCGCGTCCGTCAAGGTGGTTGAGCGGTGCCCCAAAAATCGGACAGTGACGTAAGCTACGGCGGCGGTGTCTGCTGATCTTCAACGCGAGGAGATCAGCGATGACGAAACGGAAGCAGCACAAGCCCGAGTTCAAGGCGCGGGTGGCGCTGGAAGCGCTGAAGGGCGAGCAGACGGTATCGGAACTGGCGAGCCGGTTCGGCGTCCACCCGACGATGATCCATCAATGGAAGAAGGCGCTGTCGGACGGCGCTTCAGATTTGTTCCAGCGGGGCCGGGCGACATCAGACCCGGAGGCGGACGCGGCGCGGATCAAGGAGCTGCACGCCAAGATCGGCGAGTTGACGGTGGAACGGGATTTTTTAGCCGACGGGCTGCGTCAGCTTCCAGGATGGAGCGGAAAGCGATGATCCAGCCCGACCATCCGAACCTGTCTATCGCCCGACAATGCCGGCTGGCGTCGATCAGCCGTTCGAGCTTCTATCACGCGCCCAAGGGCGAGAGCGCGGAGAACCTGGCGCTGATGGCGGAGATCGATCGCCAGTTCCTGGAGACGCCGTTCTATGGCGCCCGGCAGATGACCTGGCATCTCCGCGCCGCCGGCCAGCCAGTCAACGTGAAGCGGGTGCGTCGGCTGATGCGCCTTATGGGCCTGACGCCGATCTACCGCAAACCCCGGACTACGGCCCCCGCCAAAGGCCATCGCCTTTACCCGTATCTGCTGCGCGGGATGACGGTGGACCGGCCGAACCAGGTCTGGTGCGCCGACATCACCTACATCCCGTTGGCCAAGGGCTTTCTCTACTTGGTCGCCATCATGGACTGGGCGAGCCGCAGGGTGCTGGCCTGGCGGCTCTCCAACACCATGGAGGCGCAGTTCTGCATTGACGCGTTGGAGGAGGCGCTCGATCGCCACGGGCCGCCGGAGATCTTCAACACCGACCAGGGCGGCCAGTTCACCGCCTGGGCTTGGACGCAGCGCCTGAAGGGCGCCGGCGTGCGCATCTCCATGGATGGGCGCGGACGCTTTCTCGACAACATGTTCATTGAGCGTCTCTGGCGGTCTCTGAAATACGAATGCGTCTATCTGCACGCCTTCGCCGGCGGCGGCGACGCCCGGCGCGGGATTGGCGCCTGGATGACGTTCTATAACGACCGTCGCCCCCACGCCGCCCATCGCGGCGCCACCCCCGCGTCGGTATATCGAGAAGCGCTGTCGGCTTCCGGCCCGGGCTCACGCCCGGACCTCCATCCGACAGCGCGAGCAGCCTGAAACGCACACCATAGGAACCGATCAGCAGACGCCGACAGTAGCTTAAATCTGAACCGAAACTGTCCAACGATCGGGGAGCGGCTCAACGCGACGGCCATTGCGAATCGGCCTTCCGAGCAGGCCGTAGTCGGAACAGGCGCCGAGCAGATAATTGCGCACGCGGATGACCGTCGCGTCCGACCACCGGTTTTCAGTCTTGCCGTCGTCGATGCCACGGCGGATGAAGGCCTCGACGTCCAGCTTCTCGATGAGATCAGCACCGGCCGCGAAGCGAGGCCAATACACGTCCCGCACAAAATCTTCGAGAATCGGGTTTGCGCGGCACGTGTATAGAAAAAATAGCTGCGTCAGTTCACTCGATGAGAGCGCTGGCTTTAGAACCTTGAGATAGCCGGCGGGTCGGCAGTCATCGACCATGTAGCGCGGTTTGAAACACTCGATGACCACATTGCGCAGTCGCCGTGCGGCCACCTGAGGAAACAGACCCGAAGCGAGCGCTGTTTCTTTGAGGTCCGTTGGGGTCATGCCTGGCTGCCAGAGGTCAAGCAGCGTCCGCGTTTCATGGATCAGGCCTAGCCCTGCCTGGAGCTGGGTCGTATAGGGCGGCTTCGCCATCAAGAGCGTTCGACAAAATAGGGAAAGCTCTGGGCATCGGCAGCGAAGGCTGCGTGGCATGCCGCAGCTGCCCTCGCCAACCATTCATTCCGCTCGAAATCATCGGTTGTTCCGATTTGGATCAGTCCGTCTCTCAGAGCCTGTCCCGAAAAGAGTTGAGCGATTTCAGTAGGCTGTGATTCCGTTCGGTTTGCAGACTGAATGGAGCCGACGATGCCTTGGACTGAAACCGCTCGCCGGGAGTATCGGCGGCCTGGCGGGCGCTACGCAAGCGATCTGACGGAGGCGGAGTGGCGGCTGTTCGAGCCGTTCCTGCCGCCCTCAAAACCGATGGGCCGGCCACGGACGACGGACCTGCGCGAGGTCGTGAATGCGATCCTGTATCTCGCGACGACCGGCTGCCAGTGGCGACAGCTGCCGACGGACTTTCCGCCGCCGTCGACGGTGCAGCGCTACTTCTACGACTGGCGGGACAGCGGCGTGCTGGCGACCGCCCGCTTCTGTCTCGTCATGCAGGCGCGGGAACTGGACGGCAGAGAGGCCAGCCCCAGCGCCGGCGTCATCGACAGCCAGACTGTGAAAACCACGGAAAGCGGCGGTCCGCGCGGCTTTGACGCCGGCAAGAAGGTCCAGGGGCGCAAGCGCCATATCGTCGTCGATACGCTTGGCCTGATCGTCGGGCGCGCGGTTCACGCGGCCGATGTACAGGATCGGGACGGGGCGCCTGCCGTTCTCGGCGCAATCCGTCGAACCTGTCCCTGGCTGCGCCACGTCTTCGCCGACGGCGGCTATGCCGGACCGAAGCTTCGACGCGCGCTCGCCAAGCTCGGCGACTGGACGATCCAGATCGTCAAACGCTCCGACGCCGCCAAAGGCTTCGAGGTCATACCCCGCCGATGGGTCGTCGAGCGTACCTTCGCCTGGCTCGGCAGATGCCGCCGTCTCGCCAAAGACTGGGAAACCTCGGTCGCCTCAGCCGAAGCATGGATCGACGTCGCCCATATCCGCCTCACCCTCAGGCGCATCGCAAAATGTTGCTATTCCTAACGGACTTTCGAGTCGGGCACTCATATTCCGGACAGGCGGTGCGCTACGTTGGCAGGGTCGCGGAGTTCGCGTTCACAGCGCCGAAGCCGGCGGAATTCGGGACCACTGGCGGCTACTGGAACGACGAAGGCTGGTTGCTGCCGATATTCTGGACGCCGCTGGCCACGCCAGTACGCCCAAAGGACCTGATTGGGATTCTAGGACCGCTTCTGCCAGAGCGCTATTCGCCGATCCATCCAGTATCGGGGGGCGGCAACCAGAAGGCTTACCTTGCCGCGATCCCGGTAGAAGTGTTTCAGACAGTCGTCGACGGCGTCGAGTTCGATCGTGAAGCTTTGGCTCGCGGGGGACTGAATAGCCTGTCTTTCGAAGTGGTCACCGAGATATTGGAGGATGCTGTCGAACGACAGGTCGCTGCGGACCTGAGACTCGAAGACACCCTTCGCAAGAGCGTCATCCTCGCACGGCGTGGGCAAGGGAGGTTTCGGGCGAACGTTGAGGCGTTGGAGAGTCGTTGCCGTCTCACTGGAGTCTCCAACCCTTCGCTGTTGATCGCGAGCCATATAAAGCCGTGGCGCCTCTGCACCTCTGCCGACGAGCGGCTGGACGGATCGAACGGCTTGCTGCTTACGCCCGATGCCGACTGGCTATTCGATCGAGGCTTTATCAGCTTCGAGGACGAAGGCGCTGTGCTTGTATCCCCACGCGTCGATCACGGGGACATTCGCCGCCTTGGATTCGACCGATCAGCATGGAGCAGCTTTGGCGTCTCCGACGCATCCGACCAGTGGCGGACCGAACCGTTTGCGCCGGATCGTCGTGACTACCTTGCCTACCATCGGTCGGAAGTGTTTGTGGCGTGAAACCTGCAACGCCCTAGATGTTCAGTCCCCGGACTGGACACCTAGCGTGACGCCTAACCTCCTGACGTCAGCCGAGTGTTGAACTGGCCCCCGTTTCGCCCGGACACCCGGCACAGCATGGGAGGCTTGGGTCTATGCCCAAGCACAGGCTTATGTCGGATGAGTATGTTGTGATCGCCACTTGTCGTTGTTCTTGGCTAGGCACAGCGAATCAGGTAGGAACATCCTATGAACTCGAATGCGCGCGAGATTGGCATGGACGGCCGAGCAGTCGCTAACTTTGTCCTCGACTTCTGCGATGCCAGGGGCCGCATAGTGACGAATTTGTCCCTTCAAAAAATTGTGTACTTCTGCCATGTCTGGTCGCTAGTGGCGTGCGGTCGCCCACTCTTCAAGCATCAATTTGAGGCTTGGCAGTACGGTCCGGTACTCCAATACCTGTACCGCGAGTTCAAATCATTCGATGATCGACCAATCACTACCCGCGCAAAACGGATCAATTCGACCACTGGGGGACGTGAAATCGTTCCCTACGGATTTGACACCGAAACTGCCGCGCTGCTGGATCGCGTTGTGGACTTCTACAGCCGTCTTCGAGCGGGCGATTTGGTCGCGCTCAGCCACGTCAGAGGTGGGCCTTGGGATGAAGTCTGGAATCATGACGGCACAGTCAATCCCGGCATGAAAATTGGCGAGGACGCGATCCGACGATTTTACTCAGAAGCCCGCCCACCGTTTTCGATCCAATAAGACGAGGCTGCCGATGGCTAAGCTACGAGTTCCGTCCCTGCAACATCTGGCGCGCAACTGGCGCAACGATCCGCAGCGCGTGAAGCGCATTCTGGTGCAGCTCGCGCAGAATGCGCCGACATTTAACTACGACCCGCTGTTCAGCGCGGTGCAGGATATGTTGGTCTTCGGTCAGCCCTACGAGCAAATTGTCGAAGGCATGCGCCGCGGCATCCGGCGGCCCGCCGTGCTGGCCAACTTCCTCGGTGTGCTGCCGCTGATCCGCGATCATTTTGAGGGGCTGACGCCGTCTTTTGTTCAGAGCGTGGATCGGCGGTACTACCCAGTCGCGCGCGGGCTGTTGGTGCCGTTCCAGCCACCGCTTATCTACGGCGAAGCCGGCCGCATTCACTTCCCATGGTTTAGCTTTTGGCGCGGCAACCCGATCGCCAGGGAGCGCCTGGCGCTCTTCGTGACGCTGGTTGAGGAAGTGCTGCTTCAGGACCCTGATCTTGAGGATGCGAAATTTGAGATCCTCGATTTCAGCGCGCCGGCGCCGAAGCGGCCCCGCGAACTAACAGTGATCGACGCCGCCGACGTGCCGCGCATCCCATCTGCGCAAAGGGCCGAGATGCTGGCCATATTCGCTGAGGGCTTCTTCCTGGCCCAGGAGGCGCTCGCGGACAAGACGCCCCAGCCGCGGCCGGACGATCGGTCGGGCGACGACGCCAGCGCGGGCGATCAACCGGGCCTGTTTGATCCGGATCGATAAGCGTCAAAGAACACGTTGATTGTAATTACCAGATAGAGGGAGGGCGTCGCGCGGGCGTACGATCGTCACCAGAGAGCGGGCGCGGGTAATGCCCACGCGCAATATGCGGCGGCTGTCTGCATAGGGTGGCTTTTCGCGGCTGACGTCGAAGAACTGCGAGGCGTAGCTGCCTTCCACAAGCACGACACCGTCGAACTCCTTGCCCTTGGACTTATGAATCGTCATCAGAACGCAGCCCTGCGGATCGCGATCGGCCGCCAGCAGGCGTTCGCGGTCGAGAATGCGTTTCACGAGGGCGGCGGCGCCGGCGTAGTTGCCCGCTTCGAGCCACGCTTCACTTAGACCGGCACCAAGGGCATCGGTCGCACGAAAGAGCCGAACCATCCGGGCCTCCCGGAATAGCTCATTGAGCGCATTGATCGTCTGGAGAACGTGCCGCGCTTTGCGCCAGTCATTGACGGGATCGCCCGCGAAAGTGAAGCCGCCGGCCACCAGCGCTGCGAGTTCCTTGCCGGCCTTAATCTTCGGCTTGCGCCCGTCAGCGACAGCCGCGGCGGCTTCGTCAAACTTGCGCGCATTGTCTGCGGCAGCCTTCGAAGGCTTCGCGGCATTCTTGATCCGGTAGTAATGCGCGATCATCCGCGCCGTATCGCAGAAGGCCGCATCCTGCGCCTTCGTTGGCCATTCCAAAATTGAGCCGACGGCCTGGGCTGCCGCCGCGGACAGGTCCGCATCCCAAAGCACATCATGTTCGACCGGCGGCAATGTCTGCGCTTTGAATTGATGTTCTTCAAGCAAAAGCGCTGAAATCTTGGCGACAAACGGGTTGCTGCGGCAGAGCACGGCGACGGTTGGCTGGGCAATACCGTCCTTGCGCAACTTGCTGAGCGTCCAGAGCACGGCGGCATGGGCCGTGGATTCAAAGCCATTATTGTAATATTTAACGCACGTAACCTCCGAAACATTCGGCAGCGGAACGCGGTCATAGAGGACAGCGTTGGCAAAGCGCAGGATGCCGCCGGCAGGGCTTCTGTGATTATCCCCGCCAAGGTCGAACTCCGCAGGCTTTTTGCCGGCGCGCAAAGTGTCGATGCGGTGCGGATCGACATTCCCGCGATACTCGAATATGCGCTGGTCGGGATCGGCGAGACAGAAAACGTCGGTCACAGCCAGGAAGTTCTGAATGATACGCCACTGATCGTCGTCGGTGTCCTGAAACTCATCGACGATTACCAGTGGGTATTTGTCGGCAAACAGCGTGCGAACCGCCGCGCACTGCTCGAACAGCGTGGCAACGGCCGACGCAACGAGGTCGAAGCAGTACAGGCCGTCATCCGCGGCAAGCCTAAGCCGCTCGGCGTCCCAGTCGCCGTCGAAGATGGATTTTTGAACCCGCTCCTCGCCGGGATAGAGAAACGCGACCGGACGGCCGCAAAGCAGGCGTCCATGTGCCATCAGCGTTTCAAGGCAGAAAAGGTGGTAGGTCTTGACTTGTATGAGCCTGCGCTCTGCCGGCCTCAGGATATCTCTACAGCGCGTGAGAATCTGCCGGACGGCGGACCGGGAAAAGCTGAGGAACAGGATTTCCTGGCCCGGCTTCAGGCTACGGCTGCGCTCCTGGGCTTTTAACAGCGCAATTGTCGTCTTGCCGGACCCCGGCCCGCCCGTCACGAGCAGGTGCCCATCGGCCGCGATGATGCGCCTGTGCTTGTCCTCCAGCGTCAGCTTCAACTGTCATTCCCTTCCCGCACGGCTTCGGCGGCCGGTGCAGCATCGGCACCGGCCTCGCCGACATCAGCAGGAATCGCCGCGCCGTCGGCGGCAACCGGCTCAGCCGCAGCGGGCTGTTGCGCCGGCCGCGGCGCGAGCTGCGCTTGTATGTCGTCCAGAATCGCGCGCATGGTTGCCGGCAACTCGTCCTCGGCCTGGCACGCTGCAATCAGCAGCGCCCCATAGCCGTAGCTATCGCCCTTGCGGTCCTTCAACACGTCGCGGGTCAGCGCGGCGATTTCATCGTCCGTCATCCCGGCGGCCGGCTTTTTACGGTTGGCCGGGTAGTCGGCGCGGTCCTTGACGCTCTCCAGAAAGCGCCGCAGCGTGGCCGGCTTCATTTCCGCGACAAGCAGATTTTCAATGCCCTTGTGCGGCGATTCCCAGTGTTTGGTGAAGTCGGCAAGTCTGGCCTGCGCGTCGGCCGACAGCGGCGCCGCCTGCTTGTCGAAGAAGCCGAAGGCCAATTTGTTCAGGGCTTTGAAGATGGGGCCGTAGCGCGGTACAGAGCCGTCGCCGCCGGCATTGAACAACGTCACTCCTATCAGATCGAAGTGCGTATACTTGTCGGACCCGCGGGCACGCTCAAGAACGGTCGACGCCTCGGGAAACATGGCGGCCTCGGTTGACCCTTCCACGACGAGCACCGCACGCGCAAGGACTGCTTCGGCAAACTGCCGACGCTCGGTGCGAAAGGTTTTCACTTTGATGCCCTGCGTGTCGATCGGCTTGCCAGTTAGCGTGCCGCCGCCGCGTTCGAGCATGACGATTTGCTCAGGCTCGAACTGCTCTATCACGTAAGGCGAGTGCGAGGTAATGATCGTCTGACCCATCTCCGTCAGGGAGAACCGCACCACGCGGCGCTGGGTGTGTGGGGGCAGGGCGATCTCGGGTTCTTCCATCGCGAAGATCACCGACTGCTTGTCCTTGAGTTCGGCGATGAAAGTCAGCAGGGCAAAGACCAACATGTTGATCGCGCCGGTTCCCATCCGCTGGAAGGGCACAAGGTGCCCGCTCTGTTCCGAAGCGACGAAGAAGCGCACGACTTCACGTAAGTTTTCGCGCGTCAGGTCGGACGCGTAGAATGCGGTGGCGTCGTCGCCGGCCGACAGGCCGACGAACTGCCCCATGCGCTTTTCAACCTCTGTGCGGATTTGCCTGAGCTGATCGATCTCACCGATCGCCGGCTTAAGACCATGCAGGCGCTCCAGCGTGTCCTGCCACATTTTGTCCATGCCACCGCCGCCGATCCGCAGGATCGTGTCCAGCAACGATCCGCGTTGCAGGCTCAGGGCGCGCGAACCGGTGCGGAGCGTGCGCAGGAACAGGAACCCACACAGCCGCTTGTGTTCGCGCGTGAAGGTCCGCAAGCCGGCCCCCAGCCTATCTTGCTCGTCGTCCGGAATCTCGACGGCATTTTCGGGATGCGCCAGAAACGTGCTGCCGATGAAATCGTCTTCCGACGGATCGTACCGGCCGATGAAAACGACCGGCAGTGCCCAGCAGGTGCCGTCGGCATCGCCGGCGCCCGGCTGCGCATCTGCGCCGTCGGCAAAGTCGCCGTCCTTCTCGCTCCACCGGCGCAGATGATTGTGAAAGCGCCGGTGCGCTTCTTCGGAAATGTCGAGAAGAATCGCTTCGATCCTGATCTCCACGGGCGCGCTGTCCTCAGCAAGATAGCGGCCACAGTAAAAGTCATGCTCGTTGATTACAGGCCGGCGGTAGAGCCGCTCGGGCCCGAGAACAAGGTCAAGCGCTTCGCATACGGTTGATTTGCCAGCATTGTTGCCGCCGACAAGTAGCGTATTACCTGAAAAGTCGACAGCACCATTCTTTACGCCGCGAAAGTTCTCTATCTGGAGTCGGCGAATCCGCATCGGTTCCTCGTCCTGATCGGTGCCGCATTACTATCCGTCTGCAGTGTCTCGAATGTAAGGGATATACCAAGATGTACTCATACGTAAGCGCTCTCGCACAGCACTGCGCAATTCAGGGTTTACTCGGGTCATTATCACCCCCTAACCCAATTCCGGGCTGGACTTCCCGTGTCTATCAAGCATGCATGGAGACGGAGGCAACCTCGCCGATAGCTGATAGCGAGGGCCTCCGGGTCCGGCCCAAAGGTTCCGGGCCTTCGTCAGTGACAACGCCGGCATAGGGTCGGCGCGTCATTGGCGAAGGACCAGAACCACATGAGCGACCTCAATCCCAAGCAGACCCTGATCCTGAAGCATGCCGCTGGCTACGTGGACGGCGCGATCATGCCGTTGCCGGAAGGCCTTGAGCTTAGCGGCGGCGCCGTCGGGCGAACGCTCGGCGTGCTGAGTCGGAAAGGCTTCGTAGAGAAAGACGGTGACGGCGTGTGGCGCATCACGGACACCGGGTGCGAAGCGGTCGGCGCGCCGGCGCCGACGATGCCGCATCGAGAAGCCCAACAGTCCGCGGCTGGCGCGCCGCGCGCCGGGTCCAAACAGGCGCGGCTCGTCGAGCTGCTGCAGCGGCCGGAAGGGGCGTCGATCGCTGAAATCCAAACCGAGACCAGTTGGCAGGCTCACTCAGTCCGGGGCGCGATCAGCGGGGTGTGCAAGAAGAAGTTGGGGCTGACCATCGTCTCCGTCGTCGAGGACGATCGAGGCCGGGTCTATCGGATCGAAAGTGCGGCGTGAGCCGATGGCTGGGCTCAACGACGGCGGCGCCGACATCGGAGCGGCCGTTCGCTCTGCCTCGAGAGAAGACCTGATCGCGGCTTGGCGTGGCGCCTACGGGCGCCCGCCTCCGCCGGGGACCAGCCGGCAGCTGCTCGAATTCGCCGCAGCTTGGTCGCTGCAGGCGAAGCGCTATGGCGGACTGGGGCGGGCGACGAAGAGCCGGTTGAAGCGGCTCGCGGACGGGGATGACGCGGCTGTCGTTTCGGAGCGTCGGCCGACCGTCGAGCCAGGGACCAGGCTGGCGCGCGAGTGGAACGGCCGGATGCATATCGTCGACGTGACGCCTGAAGGCTTCGTCTACGCTGGCGACACCCACCGTTCCCTGTCGGCGGTCGCGCGGGCGATCACCGGCGCGCGATGGTCGGGGCCTCGCTTCTTCGGGCTCGGCAAGCAGGCGGGCGCCTGACCGATGGCCCGGCTCCGGTGCGCCATCTATACGCGGAAGTCGACGGAGGACGGGTTGGATCAGGCGTTCAACTCCTTGGACGCCCAGCGCGAGGCCTGCGACGCCTTCATCACGAGCCAGCGGCACGAAGGCTGGCGGGCGTTGCCGGATCAGTTCGATGATGGCGGCTTCTCGGGCGGCACGATGGAGCGGCCGGGACTGACGCAATTGCTCGGAGCCGTGCGTCGGAATCAGGTCGACGTGATCGTCGTCTACAAGGTCGATCGGTTGACCCGGTCTCTGGCCGACTTCGCGAAGATCGTCGCGCTGCTCGACGCCCACGAGGTTTCGTTCGTCTCCGTCACCCAGCAGTTCAATACCACGAGTTCCATGGGGCGTCTGACCCTGAACGTGCTCTTGTCCTTCGCTCAGTTCGAGCGGGAGGTCACGGCGGAGCGGATTCGGGACAAGATCGCCGCATCGAAGAAGAAGGGGCTGTGGACCGGCGGGCCCGTGCCGATTGGATATGACGTCAAGGAGAAGGCGCTCGTCCCCAACCCCGCCGAGGCCGAGACGGTGCGGCACCTGTTCCAACTCTACCTGACGCACGGATCGGTTCGCGAACTCGAAACCATCGCGGCGGCCGAAGGCATCGTCACGAAGCGCCGCAAGGGCGTCGGCGCCCGGGCTGGCGGCAATCCTTTGAGTCGCGGCGCTCTCTACAAGCTGCTCTCCAATCCGACCTATGTCGGCCGAATCGCCTATCGCGGCGACGTATATGATGGACGCCATCCGCCCATCATCGACCTCGACCTCTGGGACGCGGTGCAGGCAAAGCTCAAGGCCGGCGCGCCGGAACGCACATCATCGACGAATGCTGCATCGCCAAGTTTCTTCGCCGGCATCTTGTTTGACGAGACCGGCGACCGATTGACCCCGTCCCATGCGAACAAGGCGGGTAAACGCTATCGCTACTATGTCTCCAGCCGCCTGCACTTGGGCAAGGATCAGACCGGCTGGCGGTTGCCGGCGCCGATGCTCGAAGCACTGGTTTTCGAGATCCTAGACCGACGCCTTGCCGATCCTTTTTCGCTGCTCGAAGCGGGCGTCGTCTCGCCGGACGCCAAGATGTTGCTGCAACTGGAAAACGTCGCCAGCGACTTCCGACGGCGGCTTGCCGGCGCCGACGCTCAAGAGCGCGCGACGGCCGTTCGAGCGTTGGTTCGCCGGATTGACCTTAGTCCTAAGGAGATGCGGATTGCTCTTTCGCCAGACGTCGTCGCTGGCAATGACTTTGATCCGATTGTGATTGCTGAACCAGTGCAATTGCGTCGGCGAGGCGTCGAGTCACGATTGACGTCCGGCGCTCTAAACCACCGGCAGACCAATCCTGATCCAAAGCTTGTCGCGCTCGTCTCCCGCGCCCATCGCTGGCGTGATCTGCTGGTCGAGGGCCGCTACCGTAGCGTCATCGAGCTTGCGGCAGGCGAAGGCGTCAATCGTTGGGACGTCAGCAAGCAGCTGCCGTTCGCATATCTGGCGCCTGATATCGTCACGGCGATTCTCGACGGCAAGCAGCCGATCGGCCTCACCGCGAGCCGACTCAGGCGGGCTGCGCCATTACCCTTCGACTGGAATGCGCAGCGCCGGGTGCTCGGCTTCGACCAATAGCGCCGCCGCACTGGCGATGTTGTGGCCTTCCAATTGGCCTGAAATGAACCGTGCATCGATCATTCGCAGGTTGATGCTGTGCACTTCAAAATGGCCATGCAGAGACGGTCTCGGAAAGTGAGCCGCTTCGAGTGCGGATTACCGTCTCCGGCGGTCTGCAGTTAGGCCCGACGGGCCGAAAAACCGCCAACTCTCCGAGGGTTAGAAATTTACGGAAGTGGTTGATATAAAACGAAAAAATGAATGGTGGAGCTGAGGGGATTCGAACCCCTGACCTCTGCATTGCGAACGCAGCGCTCTCCCAACTGAGCTACAGCCCCATCGGCGCCGGCGGCTGGGATATCGGGCCGGCGCGAGCGGAGAGGCAATACGGGGGGATGCGGCCGAAGTCAAGGGCGGCGTGAGGGACGACGCGGCCTTTGGGCCCGGCCGCCCGCCGGCACTGGACATCCAAGAGCGGAATGTCGATATTGCGCCTGGACGGTTGGCGGCGGGCGGACCCCTCGCGAACCCGGTCAGGTCCGGAAGGAAGCAGCCGCAACGAGTTCCGGTTCGGGTCGCTCGCCAGCCGTTCACTTTTGATCGCCGCGCCTACCGGCCGGCCGCGAACGGCGCACTCCCGCATATGGCCGATTCCGAAACGACCCCACCCGAAACCGCCGGCGACGACGCCGGCTACCGGGTGCTCGCCCGCAAATATCGCCCGGAGACCTTCGCCGACCTGATCGGCCAGGAGGCGATGACGCGGACGCTGACCAACGCCTTCGCGCGCGGCCGCATCGCCCAGGCCTATCTGCTGACCGGCGTGCGGGGCATCGGCAAGACCACGACCGCCCGCATCATAGCCCGCGCGCTCAACTGCATCGGCCCCGACGGCCAGGGCGGCCCGACCATTCAGCCCTGCGGCCAGTGCGCCCATTGCCGGGACATCATGGCGGACCGGGACGTCGACGTGCTGGAGATGGACGCCGCCTCCAACAACAGCGTCGACAATATCCGCGAGATCACCGAGGCGGCGCGCTATCGCCCCGCCGCCGCGCGCTACAAGGTCTATATCCTGGACGAGGCGCACATGCTCTCGAACCAGGCCTTCAACGCCCTGTTGAAGACCCTGGAAGAGCCGCCGCCCCATGTGAAATTCATTTTCGCGACGACAGAGGCGCGGCGCCTGCCGGTGACCGTGCTCTCCCGTTGCCAGCGCTTCGACCTGCGCCGGGTGTCGCCGGAAGAGTTGGTCGGCCATTTCGGCCGCGTCGCGGCGGCGGAAGGCGCGGAGGTTGAGGACGAGGCGCTCGCCATGATCGCCCGCGCGGCCGACGGCTCGGTCCGCGATGGCCTTTCGCTGCTGGACCAGGCGATCGCGCTCGCGGCGCCGGGCGAACCCGTGACGGCGGAGCAGACGCGCCAGATGCTGGGCCTCGCCGACCGGCTGCTGGCCTACGACCTGTTCGAGGCGGCCATGGCCGGCGACGCCGCCGGCGCGCTCGCCCGTTTCGGGGAGATGATCGCCGCCGGGGCGGACCCCGCCGTGACCCTGCAGGACCTGTTGGAGACGACCTACTGGATCACCCGGCTCGCCGTCGATCCGTCCGGGGCCGATTTCGCGGGCTCTTCGGCCGCAGAGCGCGACCGCGCTCGGGCGATGGCGGGCGGACTTTCCGTGCCAGCGCTCACCCGCGCCTGGCAGATCCTCTCGAAAGGCCATGGCGAGACCCTCGCCGCGCAGAGCCCCAGGCTCGCGGCGGAGATGACGCTGATCCGCCTCGCCTACGCGGCCAACCTGCCGACGCCGGGCGATCTCATTCGCCGCATCGAAGCCCGCGAAGGCGACGGCGCGGCCGCAAACCCGGCGACGACGCCGGCATCGGGCGGCGCGCCGGCGAATGCGCAGGCGAGCCCGCCGGGCGCGCCGAGGGCGGTTTCATCCATAGCTGCCCACGGCGCCGGTCCGGGCGCCGCGACGGCGCGCCAGGCCGCCGCCCCGGCGGCGCCCGAACCCGCCGCCGCGCCCCAACCCGCGGCCCTGCCGGAACCGGAGCCGCCGCCGCCTCTGCCCGCCGAGCGTCCGGCGGCCGCCTCGGCGGACGCCTTCCCTGATTTCGATGGGCTCGGCGCATTTCTGGCCGCTAAGGGCGCGCCGGTCGCGCTTACCCTGCTGCGGCAGCTTCGGCTCGTCCGCTATGCGCCGGGGCGGATTGTCTATGAGGTTCACGACCGGCTGCCCAAGGACTTTCACAAGCGGCTCCGCGAGGAGCTTGGCCGCGCGACCGACCGTGTCTGGAGCCTGGAGCCGGTAGAGAACGGCGGGCAGCCCAGCATCGCGGACAACGAGGCGGCGGCCGAAGCGGCGCTCCGATCCCATCCGCTGGTGCTCGCGGCGCTCGACGTATTCCCGGAAAGCAAGCTCAGCATCGGCAGGCCGCCGGCGCCCGAACCGGAGCCGGAGCTCGAACCGCCGCCGCGCATCGGCGCATCGGACGACGGCGGAACCCGTGACGACAACCCGGACGTCGTTTATGACGACGATCTGAATTTCGGCGATTGGGAGCCAGACGATTGAAGCTCGGAAATTTGATGAAGCAGGCGCAGGAGATGCAGGCCAAGATGGCCGAGCTCCAGGAAAGCCTGTCCGCCTATGAAGCCAGCGGCGCCTCCGGCGCGGGCCTTGTCGAAGCGACCGTGACGGGCAAGGGAGAGTTGATCGGCCTGAAGATCGCGCCCGAAGCGATGGACCCGAACGACCCGACCCTGCTGGAAGACCTGATCATCGCCGCGGTGGGCGACGCCAAGCACAAGGCCGAGGCCTATATGCAGGAGAAGATGCAGGAAATGACTGGCGGTCTCGGTTTGCCGGCCGGCTTCAAGCTGCCGTTCTGATCGGGCCACGCCCATGCCGGCGCCGGCCGTCGAACGCCTCATTCACCAACTCTCGCGCCTGCCGGGCCTGGGTCCGCGCTCGGCCAGACGCGCGGCGCTGCACCTGATCCAGCGGCCGGAAGCGGCGCTCACCCCGCTGCTCAGGGCGATGGCCGAACTGGAAACCAGCATCCGCGTGTGCGGAACCTGCGGCAACATCGATGCGCGCGACCCCTGCGACATCTGCCGGAACCCGGAACGGGACGCGAGCTCGATCTGCGTCATCGAGCAGGTGGGCGACCTTTGGGCGTTCGAACGGGCCGGCGCCTATCGCGGGCGCTATCACGTGTTGGGCGGGGTGCTTTCGGCGCTCGACGGCGTGACCCCGCAAGATCTTTCCATCGACGCCCTCGTCGCCCGCGCCAGCGCCGAGGACGTGACCGAAGTCGTCATCGCGACCAACGCGACCCTGGACGGCCAGACGACCGCTCACTATCTGGCCGAGCGCCTGGCGCCGACCGGGGTCACGGTGACCCGCCTCGCCCATGGCATGCCCGTCGGCGGCGAGCTCGACTACCTGGATGACGGCACGCTCGCCACGGCCTTGCGCCTGCGCCGGCCCATCGACTAGCCGCCGAGCCGGCGGGATTAGGCTTGCGTTCAGCGGGCCCTGCCATATAACAATATGCTTATATCTAAATAGAGCCGATTTCGGCGATCATAACCGTACAGGACTTTGCAATGGCTTCCCCAGAAGAGCGCCTGACCCTCCTAAGGAACGCGGCCCGCGACCGCGTGCTCGTGCTGGACGGCGCGATGGGAACGATGATTCAGGCGCTGAAACTGGACGAAGCGGCGTTTCGCGGCGATCGCTTCGCCGATTGGGGCCAGGACCTTAAGGGTGACAACGATCTTTTGAGCCTGACCCGGCCGGACGACATTCGCGCAATCCACGACGCCTATCTGGAAGCCGGCGCCGATATTCTGAAAACGAACACCTTCAACGCCACCTCCATCGCCCAGGCGGACTACGGCATGGAAGCCCATGTGGCGGAGATCAACCGGCAGAGCGCGATCATCGCCCGAGACGCGGCCGATGCGGCGTCCACGCCGGAGAAGCCGCGCTTCGTCGCGGGCGCCATCGGCCCGACCAACCGCACCGCCTCGATTTCGCCGGACGTGAACGATCCCGGCTTCCGCAATATCAGCTTCGACGATCTGGTCGAGGCTTATGCTGAACAGGCCGAGGCCCTGGCCGAAGGCGGCGTGGATCTGTTTCTGGTCGAGACCATCTTCGACACCTTGAACGCCAAGGCCGCCGTGTTCGCGCTGATGGACCTGGAAGAACGGACGGGCCGGCATATCCCGATCATGCTTTCCGGCACGATCACCGACCTTTCGGGCCGCACGCTTTCCGGGCAGACGCCGGAGGCCTTCTGGCATTCGCTGATGCATGCGCGCCCCTTCAGCGTCGGCTTCAACTGCGCGCTCGGCGCGGCGCAGCTGCGCCCCCACGTGGCGGCGATCGCGCGGATCGCGGACACCGCCGTCAGCGCGCATCCGAACGCCGGCTTGCCGAACGACCTGGGCGGCTACGATGAATTGCCCGCGGAAACCGCCGCTCATCTGGCCGAGTGGACCGACGCCGGCCTCGTCAACATCGTCGGCGGCTGCTGCGGCACGACGCCGGACCATATCCGCGCCATCGCGGAAGCGGTCAAAGGCAAGAAGCCGCGCACCCCGCCCGGCCTACCGGCGAAGCTTCGTCTTTCCGGCCTCGAACCGTTCTCGGCCGTCGCATGACCGAGCGCTCAGCCATGCAACCGACATTCATCAATATCGGCGAACGCACCAACGTCACCGGCTCCGCCAAGTTCCGGAAGCTGATCATGGCCGGCGACTATGACGCCGCGCTCGACGTCGCGCGCCAACAGGTCATGAACGGCGCCCAGGTCATCGACATCAACATGGACGAGGGCCTGCTCGACGCCGAAGAGGCGATGACCCGCTTCCTGCGCCTGATCGCCGCCGAACCGGACATCGCCCGCGTGCCGATCATGATCGACAGCTCGAAATGGTCGGTGATCGAGGCCGGGTTGAAATGCGTTCAGGGCAAACCGATCGTGAACTCGATCAGCCTGAAGGAAGGCGAAACGCCGTTCCTGGAGCAGGCCGGCCTCTGCCGGCGCTACGGCGCCGCCGTCGTGGTGATGGCGTTCGACGAGACGGGACAGGCCGACACCATCGAGCGCAAGGTCGATATCTGCGCCCGCGCCTACAAGCTCTTGACCGAGACCGTCGGCATGGCGCCGGAAGACATCATTTTCGATCCCAATATCTTCGCGGTCGCGACCGGCATCGCCGAGCATGACGGCTATGGCGTCGCCTTCATCGAGGCGACCCGGCAGATCAAGCGCGACCTGCCGCACGCCCATGTTTCGGGCGGCGTCTCCAACGTCTCGTTCTCGTTCCGGGGCAACGAGCCCGTCCGCCGGGCCATGCACTCGGTCTTTCTCTATCATGCGATCCAGGCCGGCCTGGACATGGGCATCGTCAACGCCGGCCAGCTCGACGTCTACGACCAGATCGACCCCGAACTTCGGGAGCGGGTCGAGGACGTCATCCTGAACCGCCGGGAAGACGGCACGGAACGCCTGCTGGAGATCGCCGAGCGGTTCCGGGGCGAGAAAGGCAAAGCGGGCGCGGCCGAAGACCTTTCCTGGCGCGAGCTTCCCGTCGACAAGCGGCTGGAGCACGCGCTCGTTCGCGGCGTCACGACCTATGTCGAAGAGGACGTCGAGGAAGCGCGGCAGGCCGCCGAGAAGCCGCTCGATGTGATCGAAGGCCCATTGATGGCGGGCATGAACGTCGTCGGGGACCTGTTCGGCGCCGGCAAGATGTTTCTGCCGCAGGTGGTGAAATCGGCCCGCGTGATGAAGCAGGCGGTCGCGATCCTCACGCCCTATATCGAAGCTGGGAAGGCCGAAGGCGCCCAGAAAAACGCCGGCGTCATCGTGCTGGCGACGGTGAAGGGCGACGTCCACGATATCGGCAAGAACATTGTCGGCGTCGTGCTTCAGTGCAACAACTACAAGGTCATCGACCTCGGCGTGATGGCGCCGGCGGAAAAGATCCTTGAGACGGCGAAGCAGGAGCAGGCGGACATCATCGGCCTTTCCGGCCTGATCACGCCGTCCCTCGACGAGATGGTGAACGTCGCGACGGAAATGCGCCGACAGGGCTTTTCGCAGCCGCTGCTGATCGGCGGCGCGACGACGTCGAAAGCGCACACCGCGCTCCGGATCGAGCCGGCCTACGATAAGGGCGTCGTGCATGTTCTGGACGCTTCTCGGGCGGTCGGGGTTTGCTCTTCCCTGCTGTCCGACGGCATGAACGCCCGCTTCAGGACGGAAACGTCGGCGGAATACGAGCGCATCCGCCAGGCCCGCGCCGGCGGCCGGACCGTTCCGCGCGTCGCGATCGAAGACGCCCGCGCCAACCGCCGCGCCATCGACTGGAGCGCCTACGCGCCGCCGCGCCCGAGCTTCGTCGGAGCGCGGGCGTTCGACGACTTTCCCCTGCAAGAGCTTGCCGACCGCATCGACTGGACGCCGTTCTTCCGGACCTGGGAGTTGGCGGGCGCGTTTCCGCGGCTGCTCGACGATCCCGTCGTCGGCGAAGCCGCCCGCGCGCTCTATGACGACGCTCAGGCGATGCTCGCGCGCATTATCGACGAGAACTGGCTGAGGCCGCGCGGCGTCATCGGTTTTTGGCCCGCCGCCGCCGAGGGCGACGATATAACGCTTTTCCAAGACGATGACCGCAAAGAGGTTCTGGCGCGCGTGCACTGCCTGCGCCAGCAGACGCTGAAGCGGGACGGCCGGCCGCACGAGTGCCTCGCGGATTTCGTGGCGCCCGCCGAGACTGGCTTGCAGGACTATCTGGGCGGCTTCGCCGTCACGTCCGGCGCGGAAGCGGAAGCGCGCGCCAAGGCCTTCGAAGCCGCCCATGACGACTACAACGCCATTCTGCTGAAGGCGCTGGCGGATCGTCTGGCCGAAGCCTTCGCCGAACGGATGCACGAGCGCGTCCGCCAGGAATACTGGGGCTATGCGACCGACGAGGCGCTTTCGAACGAGGATTTGATCCGAGAGCGCTATCGCGGCATCCGTCCGGCGCCGGGCTACCCGGCCTGTCCGGACCATTCCGAAAAACCGACCCTGTTCGACCTGCTCGATGCGCCGAACGCCGCAGGCGTCCGCCTGACCGAAAGCTTCGCCATGCAGCCGGGCGCATCCGTATCCGGCTGGTATTTCGCCCACCCCGAGGCCCGCTATTTCGGCGTCTCCCGGGTCGAGCGGGATCAGGTGGTCGACTATGCGGCCCGCAAGGGCGTCGACGTGGAGCAGATCGAGCGCTGGCTGGCGCCGGTTCTGGGCTACGACCCGGCGAATCCGGACCAGCAGGCCGCCTGACCGGCGCCCGGGACCGCGTCGCCAGGGATTACGATCAAAGCGCGCTTTGCATCCGGGGAAGATTTCCTATCTCCTATTCCCAGGAAAGGGAGAAACGGCGATGCAGGTGGAGATCTATTCCGACCTGGTGTGCCCCTGGTGCTTCATCGGCAAACGCCGATTGGAACGCGCTCGGGCGATGCGGCCGGACGTCCAATTGGATGTCCGCTGGCGGGCGTTTCAACTCAATCCCTGGATGCCGATGGAAGGCATGGCGCGGGCGGACTACCTGACCGCCAAGTTCGGCGCCGCGGACGCCGGTCGCGCCTACGGCAACATCCACCGCATCGGGCTTTCCGAAGGCTTCGACCTCGCGTTCGACCGGATCGAACGCACGCCGAATACGATCAACGCCCACCGCCTCGTTCGCTGGGCCGCCCGGGAGGCGCCGCTGGATGGCGGCGAACGCATGGTGAGCGCGCTGTTCGAGGCCTACTTCCTCGAGGCGCGCGATATCGGCGATAGGGACGTGCTGGTCGAAGCGGCCAAGGCGCTCGGCTTCGACGGAGCGGCGGCGCGCGCCTATCTGGCCAGCGCCGCCGACCGCGACGCCGTGAAAGCCGAAGATGCGAACGCCCGTCAACTGGGCGTCCAGGGAGTGCCTTGCTTCATCGTGGATAAGCGCTATGCGGTCTCCGGCGCCCAGGAGCCGGAATATTTCATGCCGTTGTTCGATCTGGCGGATCGCGCCGCCATGGCCGGCGCGGCGGACTGATCCGCCCCCAAGGCGCGGCGGCTTTTCCTATGGCCGCAGCAGAATGTCGTAGGCCCGGCTCAGAACGCCGACAGACGCGACGACGCCCAGATTGTAGAACATCACGCCGAACACCAGAATGAGATAGGGGCTTTCCAGCGCCGCCCCGACGACGGTCAGCAACGCGCCGAGCGCCATGCCGACGACCGTCACGGCGACCCAGACGATCGCCAGCGCCGCCGCGATCCGCCGAACGTTGCCGTCCGCCGCCTTCGCCAGTTCGCCCATCGAGCGGGGATCGCTCAGCGCGGCCGCCGGCAGGCCGAGGCCCAAGCTTCCCCAAATCGCCAGATAGATCGCCAGGACGACCAATGATCCGACGATCGCCGCCTCCTGCGCGCCGGCAACCTTGACGATCGCCCCGACGATAAGCTGGGCGACGAACATGGCGAGCCAAATCTGCAGCATCCGAAACAGATACTGCCATTCGCGCCGATCCCAGCCGAACGCCCGTCCGTTCTCGCGTCTCAGGTCGCCCAGGATCAGGAGGCGGTGCCAACCGGTGAACGCCGGGATCATCGCGACGGAGGCCAGCAAGGATCCTATGGATATCGCTACCGTGAACGCGCCGAAGCCTTCCATGTCCTCGCTGGGACTCATGACGCGCCCAATAACCGCCGACGCGATCACGATCAGCAGGGCTGGCGCGCAGAGGCCCAGGAGCGGCCCGAACCGGCCGAGCATCGATTTCAGCGCGTAGCGCGCAAGACCGCCGATTGAAAGTTTCTGCTTCGCCATGCCGCCATCGCCTTCGTCGTAACTATCGCCAAGATTGCAGAACGCGCGTTCGCGCGCCGCTGCCGCCGACGCGCCGTCACCATAGCCGGGTCGATGACGATTGGCGACGCCGGAGGGCAAAGACGCTATGGTCGCCGGCCCATCCGTCAATCGAGTTTCAAGCGCCATGACCGCAGACGATCCCGTTCCCGCCATCTCGGAAGCCGACGCGACGGGCGAGACCGCCGAAATCTTCGCGGATATCCGCGCCGTCACCGGCGTCGGCGTCGTCAATCTCGTCTGGCGGCGTTTCGCGACGACGCCGGGCGCATTGCCATTCGCCTGGACCGCCGTCAGGCCGATCTACGCATCGGGGCGCGTCGCCGCCGAGGGCCGCGCGTTCAGGCGCGCCATGCAGCCGCCCGCATTGCCGCTGCTGCCGAAAGCCGCGCTGGCGGCGGCGGGCGTCGATGCCCTGGGCCTCGCCAGCATCCGCGCGATCCTTCAATCCTACGATCGAACGAACGCGATGAACCTTATCGGCCTCGGCGCGTTGCGCGTCCGCCTCGAAGGCGCGGCCGCCGGACCGGGCGCGGCGGCGGCGACGGCTTCCGAAGAGCCGCCATTGCCCCCCATTCCGCCATTGCCCGCCCTGGGGGCCCTCGACCCCGGCCTGCGCGCGCTCGTCGAAATGCTGAACGGGTTCGGCGAGGAAGACGGCCGCGTCATCGCCAGCATGTATCGCCACCTGGCCTATTGGCCCGGATACCTGGCGCTGGCCTGGTCGCTGCTGGCGCCGCTCGCCGCCGACGGCCGCCTGGCGGCGGCGATCGCGGACGCCCGCAGGATCGGCCGCGCCCACGCCGCAGCCGCAGCGCCGGAGCTCGAACTGCCGCCGACCCCGGCGGACCCCGCCGTGATCCCGGACCTGATAGAGACCTTGACGCTTTTCACCGAACATCCGATCTCCAAGATGGCGGCGATATGCCGGGCGCTGGCATCGGCGACGCCCGCCCCATAGGCCAGGTTAAAGATTTGGATGAGAACGACATGGCGCATATGCGAATCAAGATTTGCGGCCTGAAGGAGCCGACGGCGCTTGAGGCGGCGCTTACGGCGGGCGCGGACTATGTGGGCTTCGTTTTCTTTCCGCCCTCGCCCCGCGCGGTGACGCCGCTCGCCGCAGCGCCGCTCGCCGCCGCCGCCGCCGGCCGCGCGCGCCGGGTCGGCCTGTTCGTGGACGCGACCGACGACGCCATCGCGGAAGTTCTGAAACAGGTCGCGCTGGACGACCTGCAGCTGCACGGCGACGAAACGCCGGAACGAACCGCCGCTGTTCGCGCCCGCTTCGGCCTGCCGGTCATAAAGGCGCGCCCTATCGGATCCGCAGACGATCTGGCGGCGGCGAATGCCTGGCGGGATGCGGCGGATATCCTGCTGTTCGACGCCAAGCCGCCGAAGCGCCCGGACGCATTGCCCGGCGGCAACGCCATGAGCTTCGACTGGGACCTGCTCGCGGCCGCGCCGCCGGCGGGCGACTGGATGCTCTCCGGCGGACTGACGCCGGAAAACGTCGCGGAAGCGTCGGCCCGCGCCGCGCCGCCGGCGCTCGACGTGTCGTCGGGCGTCGAGCGCGCAAGGGGTGAAAAAGACCCCGCGCGCATCCGCGCTTTCATCCAGGCGGCGCGCAACGCCGCCAAGGCCGCGTAATCCCCGTCGGCCAGTTGGAAAACCGCGACCGGGCGTCTATTGTCCGCCGCAATCGAATAAGCCTGCCTATTCCGAAAGCGCACACTTCCATGAGCACCCAGGGCGTCAATTCCTTCCGCGCCGGTCCGGACACGAACGGCCGCTTCGGCCTGTTCGGCGGCCGGTACGTCGCGGAAACTCTCATGCCGCTGATCCTGGAGGTGGAAAAAGCCTACTACGCCGCCCGCCAGGACCCGGACTTCCAGAAAGAGATGGACTACTACCTGGCCCACTATGTCGGCCGGCCGAGCCCTCTCTATTTCGCCGAACGGCTGACCCAGCATATCGGCGGCGCGAAGATCTACCTGAAGCGCGACGAACTGAACCATACGGGCAGCCACAAGGCCAACAACGTGCTCGGCCAGGTTCTGCTGGCGAAGCGCATGGGCAAGCGGCGCATCATCGCGGAGACCGGCGCCGGCCAGCATGGCGTCGCGACAGCCACTTTCTGCGCGCTCTTCGATATTCCCTGCGTCGTCTACATGGGCGCCACCGACGTCGAACGTCAGGCGCCGAACGTCGCTCGCATGAAGTTTCTCGGCGCCGAAGTTCGGCCCGTCACGTCCGGCGCGCAGACGCTGAAGGACGCCATGAACGAGGGGCTCCGCGACTGGGTCGCTAACGTGGATGACACCTATTACGTGATCGGCACGGCGGCGGGGCCGCACCCCTACCCCGAAATGGTGCGGGACTTCCAGTCGATCATCGGCCGGGAGACCCGCGAGCAGATCATGGCCGCCGAAGGCCGGCTGCCGGACGCGCTGGTCGCCTGCATCGGCGGCGGCTCGAATGCGATCGGCCTGTTCCATCCGTTCCTCGACGAGCCGGACATCGCCATGTACGGCGTCGAGGCCGCCGGGCGCGGGATCGAAACCGGCGAGCACGCGGCCGCCATCGGCGGCGGCGAACCAGGCGTGCTGCACGGCAATCGCACTTATCTGCTTCAGGACGAGAACGGCCAGATCACCGAGGCGCATTCGATCTCCGCCGGCCTCGACTATCCGGGCATCGGGCCGGAGCATTCGTGGCTCGCAGATATGGGCCGGGTCGAATATGTGAACGCGACGGACGAGGAAGCGCTCGCGGCGTTCCAGACCTGCGCCAAACTGGAAGGCATCATCCCCGCCCTGGAGCCGGCGCACGCGCTCGCGTTCGTGCTGCGCTGGGCGGGCGATCTCGCGAAGGACAAGATAGTCGTGATGAATATGTGCGGACGGGGCGACAAGGACGTATTCGCCGTCGCCGAACGCCTGGGCATGCCCATATGAGCCGCCTGGAAACCCGCTTTCAGGAGCTGAAGGCGGAAGGGCGCGGCGGCTTCGTGCCCTTCGTCACATCCTGCGACCCCGACGCCGACACATTCGCCAAGCTGCTCGCGGGCCTTCCCGGCGCGGGCGCCGATGTGATCGAAATCGGCGTTCCCTTCACCGATCCCGCCGCCGATGGTCCCTCAATCCAGGCGAGCGGCGGTCGCGCGCTCAAAGCGGGCGCAAGCCTCAGGCAGACGCTGGAGATCGTGAAGCGATTCCGCGACGGCGACCAGACGACGCCGATCGTCCTGATGGGCTATTTCAACCCCATCTACCGCATGGGCTGCGACGCTTTCGCGGAAGCCGCCAAGGCCGCCGGCGTCGATGGCCTGATCACCGTCGATCTGCCGCCCGAGGAAGAGGCGGAGCTGCGCGAGCCAATTCAGGCCGCCGGCATCGACATCGTACGACTCATCGCGCCGACGACGGACGAGGCGCGGCTTCCCTACGTGCTGGAGCACGCCTCCGGGTTCATCTACTACGTCTCCATTGCGGGCATCACCGGAACCGCCTCGCCGACGCTGGACTCGATCAAGGCTGCGACGAAACGGGTCAGGCGGCATACGGACCTGCCGCTCGCGGTCGGTTTCGGCATTCGGACCGCCGAGCTCGCCGGCGCCATCGCAAAGGTGGCGGACGCGGCCGTGGTCGGCACGGCCATGGTTGAGCGCGTCGCCGCCAACCTCGATGAGAACGGCAAGGCGAAGCCCGGCCTCGTCGACGACGTGCTGGCCTTGGCCCGGGAACTCTCCGGCGGCGTGAGGGCCCAGGCATGAGTTGGCTCGACAACTATGTGAAGCCGCGTATCCAGCAATTGGTGCGCCGGGCGCCGCAGGCCAGCGACCTCTGGCGCCAGTGCCCCGAATGCGCGCAGATGCTGTTCGAGCGCGATCTCGAAGCCGCCCACATGGTCTGCCCGAACTGCAGCCACCATATGCGCATCGGCGCGACGCGCCGTTTCGACCTGCTGTTCGACGACGGCGGCCGGGAAGACCTGACGCTCCCGGAAACGCCTGTCGATCCGCTCAAGTTCCGCGACCGGAAGCGCTATACGGATCGGCTGAAGGAAGCGCACCAGAAGAACGGCGCCGGCGACGCGTTGAAGGCGGCGGCCGGAACCATCGACGGCGCGCCCGCGGTCGTCGCGGTGCTGGACTTTGCTTTCATGGGCGGATCGATGGGCGCCGCCGTCGGCGCCGGATTTCTCACCGCGGTTCGCGCCGCCATCGAACGGCGGGCCGGCTTTATCGCCGTCACCGCGTCCGGCGGCGCGCGCATGCAGGAAGGCATTCTTTCGCTGATGCAGATGCCCCGCACCGTCGCCGCGCTGGGCCTGCTTCGCGATGAGCGCCTGCCTTACATCACCGTGCTGACGGACCCGACCACCGGCGGCGTTTCGGCCTCTTTCGCCATGCTTGGCGACGTCGCCATCGCGGAGCCCGGCGCCGCCATCGGCTTCGCCGGGCAAAGGGTCATCAAGGAAACGATCGGCCAGACACTGCCCGAGGGCTTCCAACGGGCCGAATACCTGCATGAACACGGCATGATCGACATCGTCGTGCGTCGGGATGAGCTGAAAGCGACGATCGGCCGGGTGTTGAACCTGTTGACGACGCCGATGGTCGAGCCCGCCCCGGAACCCGTTGAGGAGCCGCCGCTTCTGGAGGTCGTCGACGCCGTCGACGAGACCGCGGAAGCGCCTGCGCCGGAAGGCGACAGCGACGGCGAGCCCACGCCAGAGGCGAGCGACAAGGATTGATTGCCGACAGGGTCGCCGGCTCCGCCGTCATCGCGCGCCTCACGGCGCTTCACCCGAAACTCATTGATCTTTCGACGGAACGGATCGAACGGCTGCTGCGCCGGTTGGGCGACCCCCACTTGGCCCTGTCGCGCGTCGTCCATGTCGCCGGGACCAACGGCAAGGGCTCGACCGTCGCTTTCGTCCGCGCGGGCCTTGAGGCCGCCGGCCTGAAGGTAAACGTCTATACATCGCCTCATCTCGTGCGCTTTACCGAGCGCATCCGCCTCGGCGGGCATGAGATATCCGAGGAAGCCCTGCTCGATATTCTGGAGCGCTGCGAAACCGCCAATGCCGGTCAGCCCATAACGTTCTTCGAAATTTTGACGGCCGCAGCCCTGCTCGCCTTCGCCGAGAGCCCCGCGGACGCCACGCTGGTCGAAGTCGGCCTGGGCGGGCGCTATGACGCGACCAACGTCTTCCCAGCGCCCGCCATCGCCGCGATAACGCCGGTCTCAATAGACCATGTGGACTTTCTGGGGTCCGCTCTGTGCCGCATCGCCTGGGAGAAGGCGGGCATTCTGAAAACCGGACGTCCCGCCGTCGTGGCGCCGCAATCCGCCGAAGCGCTGGCGACCATCCAGGCGACGGCGAAAGACGTCGGCGCTCACGCTTTCTATGGCGACATCGACTGGCGCGTCCGCGCCGAAGGACCAAGCCTCCGGTTCGAGGATGGCGATGTCGCATTCGATCTGCCGCGCCCGGCCCTCGCGGGCGAATGGCAGACGGTGAATGCAGGAACCGCCCTTGCGACGCTGAACCGGCTGGACGGCTTCACGCTCACCCATGAAACGGCGAACGCCGCGCTGCGGAACGCCTATTGGCCGGGACGCCTGCAACCGCTCACGCGCGGCCCGCTCGTCAAGTTGCTGAAGCCGCGGTCGGTCTGGCTGGACGGGGGGCACAACCCCGCCGCCGCCGAAGCGCTGGCTGCGACGCTCGCCCTCTGGCCGGAACGCCCTCGCGTGATTGCGGGGATGTTGAAAACCAAGGATGCGGACTCCTTTTTCAAGGCGCTGAGCGGCGCCGTCCGCTCAATCGAAACGATCGCCGTGCCCGGAGCCGCATCGACCCTTTCCGCTGGCGAGCTTGCCGGAATCGCCGCCGCCGCAGGCGTCGCCGCGCGGCCCCACGCCTCGATCGAAGCCGCGGCGAGCGCTATCGCCGCGGAGGCCGACGCGGCGCCCGTCCTGATCGCGGGATCGCTCTATCTCGCCGGCGGCGTTTTGGCGACCCACGCATAGGCGGTCACTGGGCCGCCGCCGACAGAACCATCGCCGCGCACTTCTCGCCGATCATGATGCTGGGCGCGTTGGTATTGCCGCTGGTCAATGTCGGCATGATCGAGGCGTCCGCGACGCGCAGCCCTTGGATGCCATGCACCCGCAACTGGTCGTCGACCACCGCCATCGGGTCGGCCCCCATCTTGCAGGTGCCGACCGGGTGATACGTGGTCTCGGCGGTGTTGCGCACCCATTCGATCAGCTCTTCATCCGTCTGCTTATCGATGCCGGGCGCGATCTCCTCGCCGGTGATTTCGGCCAGCGGCGACGTCGACATCAGCTCGCGCGCTTTGCGCATCGCCGCGACCAGTCCGTCCCGGTCGTTCTGGGCGGAGAGGAAATTGAAGCGAATCGCCGGCGGCTCGGCCGGATCGGCCGACTTTACATGGATCGAGCCCAGGCTTTCCGAGCGCAGGACGTTGATGTTCATGGTGATGCCGCGCCGCTTGGCGACCCGGCGCTCGCGCCCGATCATCTCGTAGAGGAAGGGCAGCACGGAAATCGTCGCGTCCGGCGAGGCGAGGCCCGGGCGCGTGCGGAAATACATGCGGACCGGAACGGCCGTCCGGGAGAGAAACCCGTCCTTGAAGAGCGCGTATTTCGCTGCTTCCCGCACTAGGCGCCAGCCCCGCGCATTGTCGTTGAACGTCGCGTTCTTCTGCGTGATCGCGAATTTTACGCGCGGCGAATAGTGGTCGCGCAGGTTCTCGCCCACACCGGGCAGCTCGTGCGCCGGCTCGATGCCCAGGCCGCGCAGCAGGTCCGCCTGGCCGATGCCCGAAAGCTCCAGCAATTTCGGCGAATTGATCGACCCGCTGGAGACGATCACCTCCCGCGTCGCCCGCGCCTCCATGGGCGCGCCGCCGACGTTGAAGCGCACGCCGACGCAACGCTTGCCTTCGAGGATCAACGTCTCCGCCATCGCGTCCTGCTGGATCGTCAGGTTCGGGCGGCCGCGGGCCGGATCGAGATAGCAGAACGCGGTCGATTGCCGGCGGCCCTTGGCGATCGTCACCTGGGACATGCCGATGCCTTCCTGGGTCTCGCCATTCAGGTCGGCGTTGTAGGGCAGCCCGATCTTCTGCGCGGCCTCGATCATCTTCTCCAGGAGCGGGATCTTATTCCGGGGCGTGTCGGTGACCCGCAGCGGCCCGGAGCGGCCGCGATACTCGCTCGACCCGCCGTCATAGGATTCCATTTTCTTGAACACCGGCAGGACATCCTGATAGCTCCAGCCGCGATTGCCGAGCTGCGCCCAATGGTCATAGTCCTGGGCCTGGCCGCGAATGAACACCATGCCGTTGATGGAGGACGATCCGCCCAACATCTTGCCGCGAGGCACCTCGATGCGGCGGCCGCCGGATCCCTCGTCAGGCTCGGAGGAAAAGCACCAGTTGACCGCCGGATTGTCGATCATCTTGGCGACGCCGACCGGCACGCGCGACCAGAAGAAGCTCGACCCTTCTCGTCCCGCCTCAAGGCAAAGCACCCGATAGCGCCCATCCTCCGACAGACGCGCCGCCACGGCGGCGCCGGCCGATCCGGCCCCGACGACGATGAAATCATACTCCTGCGGCTCAGCGGGTGCGTCGGCCATGGCGCGCGTATCCTCCAATAATTCTTGTATTCGACGGCCAGGCGAAATTATGGCCCCTGCTGAAAAGCGGCGTCCAGAGCCGCCGCGTCATTCAGGCCCCCGGCGCGAAGAACGCGAGATCGACCGCATCGCCCATGGCGAGATAACCGGCCCGATTGGGGTGGAGCCGATCCGCCGGGCCGCCGAGCGTGCTGTCCGGCTGGAACGCGGCGCGGATCGCGCCTGTCGCCGGATCCATCGTCGCCGCCTCGAAATCCACAAACGCGTCGAATACGTCGGTCGTGCGAATGAAATCGTTCACCAAGCGCCGCCGCCGGTCGGTCTCGGGCGTTCCATAGATTTCGCGCGTCGAATTCAGGCTGGGCGGCAAGGTTCCGCCGATGACGGTCAGACCGGCGGCGCGCATTCTGCCGGCGCCCTCCGTCAGCCCGGCGATTACGGCTTCCGCCGTCGCCGACGGCGTTCCTTCCGGCGCAAACGCCTGGCCGAAATCGTTGACGCCCTCCATCCAGATCACGTGGGTGATGCCGGCGCGGCTAAGAATGTCCCGCTCCAGGCGCGAGAGGGCGCTTGGGCCGCCATTGAACGGTTCGGGCGGCGGGTAGACCGGCGGCCCGACAACCTGATTGCCGCCGATGCCGACATTGACCACGCTCGCCCGCGCGCCATGGGCGGCATGGAGCCGCCGCGACAGCCGGTCCGGCCACCGGTCGTCGCCGTTCAGGGTCGAGAAAGTGCCGTCGGTTATCGAATCGCCGAGCGCCGCGATCACCAATGTCTCGGCAGGCGCGACCACATCGAAACCGTCCAGGAAATGCCAGGCGGTCGTGGAGAACGGAAACGCGGCGTCGGATTCGGCCTGGCCGAGCGCGCCGGAGCCAGGCGGCGATATGTAAGACGTGGTCATCGCCTTGGCGTGCCAGGTGAGCGGGCCGGTTTCGCCCTTCACATGGAAACTGACGGCGAGCTTTCGGCCGACCAGCTCGATCGCGTCGGGCGCGCCGACGAACGGGAGCTCGACCGGATCGCTCATTATCTCGACGCCGGGCGGTATGGATACGCTATCCGAGCCGCCGAACCGAAACCCGGCATTGGTTCCAGGGATCAGCGCGCCAGACCCCGCATGCAGACCTACATAGGCGCCATCGATCACGAGAGGCCGGTCGCCGAAAGCGTTCGAAAACCGGAACCGTCCGACGCGGCCCCAGACATCGGGCCGGATCACCATCCGGAACGTTTGGTCCCGCGCGCGATCGCCAGGCAGCGCCAGCGACATATCTGGCAACGCCGCGGGCACGCCCGCCGGCATCGGTCCCTGCATGGCGGCGGTCCAGGACGCCGCCCACTTTCCCTCCGCCGGCTTGTCTTGCCGGTCAGCCGCGTTCTCGATGCGCATTTGGTTTCCTTTCCCGTCCCAGCCGTCTGGCGCGTTACTCGCTCATCCCGGCCATGACTTCGCGCGGACCGCGCCGGCCTTCTAGCACGCTCGCCATGAAAGCGACGCCTCGGTCCAGCTCCTCCAAGGGCACATTCGGATGGAGGCCCGGGTTGGCGTGAAGCTGTTTGTCCTCAGACGCAAACGCGTCGAAAAGCGCCAAGCATTCCGCCCGCGTGAACAATTCGTCCTCCAATTGCCAGAGGAAGAAAACCGGGCAGGCAATGGCCTTGGCCGCGGCGGCGATCGTCGGCGCGTAGTGCTCCGGCTTCGAAACCAGGCCCATCAAGCCGAGCACAGCGCCCTTGATTCGCGGCTCCGCCGCGACGAAGGGCGCGCCGTAGATCGTGCCCATGGAGAGGCCCCAATAGCCGACCGGTCCACGGCCGACATCCGGTTGATTGGAAATCGTTTCGAGCGCGATCCGCCAGTCTCGCACCATGTCTTCAACGGTGCCTTCACGGCCCCATTCCGGCCAGAACGACTCCCTACCGCCGGGGCCCACCTGCCGGCGGCCATGCACCGGGCCATCCAGCGATAGGCCGAAAAATCCGTGGTCGGCGGCGAGTTCCCCGGCGACGCGCGGGATCGGCCGCTGGTGGCGGTCGCCGGAAGCGCCATGCCCGTAGCAGACCAGCGGCGCCCCCGGCTTCGTATCCGGTCCGGACCAGAGCACGCCCGTGATCGGCCGCGCGGCCTGCTCGATCGTGAATTCGCGCACGACCGCCGAGCCGACCTGCCGCTCGCCTTCCCAAACTATCGGCGCCGCCTCGATCGTCCCCATGCCATTGCTCCCATTCTGCAAATTCCAAAGCCTGATGCCGCGCCGCCGCGGCGCCGACAGTCTTCCATAGTGGACGGCGGTTTCGCCAGAGGCCGAAGCTGGGCCAAGATGCATGGAGCCGCCTCCTAAAAGGCGGAAGGAGGATCGCCCGTTGAAGTTCGGATTGCATTTCGGTTCCAGGGGGGTCGCCGGCGACCCCGACAGTTTGATCGCCATCGCCCGGACGGCGGAGACGCTGGGCTACGAACATTTCGGCATGAGCGACCATGTCGTCGTCGCGACCGACGTGGAGAGCCGGTATCCCTATGCGGCGTCGGGCCGGTTCTTCGCACAGGATTCAGGCGAATCCCTGGAGCAGGTGACGGCCCTTAGCTTCGTCGCCGGCGCGACTGAACGCATTCGACTGCTCACGTCCGTCATGGTCCTGCCGCACCGTCGCCCGGTGCTCGCGGCGAAAATGCTGGCGACCGTGGACGTGCTATCGAAAGGGCGGCTTACCGTCGGCGTCGGCGTCGGGTGGATGGCGGAGGAGATCGCCCTGCTGGAAGGGCCGCCCTTCGAGGAGCGGGCGGCCGCTTCCGATGAATATATCGCGGCCTTCCAGGAACTGTGGACGTCCCCGGCGCCGAAGTCGGACGGCGCCCACGCGCGCTTCGCCAATCTGCTCTTCGCGCCAAAACCCGTTCAGCGCCCCTACCCGCCGATCTAGGTCGGCGGCGAGGCGCGCGGGGCGCTCAGACGGGCCGGACGGTTCGCGGACGCCTGGTATCCCGTCGCCGCCAATCCCAAGCGGCCGCTGGACACGCCCGCCCGCTATGCGGCCGCGCTTGCAGAGGTGCGGGAAGCGGCCGCGGCGGCCGGCCGCGCGCCGTCCGACGTTTCGGCCAGCCTTCTCGCCATCTACGGCCGCGTGGGCGAGGAGATGAAGAACGCGGACGGCGACCGCCTTACGTTCACCGGCTCCGCCCAGGCGGTCATCGACGATATCGCGGCCTATCGGGACATCGGCCTCAGCCATTTTCTCATCGGCGGCGACGCCGCGACGCTGTCCGAAGCGACGGATCGCATGGAGAATTTCGCCTCGAACGTCATGGCCGCCTTCTAGAAAGGTTTCCAGCCTACCGCCTATTCCCTACCCTTGGACGCGGAGGCCGTTCCAGGACCGGCGACGGCGACGTTGCGACGTGAGGGCTTCAGCGTGACAAGCACGACCATCGACCTGGCGCTGCTGGACGGCGCCGACGGTTTCCGCCTTGACGGCGTCGGCGAAGGCGACTTCAGCGGTTTTGCCCTCGGCAATGCGGGCGACGTGAACGGCGACGGCTTCGCCGACGTCATCATCGGCGCCTATCTTGGCGACTCCGGCGCGGACAATTCGGGCGACGCCTATGTCGTGTTCGGCGCCGCATCCGGTTTCGCCGCGATGTTGGACCTGGCCGCCCTGGACGGCGCCGACGGCTTCCGCCTCGACGGCGTGGACGCGGCCGACTTTGCCGGCAAGTCCGTCAGCGGCGCCGGCGACGTCAACGGCGACGGCTTCGCCGACATCATCGTCGGCGCGTCTTCCGCGGACGCCGGCGCATCGGCTTCCGGCGAAAGCTATGTCGTGTTCGGCAAGGCGTCAGGCTTCGGCGCCGCGTTCGATCTTGGCGCGCTCGACGGCGCCGACGGCTTCCGCCTCGACGGCATCGGCGCGTACGACGAAAGCGGGCGATCGGTCAGCGGCGCCGGCGACGTCAACGGCGACGGCTTCGCCGACATCATCATCGGCGCCATTGGCGGCGACCCCGGCGGCGCCGTGAACGCCGGCGAAAGCTATGTCGTATTCGGCCAGGCGTCCGGCTTCGACGCCGCGATCGACCTGGCGTCGCTCGACGGCGCCAACGGATTTCGCCTCGACGGCGTGACGGCCGGCGATCGCAGCGGCATATCGGCCAGCAGCGCCGGCGACATGAACGGCGACGGCTTCGCGGATGTCGTCGTCGGCGCCTATCTGGCGGACGCTTCGGGCGCCGCGTCCGGGGAAAGCTACGTCGTGTTCGGTCAGGCGTCCGGTTTCGGCGCGGCCATCGATCTCGGCGCGCTCGACGGCGAGGACGGGTTTCGCCTGGATGGCGTCGACGCCGAGGACTACAGCGGTCGTTCCGTAAGCGCCGCCGGCGACGTCAACGGCGACGGCTTCGCCGACGTGGTCATTGGCGCGTTCGGCGTCGCGCCCGGCGGCGACATGTTCACCGGCGAAAGCTATGTCGTGTTCGGCAAGGCGAACGGTTTCGACGCGACGTTCGATCTGTCAGCTCTCGACGGGACGAACGGCTTCCGGCTGATGGGCGTCGACGCTGGCGACGAAAGCGGCGTTTCGGTCAGCGGCGCCGGCGACGTGAACGCCGACGGCTTCGCCGACATCATCATCGGCGCGGACGGCGCCGACGAGGGCGCGAACCAGAACGTCGGCGAGAGTTTTGTCATCTTCGGCAAGGCGTCCGGGTTCGACGCGGCTATCGACCTGGCGGCGCTCGATGACGCCGTGGGTTTCCGCATTCTCGGCGCGAACGGCAATAGCGGCTTCGCGGTAAGCGGCGCGGAAGACGTGAACGCCGATGGCTTCGCCGACGTGATCGTCGCCGCGCCGTTTACGGTCGGCGGCGCGGCCAATTCCGGACAGAGCCACGTCGTCTTCGGCTTCGACGACGACCCGGGCGACGACGAAGCCGCCCAGGTCGGCGGCGCGGGCGACGACGTGTTAGCCGGCGACGTGCTGATCGGCGGCGCGGGCGACGACACTCTGGCCATTGTTGACGACGGGTTCCGCCGCGTAGACGGCGGCGGCGGGACGGATACGCTTCGCCTCGCCGGCGCAGGCCTGACGCTCGATCTCACCCAGGCGGGCGACGGCGGCCTTTCCGGCATCGAGGCGATCGACTTCGCCGACGCCAGCGCCAGCCTTACGCTCGACGCAGTGCGACTGCGCGCCCTGTCGGACACGTCGAACAGCCTCGACGTCACGGGCGGCCTTGGCTCTCTGCTTATGCTCGCGGACAGCGGCTGGGTTCGAACGGAAGTCGCCGGAAACCGGCTGAGCTTCGCCAACGGCTCGGCCGAGATCACGGCGGATCGAACGGTGGGCTTTGGGCTGAACGGCGGCGCAGGCGCCGACGCGCTCGAAGGCGCCGACGGCGACGACGTGCTGGACGGGGGCGCCGGCGACGACGCCCTGAACGGCGGTCTCGGCGACGACACATATGTGGTCGACAGCCTCGACGATACGCTGATCGACGCGGGCGGCGACGATACGGTCATCGCGTCCATAGCATTCAACCTGCGCGGCGGCTTCGAGAACCTGACCTTGAGCGACGGGTCCGGCGATATCGCGGGCACGGGCAACAGCGGCGCCAATGTCATAACCGGCTCGGACGGCGCGAACCGCATCAAAGCGGGGGGCGGCGACGACACGGCGTTCGGCAATGAGGGAGACGACGTCATCAGTGGACAGTCGGGCGACGACACGCTCGTCGGCGGCGACGGCAAGGACTTCCTGAGCGGCGACGACGGCGCGGACATGTTGACCGGCGGCGCGGAGAACGACCAGCTGCGCGGCGAGAACGGCGACGACGTGATGTCAGGCGGCGGCGCCAAGGATCGCATCATCGGCGGCGTCGGAGCGGACGTCATCAACGGCGACGAAGCCAACGACAAGCTGTTCGGCAATAGCGGCGACGATGTCATCACCGGCGGCGTCGGCAAGGATGTGATGACCGGCAGTTTCGGCGCGGACATCTTCGTGCTGGCGCCGGGGGCGCAGGTCGACGTGATCAAGGATTTCACGCCCGGCGAGGACCTGCTCGACATTTCCGCCTATGACTTCGCCAACTTCGCGGAGGTGGAGGCGCTGATACGCGACAAGAACGACCGCGCGCAGATCAATCTTGACCGCAGCAGCGACGTCGTACGGTTGAATGGCGTGCTGGAGGCGGACCTGAGCGAGGGCGATTTCATCCTGATTTGAACGAGTCGCAGGCGCTGCCTATCTGCCTAAATATTGTTTCCTAATATTTACTTATAACGTTTTGTCCCCAGATAGGGGCTGACAAGCGAGCCAAATGCCTGAATAAGTGGCGCCAAGCGCCTTTGCTATTGGACGCGCCAAACGAAACGGCTTCATCAATGTTCATGAACAGCAAATCCCTGGTCCAGACGGCCGCCTTGCCTTTCATACGGGCAGGGCGCGGCATCGAGGTCGCGCTGATCACCTCCAGGGAGCGCAGGCGTTGGATCGTGCCGAAAGGGTGGCCGGTCGACGGACTTTCGCTGAGCGCGGCCGCCGCGCGGGAAGCGGAAGAGGAAGCCGGGCTCGTCGGCCATGTCTCGGAAACGTCCATCGGCGCATTCGACTACGTCAAACAGACGGCGGCGGGCTACGGCGTTCCCTGTCGCGTGATGGTCTACCCGATGGAAACGACCATGCAGCTTCTTGATTGGCCCGAACGCGGCGAACGCAAACTGCGCTGGCGTAAGATCGCGGCCGCGGCGGAGATCGTTTCCGACAAAAGCCTGGGCCGCCTCCTCAGCGATCTGGCGCGCCGGCCGCACTTGCTCGAACACGCTCAGGAATAGCAGCCAAGCTGACCGTCCGGGCGATGAAGCTTACAAAACCGACGCTCGACAAAGACCTCGAGAAGATCATCCACGTGGAGGCGGCGACCCGAACGGTCGCCAACGGCGTCGTGGCCAATGGGCTCGCGCTCATGTTCCTCGGCGGATCGGCGGTGCTGGCCGCGACCTACGCCGGCGTTTCCCAAAACGCGGCGCTGGTGATCTTCGCGGCCGTGCTCGGCGGCTATATGGCGCTCAATATCGGCGCCAACGATGTCGCGAACAATGTCGGCCCGGCCGTCGGCTCCAAGGCGATGAGCCTGATGCTGGCGCTGGTGATCGCGGCGATTTTCGAAAGCGCCGGCGCGCTGATCGCGGGCGGCGACGTCGTTTCCACCATATCGAAGGGCATTATCGATCCGGGCCTCGTGCAGGACAGCGACACCTTCATCTGGGCGATGATGGCGGCGCTGCTGGCGTCCGCCGTTTGGGTGAACCTCGCGACCGTTATCGGCGCTCCGGTCTCGACGACCCATTCCGTCGTCGGCGGCGTTATGGGCGCAGGCGTGGCGGCCGTCGGCTTTGAACTGGTCAATTGGACGACTTTGGGAGCGATTGCGGCGAGTTGGGTGATTTCGCCCGTCATGGGCGGCCTCATCGCCGCGCTTTTTCTCGCCTTCATCAAGATCAACCTGATCTATCAGGACGATAAGATCGCCGCGGCGCGCCGCTGGATCCCTCTTCTCATCGCCATCATGGCCAGCGCCTTCGCCTGCTATCTCACGATCAAAGGGTTGAAACGCCTCTGGAAGGCGGACCTGAGCGCGGTTCTCGCGATCGGCCTTGCGACGTTCGCGCTCGTCTGGGCGTTCACCCGGCCGTTGATCCGGCGCCAGTCCGAAGGGATGGAGAACCGGAACCGCTCCCTGCGCCGGCTATTCCGCCTGCCGTTGATCTGCTCCGCAGCACTCCTTTCCTTCGCCCACGGCGCCAACGACGTCGCAAACGCGATCGGGCCGCTGGCGGCGATCCTGCACAGCGCCCAGTTCGGCGACGTCGCGGCGAAGGTGGCGGTGCCGAGCTGGATCATGGTGATCGGCGCGCTCGGCATCAGCCTCGGCCTGTTCATCTACGGCCCGAAACTGATCCGCATGGTCGGCGACCAGATCACGAAGATGAACCCGATGCGCGCCTATTGCGTCGCCCTGTCGGCCGCCATCACCGTGATCGTGGCTTCCTGGTTTGGGTTGCCGGTGAGCTCGACCCATATTGCGGTCGGCGCGGTTTTCGGCGTCGGGTTCTTCCGCGAATATTTCACGCGCCACAGCAAGCGCCGCCAGGCGCTGGTCCGGCGGACCGGCGACGTCGAGGACGCGGCGCCCGAACCGAGCAGGGACGAACGGCGGCACCGCAAGCTCGTACGCCGCTCCCACTTCCTTACGATCGTCGTGGCGTGGGTCATAACGGTGCCGGCCTCAGCCCTGTTGGCGGCCGCGATCTTCTACGTCCTGTCGTTTATCTGACGGCCGCCGCCGCCTCGACCGCCGCCTGCTCCAGCAGGGGCGCCGTTTCCGAAACCGTCGTGCGGCGCATGTCCCGTTTCTGGGTCATGTCATAGGCCCGCGCCCGGTGCATGGTGCATCTGTTGTCCCAGATGACGATATCGCCCGGCCGCCAGCTATGGCTGTAGACGAACTGAGGCTGCGTCGCGTGATCCATGAGATCCAGCAGCAGCATTTTGCCTTCAGGCGTCGGCATCCCCTCGACGCGGTCGGCATGCGCGGCCAGGTAGAGCGATTTCCGCCCCGAGCCCGGATGCATCCGCACCAGCGGCTGCCGCGCCGGCGGCAGCGCGGCGCGCTCCTCGGCCGAGAAATCGGTAAACCCGATTACGGCCCGGGACGTGTAGATCGAATGCTCGACCACGAGGCCCTCCAGCTCCGCCTTCCGGGCCGGCGACAGGGCGTCGTAAGCGGCGCGCATGTCCGCGAACTCGGTCTGCCCGCCTTCCGGCGGCACGATATGGGCCGACAGCAGCGAATATGTGGACGGCACGCGCCTGAACGAATGATCCGTATGCCATAGGCGATTGGCGAGGCCGTCCATCCGACGGCGATGCCCGGCGCCCAACACAGCGCCGTCCGCATCCAGGTTCGAGATGTCCGACATCTGCGGATCGACGCGCAGGCGAAATCCCGGGCGGTCCGCCTGGCGCGTCGTCGCCACAGGCCCCAGCCGCTCGCTGAAGGCGATCTGCTGACGATCGCTCAGCCCCTGGTCGCGGAACAACAGAACGGCGTTCTTATCCAAGGCCGCGCGAATTTCGGCCATGACGTCGCCGTCCAGGTCTTCCTTGAGGTCGATGCCGCTCGCCTCGGCAAAGAAGAACTCATGCAGCCGCTCGATCTTCATGGTCGGTCATTCCCGAAAGGCGCGCGCCCGCGCATGCGTCGCGGGGCGGCGCATTTGATCTTCCCCCAAGTTTGGCGAAGGGACCGGGCGGACGCAAACGTCATCCAGAACGCGGCGAGGCGCGCTCCCGGTAGAGCGCATAGATTCCGCTGCCGATGACGATGCAGCCGCCGGCCATCGTCCAGGCGTCCGGAACATGCGCGAATGCGAGCCAGCCGAGGATCGCGGCCCAAACCGGCATCGAATAGGCGAAGGGCTGCAAGGTGGCGGCGGGCGCGTATCGGAACGCCGCCGACAGCAGGAAATGGCCGACGGCGCCGAGCGCCCCGACGCCCAAGAGCCATGCCCAAGCCGCGGGGTCCGGCGCCTGCCAGACGAACGGCGCCGCCGCCGAAAAGCAGATCGCGCCGACGACGGCCGAATACAGCGTCGTCGTCTCGGCGCTGTCCCGCGCGCCGACGACGCGGAGCAGAACCTGGAAGACAGACCAGCAGCAGGCGCCAGCGAGCGCGATCAGCGATACCGGGTCGAAAACGCCCGTGCCCGGTCGGATGATGACGAGGACGCCGATGAAGCCGACGCCGACGGCGACGCAACGTCTGGGACCGATCGGCTCATGCAGGAAAAGAGCCGCCAACGCCATCACAAGCAGCGGCGCCACCGCGACGACGGCGTGCACGTCCGCGAGCGGCATGCGGCTGACCGCAAAGATGAAGGCCGTCATCTGACCCACCATCACGAGGCATCGCACGACCTGAACGCCGGGCCTGGCGGAGCGAACGCTCGCCCTGAGGCCCGCTCGCCGCGCGAACGCCAAGGCGAACAGCAGAAACACCCAGAACCGGATCGCGAGAATCTGTGGGATGGCCAGCGTCTCGGTCAGATGCTTGGCGATAGCGTCCATCGAGGCGAGCAGGAAGAACGCAAGCAGGATCAGGCCGATGCCGAGAGCCGGCCGGTCGGCGCGCGCGGCGGCGTCTGTCACGAAGCGTCTATCCCGTCAGGCGCGCCAGAAATCTCGACCGGCGTCTCAGAGGCCGTACTCTTCAACCGTCGCGTCGTCGAACAGCAGATGCCCGGTGAACGTCCCCGGCGGCTGCGCGCACAGGAACACCGCCGCCTTGCCCATGGCCACCGCCTCCTCGAAGGGTTCCGGCTCCGCGCCGGGCTTGGTCATGCCGAACACATTGCCGGGCGTGCGAATGCGCCCAGTGGGCGACAGGCAGTTGAAGCTGATCCCATCCTTCTGAAATTCCATGGCCCAATGCTGCGTCAAACGCTCGACCGCCGCCTTGGTGGCGGCGTACATGAACGCGCGCGAGGGGACCGCGTCTTCCGGATACGGCCCCGGCCCGGGGAAGACGCCGGCGCGCGAAGACACGGTGATGACCCAGCCTTGCTTCTGCTTCTGCATAATCGGCAACACGGCCCGCACGCACAGGATCGGCCCCTTGATGTTGACCTTGTTGTGCAGATCGATATGGCGGGTCGGCAGATCCATGATCCCGCGCGGCACCAGGACGGCGGCGTTGTTGACCAGAATATCGACGCGGCCGAACGCATCGACGGTCTGCTGAACCATCGCTTCGATCTGCTCTTCGTCGCTGACGTCCGCCTTGATGGCGATGGCCTCGCCGCCGGCCGCTATGATTTCCTCCACGGTCTGGTGGATCGTGCCGGGGAGACGCGGGTCGGGCTCCGTTTCCGACCGGGCGACCACGGCGATCTTCGCGCCCGCCGCCGCCAGAGCCGTCGCCATGTCCTTGCCGATGCCGCGCGACGCGCCGCAGATAATTGCGACCTTGCCAGTCAAATCCATCTGTAAGCCCTCCCATCATTTCCGCCGAGCATTAAGCGGCGATCCGACGGGACCGGCAAGCCAGGCGCCGGACCGTTCCGGCGCCCAAAGCGAACTTCAAGACCGAAACGGACCGGCTTCAAGCGCCAGGATCAGGCGCTCCCCAGCTTGTCCTGGGTCTTGGTCTCGAAGTCGCTCGCCGCATGACGTTCGCGCAGCTGCTCCTCGAGCGGCCCGCTGATACGGTTGACCATACGGCCCCGACGAACCGCCGGCCGCGCCGCGATCTCGTTCGCCCAACGGTTCACGTTGGCATAGCTGCCGGCATCGACGAACTCCGCCGCCTCATAGACGGTGTTCAGAACCAGGGCGCCGTACCACGGCCAGATGGCGATGTCGGCGATGCTGTAGGCGTCGCCGCCGATATAGGCGGATTCGCCGAGCCGCCGATCGAGCACGTCCAACTGGCGTTTGACCTCCATGGTGAAGCGGTCGATGCAGTACTCGATCCGCTCCGGCGCATAACGATAAAAATGGCCGAAGCCCCCGCCGAGATAGGGCGCGCTGCCCATCTGCCAGAAAAGCCAGTTCAGGGTTTCGGCGCGACCGGCCGGATCGGCAGGCAGAAGCGCGCCGAACTTGTCCGCGAGATAAAGCAGGATCGAACCGGATTCGAACACCCGGATCGGTTCGGGGCCGCTTCTATCCACCAGCGCCGGAATCTTCGAATTGGGGTTTACGCCGACGAATCCGCTGGAGAACTGGGCGCCGTCGCGAATGTTGATGACATAGGCATCGTACTCGGCGCCCGCATGTCCAAGCGCGAGCAGCTCTTCCAACATCACCGTCACCTTGACGCCGTTCGGCGTGGCCAGCGAGTAGAGCTGCAGCGGATTGTCGCCGACCGGCAGTTCCTGCTCATGGGTCGGGCCGGCGGTCGGCCGGTTGATGTTCGCGAACTGCCCCCCGTTTTCTGCTTCCCATTTCCAGACTTTCGGCGGCGTGTAGTCGGCTGGCATGTTCATAACTGGACGTCCTCCCAATTTCGCGGCGACGGCTCGGCTGGCCCGACGCGCTCGCAAACGCGCGCCGGAACGATCACGGCCATTTTCGAACAGGTTTGCTCTCGCCGCCAATCTAGCGCCGCCCCCATCGGGGCGGAAAGCGTCGTCGGCCGCAAAACACTCTTCCAGCGTCTACGTCGCGGGCGCAGGGCGGCCCCGATCAGTCCTTCACCGCGCCGACGCGCAACGCCATGCGCACAAGCTGAGAAAGCGTCCGCGCCGCCATTTTCTGCATCACGCGCGCTCGATGGACTTCTACCGTTCTGGTGCTGATGCCCAGGTGATAGGCGATGATCTTGTTCGGATGGCCTTCGACGATCTGATCGAACACATCGCGTTCCCGCGGCGTAAGCTCGTCCAGGCGGGCCTTGATCGCGTCGTCGCCTTCGTCGTGACGACGCTTGGCTTCGGCCGCGGAAAGGTGCTCCTGGACCCGTTCGATAAAATCTTCGTCCGCGAATGGCTTCTCGATGAAATCGACGGCGCCGGCCTTCATCGCCGCGACCGCCGTATCGATATCGCCATGGCCGGTGATCATGATAACCCGCAAGCGGTCGGCGGGCAGATCGCGCAGGCGCTGCAACAGATCGATCCCGCTCATGCCCGGCATACGATTGTCGAGCGCGAGACAGCCCGCCTCCCGAGGGTCATAGTCCTCGAGGAATTCCGGCGCGGAGGCATAGGAGCGCACGCTCATACCCGCGCTCTCCAGCAGCGCCTCCAGCGAATCGCGAAGGGCGTCGTCGTCATCGACGACAAACACAGTCGCCTGCTGATCCTGGCTCATGGGCGCTAAAACTTGCGGTGGCCGATGGGGCGCGCATTATCATCTCCGCGAATATGCGACCGCAAGCGCCGTAACATCAAAAAATACGCCGGCCCGGGCCCGGAAGGTATTGCGGATATTACGTAGGCAGAACTTCGTATTGTGAGCCTGGACGGCGAGTGGGTACGAATGCGTGGAGTTTTGGCCCGTTTCTCCGCCAGGAAGGCGGTCAGGCCGCCAATCGATCTGGGCGCCGAGCCGCCCGGCGCTCTCTCACGGTTGAGGCCGTGGCATAGAAGCGGGCCAAAGCTTTCCTTCTTGTGTACACTCCCCCAGATTCGTTGCGGGCCTTCAGATCGCGAGCGCCGAATGATGAGATACTTTGACCTCCCGACGACCGGCTTCCGCCTGATCACAAACATGGCGCGCAGCGCGTTCGCCCTGGCGGCGCTGATCGCAGCCTGCGCCTACGCGCCGGCTGCGGCGGCCAGTGACGCCATCGGCCATGTGAAGACCGTCTCCGGCGCCGCCAGCGTGTTGCGCGGAGACTTCACGACGCCGCTCGCCGCCGGAGACCCGGTCTATCGGAAGGACGAACTGATCACCGGCGAAGACGGCACGCTCGGCGTGACCTTCAAGGACGGCTCCCGCATTTCGCTCGGGCCATCCGGCCGATTGAGCCTGAAGGCGTTTGAGTTCGAGCCGGCTGAGGAAAAACTTTCTTTCGTCTCCCGCCTCGCCTATGGCACCCTCCACTTCGTTTCCGGCATAATGTCGAAGCTTTCGCCAGACGCGGTATCAGTGGAGACTCCAGTCGCTACGCTCGCCGTCCGCGGCACAAATTTTGCGATCCGCATTCCTAAGACAGACGAATGACCATGCCTCAGCAGCTCAATCGTTCTCATCGACAGGCGTTCGGCGTCGGGCTGGTCGCTCTCGCTCTCGCCGGCTGCGCCCAGACGCCCGATAATCTTTTCATCCTGCTTGAGGAGCCCAACGGGCGGCCCTCCTCCATCGTCATTCAGAACGAGCAAGGCGCCCAGGTGCTCGATCAGCCGGGCCAGGCGAGCGGGATGGACGACGCGGGCGCCGCGCCGGTGGCGCCGCTTGAGGTCCAGCCGAAGATCGTGGACGCCATCTTTCGGCGCACATTCGCGGCGACGCCGCCAAAGCCGAAAACCTTCATTCTGTACTTCAATTCGGGCAGTTCCGAGCTGACCAAGGGGTCCGTGCGCAAATTGCCCTGGATTCTGGATACGGTTAAGCACTGGCCCAACCCGACCATCGACTCCATCGGCCATACCGACCGTGAAGGCGGCGCGGCTGCGAACGCGCGCCTTGCGCTCGGCCGGGCCAACGCCGTACGGGACATCCTCGTGGAGAATGACGTCGATCTCGACATGATCGAGGTATCGTCCCACGGCGAGAGCAATCCTCTCATCCCTACGGCGGACGGCGTACGGGAGCCGAGGAACCGCCGCGTCGAAGTGGTCGTTCGCTGAAGCGGCGCTCAGGCCCGACAGGCGCTACGCCGCGTCCAAGGCGCGCGGCACGGTGAAGCGGAAAACCGCGCCGCCGGTCTCCCCGTTTTCGGCCCAGATGCGCCCGCCATGGGCTTCGATGATCGTCTGACAGATCGAAAGGCCAATCCCCATCCCTGTGGATTTCGACGTCACGAACGGCTGGAACAGCCGGTTCTCAAGCTCTGCCGGCAAACCGGGGCCGCTATCGCGGACGGACACCATGAAATCCCCCTGGGCGGTCGCTTCCAGGCTTACGAAGATCTCGCCGGCCGCGTCGCCGCCAATCGCCTCGACGCCATTGCGCACCAGGTTGATGACGACCTGCTCGATCTGAATGCGGCTGACTTCCACTGGCGCCGGCGCATCCGGAAGGCGCATATGCAGCCGAACCGGATGATTGAGATGCTCCAGGACCGCCAGGTCGAACGCCTCCTCCACGACCGGCCCGAGATCGTCCGCGGCCATTTCCGTGGCGCCGGACGCCGTCAGTTCTCGGAGCCCCTTGATGATATCGGCCGCCCGGCGCGCCTGCTGGAGCGCACGGTCCAAATAGTCGGCGCTTTTCGCGCTGGCGTCCGGCGCAGGCCCTTCCAGGATGCGGCGGCTCGCGGGAATGTAGTTCATGATCGCCGCCAGCGGCTGGTTCAGCTCATGCGCCAACGCCGAGGACATCTGGCTCAACACGTTGATGCGCGACACCTTGTCGATCTCGAGCTGCAGCAGGCGGAGCCGCGTCTCGCGGTCTCGGATCGCGGCGGCGGCGGCTTTCCGCTCGGTGATGTCGATACAGATGACGACCCCGCCGACGATCTCCTCGCCCTTCCAAATCGGGAAGGATCGCCGTTCGACCGCGACCGACGCCCCATCCTGGCGCCAGACCACGTCGTCGCTGGCCTCGGCGGCCCGACCGTCCCGAAACGCCGTATGGATGCGACACTCGGCTTCCGGCAAAGGCTCGCCATCCGGCCGCGCATGATGGCAGAGCGCGTGCATGTTCTGGCCGATCAGGTTCGCGCCCGGAGGGAAACCCAACAGGGCGACGCAGGCCGAGTTGAAGAACGTGCAGCGCCCGTCGACGTCGAGGCCATAGATGGCCTCGCCGGTCGATTCCAACAGCAGCTCGATGCGCTCGCGCGCGTCACGTTCTATAGCCGCCGAGCGCTCGGCCAGCATGCGTCGGCCGCGCTCGCTGGCGACCAGACTGCCGGCGAGGGCGACCGTCAACAGCACGCCCGCCGCAACCGCCGGGAATACTGGGTCGAGCAGCAAACCGGCCCAGGCGAATAGCGCCCAGGATATGGCGAACGTCCCGGCGACCGGAACAAGCAAACCGGCGAACCTGAGAGGGCTCGAAAGCGGCCTGAGGAAGATCACGACGGCGCCGAACAGGAGCACCAGCGCGATCTCGATCAACGTGAGGAACCGCGGACGCGACAGCGTTTCGCCGGAAAGCACGCCTTCGATCAACTCCGCGTGGGCCTCGACGCCCGCCATGGCGTATCCGAGCGGCGTTCCGACGGAATCGCCCAACCCGGCGGCCGTCGCGCCGATCAGGACCAGCTTGCCGGCGAAGGCCTCGCTATCAGCCTCCCCCTTGAGCACGTCCCGCGCGGAGACGAACCGGGACGGCGAATGCCCCGCATAGCGCAGCCAAACGTCTCCGTTAGCGTCCGTCGGCGTCTCGGTATCGGCGATGCTCAAGGATTTCAGGCCGAGCGAACGGGCGCGAACCGTCAGGAACTGGTCCTGCGCGCCGATACGGATCATCTCGATCCCAAGCGCCGGCAATATGCCCTCGCCGACGCGGACCAGGGTCGGGGCTCGCCGCAGAACCCCATCGACGCCCAGATCAAGGCTGACCACGCCCTGCCCGCGCGCGGCAGCCGCCAGTTCGGGGATGCTGCGGAGAAGCGACGGGAACTCCCTGAGGTGGGGCGCGGCCGGACCGCCCCGTTCATGCAGCGGCACGCTTGGCGCCGTCCTCGTCGACCGCGCCGGCGCGGAGGCCCCTGCATCGGCGACGCCGCCCGCCGCGATACCCAGCACTACGGGCGCGTTCCGGAAACTCATGGCCAGACGCGCGTCGTTAGACGGCAACGCCTGAAGCGCTTCGGACAACGCAGGATCGAGCGGCCCCAGCGTGTCCCGTAGGTTCTCCGGCGAAAGACGGTCCGGTTCGACGAACAGAACGTCGAAGCCGATCGCCGCAGGCGACGCGGCGGCGATGGCCGTCGTCAAATCGGCCAACAGATTGCGCGGCCACGGCCACTGACCGAACTCCGCCAGGCTGCGTTCGTCGATATCGACGATCGTCACCGGCTGCGCCGCGACCGCTCGTGGACGAAAGCCTTGCAGGCCATCGAACAGGCGCAGGCGTAAAGCCTCGACAGGAAAGGGATCGAAAACCCGCAACAGGACCAGCCCGACAAGCGCCAGGGCCAGGAGATAGCGCAAGCGCGCGCCGGATTGGACGACGCTCGCAGACACTTACGCCAACGCTCCGCGCGGCCCGCTCGCGGACCGCATGGCGGTCGCCGCCCGCGATTTCGATCCAGCGGGCCTTGTTCTCACAATGGACACGCGCCTATCCCGTCTCAAATATTCCCGTCGCGGCGCCATCGTCCACGAAATCCGGAATATCGGCCATTTTCCCAAGAACAGCTTCGCGCACTTTCGGCCAAGGGTAGAATAGGCGACATCCCTTACGTAAAATTACGAATTTCGGTAACGTCTCCAAAACCGTAGTTCTGAGTGGGCACGGTCGGGGTCAATCATAAGCTCGTTTGATTGCGCCCCCAACGTCCAGACGAGTTCTATCGCCCTGGCCGTGCCTCACTCCCTCTCCTCACGGCGGTTTTCCAGACGGCCGCAGTCCCTTGGCCGCCGAGAATGGCCGGCGTTGGGCCCCGCCGCTTCCTTGCGCGCGCGGTCGCAGCGCGGGTCAACGGGTCACTTGGAACGCATGACGATCGCGCCGCTCCATGGCCTCTCCGGGATTTCCGGGCCGATATCCTCCGCCAGTTCCGCCATCGCAGCAGATAGATCGGCGCCGGCCCACTCTTCTTCGGCCAGCGCGCGCCACTTTGCGGCGGCGGCGGCGAGCCGCCCCGCGCGATAGGCTTCGCGCGCCTCGCCATAGGCGGCGAACCACGGCTCGTCCGCCCGGCCATAGGGCGCGAACACGGCCACGGGCTCCTGGCGCCCCTTCACCTGGATGGAGCCGATCTCCAACATCGCAAAATCGTCGGCGGCCGCCGCCGCGCAGCCGGCCCCGATGACGATCGGCGTTTTGAAGACCGAAGGCAGCCCTTCAAGACGCGCCGCCACGTTCACCGTGTCGCCGACGGCGGTGTAGTTCAGCCGCTCGCTCGACCCGACGTTGCCGACGACGGCCGAGCCGGAGTTCAGGCCGATCTTGATCGCGAACGTCGGCATGCCGCGCGCGGCGTCCCTGGCGGCGGCTGCATCCACCGCGTCCCTAATCGCGACGGCGGCCCGCGCGGCCGCCCGCTCATGGTCCGCCAGGTTCGCCGGCGCATTCCAAAGCGCCATCACGGCGTCGCCGATGAACTTATCGACGTAGCCGCCGCCGCGGCCGACCTCATCGGCGATCAGGCCCAGATAGGCGTTGACGGTCGCCGTCAACGTCTTGCTGTCCGTACGTTCGGACAAAGCCGTGAAGCCGGACAGGTCCGCGAACATGACCGTGATATGCCGCTGCTCGCCATCCAGTTCCGGCAGGCGGTCCTGTTCGAGCAGGCGTTCGACCAGTTCAGGCGCCACATATCGCCCGAAGCCGAGACGGAGCGCTCGCGCGCGGCGTCCCAGGAGAAAGTGGCGCGCGGCCCAGGCCGCCGCGAACCCCAAGAGCGCCGCGAACGCCGGCCGCGCCGCTGGCAGCAAAACGCCAGCCTCCTGCGCCCAGGCGGCGGCCGCGAAGCCGGCGACCGCAACGCCGAAGGCGGCGAAGCCCGCGATTACCGGGGCCATGCCGAAGGTCGCCGCCGCGGCAAGCGTCGCCGCCAGGGCCGCCGCCAGTCCGCTCTGCAACGCGGTCGCCGGCCGCAGCGCCCATCCCGAAGCTTCCGCATCCACAGCCGCCGCGTGCAGCAGCACGCCGGGCATCCCCCCGTCCCGCGCGGAAATCGCGGGGTCGGGAAAGTCGCAAGGGCCGCCATCGCTCTTGATCGGCGGCGCCGGCATGAACCGATCCGGCGACGGCACCCGGTCCTCGGCCGGCAGGCCGGAGCCGACAAGCACCACGCGATCGTCGAACAGCGCCGCAAGGGCCGCCTCGTCGTCACATGCCAGAACGTCGATAACGCTCGCGATCGGCAAGCTCGCGAGCGGGGCCGGCGGCGTGATCAGAACGGTCGTCGCCTCGCGCCGCCCAAGCAAAGCGCCGGACAATGTCTGGGAAACCGCGCCGTCGGCGCGCGTCAGGCCGAGCGGCATGCGACGGGCCACGCCGTCGCCGTCGGTCAGGATGTCCACGAACGCCATGCCGCGTTCGCGCGCGACGGCGGCGAAACGGCGCGCCGGCGTCAAGTCCTTGCTCCGCCCGAGAACGAGCCGGCCCGCGCGCCCCTCCCGCAGCAGCATGCGAAGGAACGGCGCGTCGTAGCCCTTAAGGGGCTGCTCGTCTCCCAGGCGAAGATCGGCGGGATCGAACGCCAAAATGAAATCCAGCGCCACCTTGCGCGCGCCGCTGTCCAAAGCCTTCTCCGTCAAAGCGGACCAGACCGGGCCCATCAGCGCGCGCGGCATGGATTTTAAGGCAGGGTGATTGACGCTTTTTTCGTCGAGCAGCAGGACAACCGCGGCGGCCGCGCTCAAGTCGCCAGGGGCGAACGCCCGCACCCGCGCCGCCGCCGCCGCATCGTCCGCATAGCCGTCTATCGTCGTGTTCGGGACGAAGGCCGCCATCCCTCCTGCAACGAGCGCGGCGGCAAGGATTACCGGCAGCAAAATCGAGGCGCGCATCCCGAAAATGCGCGTTCTTAGGGTTCGACGACCGTGACGCCTGCAACCGTCGCCGCCACGGCCGGCGCCATACGCGTTCCATTCGCGCTGACGACGGCAAATTTGTAACTCTCGCCCACCGCCAGCGGCGCCGCGTCTGCCGGCCAGCGCGCCAGGCGGCCGCCGCCCAAGGCGAGACGCCGGATCACCGTGTCGCCCTGGCTGATCTCGACATGGTCGACGCCGTCCCCCAGCAACACGAACACCGGGCGCACATTAATGACGGTTTGCGGCGGATCGCCCCGCAGGATAACAGCGGCGACAGCGTTGGTATCCTCTGCGAACGCCACCTTGCGCGGACACTCGACCCGCGTTTCGCCGATCTGCGCGCCCGCGTGCTCGAAGCCTTCGGGACGGATGGTCACCGCGCCGCCGCGAAAATGCGCTTCAACGCAGGCGCCGTAGTGCAGGATGATCAGCTCCGCATCCTGCGCCAGCACGAAGGTGTCGCCGTCGGCCGCCTCGCTGAATTCTTCGACAGGCGGCTCTATATTTCCCTTCGCGGCGACGATCAGCGCATCCGCCAAGGCCTGGCCCGATAGTCCCAACGAGCAGGCGCAGAAGAACGCCGCCGCCAGACCGCTGAGGACATGCCGCGAAGCGCCAATAATCATTCCCAACTCCTCATCGCAGTCCCGCCGCTAACCTTAGCGGCAGTGCGAGACGCCCTTCAGGCGTCGGCGACGTCAACGTTAGGGTCGCGGGCGCCGATGGCGCGCCAAACCCCGCTCTTAGCGGCAACCTTCCTTGGCCCATGCGGCCAGAGCCGCCTTAAAGCCGCCGCCGAAGGGATGGCGTTTGCGCTGCAAGGTCGCCGCGCCGGCTTTGACGTAGAACTTGCCCTGGTCGCAAAGGTTCGGGATCGACCAGTTGTGGCAATTGCTGCACGGCTTCTCCCGCCAAAGTTCTTCCTGCAAACCGTCAATCGGCGGGAACTCCGGCGACGCCCTGGCCATGTCGCGAAGCGACAGGCCCCTGGCCCAACCCGCGTCTCTGCTCTCGATCGGCTTGTCGAACGTCAAAGAGGCGAACTGCTCGCCGTCGGTCGCGGTCGGCGCGGGCGACTTGGCCGAAGCTGTCGGCGTCGATGGCGGCCCCTTCGTCAGATGTTCCAACTCGGCGGTCGCCAGATCGACGAAAACCCCGTCCGGATAGGCCGAGATATAGGCCACATAGTCATCCGGATTGCGGCTCGCCTGCGCGGTCGCGATCATCTCATGCTCGGACAGGCGCGGCGCCGCAGGCGGGGCGGGCGGCGGCGCGGCGGCAGTCGGCGGAGCCGCCGGCGCAGGCTCCTTCTCCTGCTGGCTCAACGCGCCGGTCGCAAGCGCTTGGATCATCAGCGTCCGCGCTTCATCGGCGAAACCGCTCTTAGGGAAGAGTTGCAGGAAAAGCGCAATTCTTCCGGGGTCGCCGCTTTTGCTGACCGACTGCCAAAGGCTGACCTCAGCCGGCGTCGGCTCCGCGACGCCGCGATCGACCGTCTGCGCGGGGGTGACCGCCGCCGTCTGCGCGGGCGCAGGTTCGGCGAAGTAAAAATCCTGCACCAGTGAGGAGCTGTCCCACGGCGTCTGCCGGCCATTGGTGGCGGCGATGACGGTCCGGCGCACTTCCTTGAAAATCTGTTCGATCGGGCGCGCAGGTTCTTCCAAAGCCGCGGCGAGAGACGCGGTGAACGGACTGTTGGCGCCGTCGCCGTCCACAGCGGTGGAGCCAGGCGCGGTCGCATAGGCGATAAAACTGCCGGTCGGCGCATCGATGCGCGCCAGCCCGCGCGCCGAACTGCGCGCCTTCGAGCCCAATGGATTGTTTCGGCACGCGTCCAGGATGACGATATTCGAGCGGTTCCCGGCAGACTCCATCTGGCGCAAGACCCAAGCCGCATCCACGCCTACCAGGTCCAGGTCGGCCTCGTCCTGGGGATTGGCCTCGATCGGCATCAGGTAGTTGCGCCCGCCCGCCTGAATGCCGTGGCCCGCATAGAAGAACAGGCCGACCGCATCCGAGCCGCTGGTGCGCAACTGGCGCCCGAACGCCGCGATCGCGCGCTTCATCTCGATTTGTTGGGCGTCAAGCAGCAGCGTCGTCTCGAACGCAAGGCCTTCCAGCTTCCGTGCGATCAGGCTTCCGTCCGCCGTCGGGTTTCGCAACGCGCCGATGCTGGCGTAGCTGCTGTTCCCAATCACGAGCGCAAAGCGCTTTCCGACAGCGGCTATCGCCGGCGAATTCGCGAACGCGAGCATTGCGAGGACAGCGAAGAAACAGACAAAAACTCTTATCACATCGTTCCCCGATCACGCTCTGACATACTTTCGCGCGAGATAATGCCGAAAATCATGTTAGCATACATTCTAGAATGTCTTAAGCGCACAGAACTTCAATGCGCATTTTCAAGTTTTGACGGAGAGCATTTGATGGCCACGATCTGGGCGCGTATGCGGAAGGCGGCCGAGAGCGGCGCTCTTGTATTTCTGCTGGCCGGGATGATGCTTCCGGGCCTTGCATGGGCGGCTGATGCGAAATGGCGCGTCGATCCCAACGCCTCACGGCTGTTTTTTCAATCGATCAAGAACAACGCCGTCGTCGAAACCAGCACATTCCATGCGTTCTCGGGCGAGATCGAAGCCAGCGGCGCGGCGCAGTTCGTCATCGAGTTGGATTCCATCGATACGGGCATCGACCTTCGCAACGTCCGAATGCGCTTCCTTTTCTTCGAAACGTTCAAGTTCCAACAAGCGATCGTCACGGCGAACGTCGATCCGTCGATCCTCGCCGATCTCGTCGCGAAAGGCCGCGTCATCATCCCGCTCGATCTGACGATCGACCTGCATGGCGTTCAACACAAACTCACCATCGACGCCGTCGTAACCCGGATCGCGGACAACCGCGTCGCCGTCGCCTCCGCCGAACCGATCCTGATCATGGCCGAGCTGTTTGGCCTCGACGAAGGCGTGTTGAAACTGGAGGACGCGGCGAAGGTCGACATCCTCCCGGGCGGCTCCGTCTCCTTCGACCTCGTTTTCGAGCAAGTAGACGGCGCGTCCCTGGCCCAAGCGCCGCCGGCCGCAACGACGGCCGCGCGCGTATCGACGGCGAAAGAGCCGACAGGCGATTTTTCCTTCGAGGCCTGCATCGGACGCTTCGAGATCCTGTCGCGCACCGGCTCCATCTACTTCGAAAGCGGCAGCGCCCGCCTGGCCCCATCCAGCGCGCCATTGCTTGAGACGGTGATCGCCATCGTGGAACGCTGCCCGTCGCTGGATATAACCGTGGAAGGCCACACGGACTCCATTGGCGCCGCCGACCTCAACCAGCGCCTTTCCGAGGCGCGCGCCCAAAGCGTGGCCGATTACCTGATCGCCCACGGCGTGGACGAATCGCGGATTTCCGCTATCGGATATGGAGAATTGGTGCCGATCGCGCCGAACGACACCGCCCGGAACCGTAGTCGGAACCGGCGCATCAAGTTCACGGCCGATACGCGGTGAGACGGCGTGGAGGTCGGGCCTCCGCCGCCGTCATGGTCGTGAGCGTGCGGCTCGCCGCCCTTATATGCGCCGCGCTCCTCGCCGTGTTTTCCATTGAGGCGCGCGCGGCGATCTATGCCGTCGTGGTCGGCGTGGACGCGTATCGCAGCCTTCCCAAGCTGACCGGCGCCGCCAATGACGCCCGCGACCTTTCAGCGGCGCTTAGCCGCCTTGGGGCGGACGTGGACCTGTTAGTCGACGGCGCAGCGACCCGCGAACGGACGCTGGCCGCCATCCGCCGGAACGTCGCGCGCGCCGGCCCAGGCGACATGGTCGTTTTCACCTATGCCGGACACGGCATCCAGGAGGACGAGGCCATTCCGGGCGACGAGGCGGACGGAAAGGACGAATCGATCGTCTTCGCCGCCTTCGACCGTTTTTCGAACAATGCCGGGGAGCGCATCCGCGACAACGAAATCGGCGCGTTGTTTCGCGACCTCGACCCGAAGGCGCGGGCGCTTATCGTCATAGACAGCTGCCACAGCGGAACGATGACCCGGAACGCGGACGCGCGCGGCGCCGCCGTGACCACGCGGTTCGGCGGCATCGGCCGCCTGGGCGTCGATCCCTTGCCGCCGCCGCCGCCCGCGACAAAAGGGTTGGAGTTGAGCGGCGGCGCGAATGTGATTTACGTCGCCGCCTCGCGGGACGACGAACAGATACCCGAAGTTCGCATCGGCGGCTCCATGCGCGGCGCCGTCAGCTGGAGCGTCGCCCGCGTTCTCGAAGGCTCGGCCGCCGCCCGGCCCGACATGCCGCTCGCCGACTTCGGCAAATATGTTCGCGCCCAAGCGCGCGCGCTTTCGGCGTCCCGGCAGACGCCATCCGTATCCGCGCCCTCGGATATCGGGCCGGGCGACCCGTTGATGCCGAGCTCCGCCCTCGCCGCCGGCTATTCGGCGGCTGGAGCGCACGAGCCCGCGCCGGAGAGGCAGCCCTTGGTCTTCGCCATCGGCCAGCCGCCGGAAGGGAACATCGCCGGACAGGGCCGCTTCACGATGGACCGCGATTTGGCCGACCTCGTCTGGGATGTCGATCATGGCGAGGTGATCGACGCTGCGGGAGCCGATTTGATCGGCGAAGCCTGGGATGCGGCCATGCTGGGCGACGTGCTCGCCATGTGGCGCGCCTCCCGCGCGCTCCGCCAATGGCCGGACCGCCGCCCGGCGGCCGTACGTTTGTCGCCCGGCGATGGCCGGCATCGCCTGGGCGAGCAGGTCGAAGTTTTCGTGGAACGCCCGAACGACGCGCCTGCCTACCTGACCATCGTCAACCTAGCGTCGGACGGCCGCACGCAGTTCCTTTTTCCAAGTCCGGAGGTGCGCGAGGGCGGAGCGGATCTGATCGCCGCCGGCGAAGGCGAGGTCAGCATCGGCTCCTTCCAGGTTTCCGACCCGATCGGCGCCGACCATGTCCTGGCCATTCTGAGCCCGGAGCGTCCGGCAGCCCTGCACGCCTGGCTGGAAGTCGGACGGCCGGACGCCCTCGCCCTGGTCGCCGACCTTCGCGCCAAAGCGGGCGGCGCAAACTACGCTGTCGGGTTCACGCCTATTTTCACCGCGCGATGATCCCGGCGAACGGGTCAGAACAGGAAATCGTCCGCCGAGATAATTGAGATATCGACGCCGACCAGCACGACGAAGTCGTTCGGGTCCGCCATGCTGCGAATGCGCGTGTCCGCGCCGCCGCCGATAGCGTCGATCTCCACGTCGTCAATGCTGTTGATCGACATATTCTGAGTGAAATCGAGCTGCTCGAGCCCATCCTCGAAATCGAATATCCGATCCTGCTCAAAACCGTCGACCATCACGAACCGGTCGACGCCCGAACCGCCGCGAATACTATCCCGACCGGCGCCGCCGGTGAGAACGTCGTCGCCGCTTTCGCCCTGGAGGCTGTCGCGGCCGTCGCCGCCGATCACCGTATCGTCGCCCGAACCGCCTTGCAGGCTGTCGTCGTCGCCGCCCGCGAACACCCGAGAATAGGGGGGGACCAATCGCTTGCAATTTCTGGAAAATCAATTCGATCAGCTATGCAAGCGACGTCGCGCTACTCATAATCGACCCGCCAGCCCCGCCAATAAGGACGCCGCCATGACATCCCGCGATCTCGTAAAGCTTTCCGCCGTCGAACTGCGCCGCCGGATCGGCGCAAAGCAGATTTCGCCGGTGGAATTGCTCGACGCCTGCATCGCCCAGATCGAGGCGATCAACCCGGCCGTCAACGCGATCTGCGCCACGGACTTCGACCGCGCGCGCGATTGGGCGAAGCGGGACGAGGCCGCCGTAATGGCGGGCGACGACCTTGGCCTTCTGCACGGCCTGCCTTGCGGCATCAAGGACCTGGACGCCACAGAAGGCCTGCGGACGACGCTGGGATCGCCGCTGCACAAGGATGACGTGCCGAAAAAGGACGATTTCATGGTCGGCCAGGTCCGCGCCGCCGGCGCCAACCTGTTCTGCAAGACCAATACGCCGGAATTCGGCGCGGGCTCGAATTCGCGCAACCCGGTCTGGGGCGCGACGGGCAACCCGTTTGATCCGATGAAGACGGCCGGCGGCTCGTCCGGCGGCTCGGCGGCGGCGCTGGCGTGCGACATGATGCCGATCGCCACCGGATCCGACACGGGCGGCTCGCTGCGCAATCCCGCGGCCTGGTGCGGCGTCGTCGGCTTCCGCGCGACGCCCGGCATGGTTCCGAACGACAAGCCCGTCTTCGGCTGGTCGCCGCTTTCGGTCGTGGGCGCCATGGGCCGCACGGTGGCGGACGCCTGCCTGCTGCTTTCGGCCCAGGTCGGCACGGCCGGCGCGGACCCGCTGTCGCGCGGCGTCGCGGCGGAGGACGTGCTGAACCTGAAGCGGGTCGACCTCGGCGGCCTCAAGGTCGCCTATCACGCCGACCAGGGTTTCGCGCCGGTAGAGACCGCCTACCGCCCGGTGTTCGAGCGCAAGATCGCGGCGATACGCGGCCTGTTCCGCTCCTGCGACGAGGCGACCCCCGAACCCGGCGGCCTCGACCGCGCGTTCGATGTGATCCGCGCCCTTAGCTACGCGCAGCGCTACAAGGCGCAATACGACGCCGACAAGATGAAGCTCGGCCCGAATGTGCGGGCCAACTACGAGCTCAGCGCGGCCATGTCGCTTGCGGACGTCGCCGGGGCGCACGCGGAACACACGGCCCACTACCGCCGCTACGCCAAATTCCTGGAAGAATTCGACCTGTTCATCACCCTGATCACGCCGATGTCCCCCTTCCCATGGGAGACGCTGGCGCCGATGGAAATGAACGGCGAAGCCTTCGACAAGTACTATACCTGGATGGGAACCGCCTATGGCGTGACCATGAGCGGCCATCCGGCGATCGCCTTGCCCTGCGGCCGCGACCAGAACGGCATGCCGTTCGGCTTTCAGTTGGTCGGCCGCTACGGCAAGGACACGGAGCTGTTGGCGGCGGCGCACGCGCTGGAGCAGGCGATGGCGACGAACCCGGAGACCGCGAGAGCCGTGCCGGACTTCTCCAAGCTAGCCGAACCGGTACCGGCGCTCAAATCGATTGTGACCGATCCGCCAAGCGCCTGAGGCGTCCTCCGCCCGAAAGGACGCGGCCAAACTCCTTATATGACGAGCGCCAGGCGCGGCTATTCCGGCGCGTTCGCCATCTGCGCCATTTTCGCCCGTTTCCGGGCGCCCGGGCCGCGCCACCAGCGAATGCCCGTGCGCCGCACGCGCGCGGGCGCGCCTGCAAGCGCGACGCCAGGCTGGTCGAAAGTTCCCGTCACGACGGACCGGGTGCCGACGATGCTATCTTCTGGGATGCTCGCGCCCTTCTGGATCGACGCATGAGCGCCGACCCTGACGCGGTCGCCGACGGCGATCGGCCGCAGGGCATTCAGGATTTCCTCGCTGGCGCTGTCCTCGATCAAATGCAGATCGCCGGCGCGCAACTCGATGCCCTCGGCGAACAGGCAGTCCTCGCCGATCGTGACGTCCGCCTCGGCGACGATCTCACATGCTTGGCGTCGAACCGGTCGCCGATCCGTACCGTCACGCCCCGTCCCCGAACGACGATTTCGCCGCAGATCTCGACGTCGTCGCCGATCTCGACGCGGTTGTCGCGGCCGTAAATTTCCACCCGGAACCGGCGTGTCTGGATATTGCGCCCACAGACGATCTCATTGTTCCGCGCGGCGTTGCGCGCCCGGCAAGACAGAATAAAGCGCCAACGCCCGAACCCGGGGCCAACCCGCAATCTAGCGCGCGCCGACGACAAGGCCGCAAAGCGCCAGCGGCCAAACGACCTCCCGTATCGACATCGGTTCAGCCACGTGCGGCAGGCGATCTTTACGTTTCGCCCCGCCGTTCCGGATAGACGCGTTCAGCCGCCGTCGAGCTTTTGCAACACAGCTTCGGCGAGCGCGGCGTATCCCGACGGCGAGAGATGGCCGCCCGAAAGCGCAAACGCATCCCGGCCAAGCGCTTCGACCTTGGCGGAAGCGTCCAGGAACGGAACGCCCGTCGTCGCGGTATAGGCCGCTAGCTCGTCCCGGTATCCATGAGCGCGCGGGTCCGGCGCAGCCGCCGGGTTGTTCGGAATATAGACGACGAGCGGGGCGCAGCCGTGGCTAGCGCAAAGCGCGCGGACTTCGTCGATCGCCGCCCGATCGATCCCAGCCAGCCCGCCGCCGCCGCCGAGAAGACCGGCCAGCAACGCCCGCGTCTGCCTGAGCGTCCAATATTCGCGTTTCGAGACCTCGGCGAAGAAGCTTTTGTTCGCCTTGCCGTCCCGCACAGCGGCGATCTCGCGGTATCGCGCCATGGCGGCGCGGTAAGCGGCTGACGGGGCGAGCGTCCCGCCCGGCGCGCCGCCGAAATAGGCCGAAAGCGGCGCGTCCGCCGCCAGCATCGCGGCGTAGATGCTTTCTTCCGCTCGCGCCAAGTCGTCGTCCGCGAGATTGTCGTTGGCGTAGAAAAAGACCAACGCGTGCTGCGGCCGGATGGCCGGCAGAAAGGCGCGCGCGGCGAAACGGTAGTGGACCGGATGGTTCGCCGCGACGCCAAGGTTGAGTGTCGTAAGGCCGCCCGCCGAAAGGCGGGCGGTCGGCGTGTCGCCCGCCTCGACGCAGGCGCCGTGGATGAAGCTGTCGCCGATGGCCACCGCCCGAACCTCGCCGAGCCGGTCCCACAGGCTGTCGTCGTTGCGCAGGCCGAACCGGTCGCTCCGATATCGGATCAGGCCGTAGCCCTCATTGCAGAAATAGGTGTCGGCGCCCGGATGGCCGCCAAGCGGCGGCAGGCCGGCCGCTCGGGCGGCGTCGGTCAACTCCGGATAACGCCAGGGCTTATCGAGCGCCTGGGGCAACAGCGTCGGCAGGAAACCCTCTGCCTCGGCCGCCCGGATCAGCGACGGGTCGACCTGCTTCCGACGGGCGTCCGCGGCGGCCTTAGCCTCCGGCGCGACGGCGGATTTGGCGAACTGCTTCATCGCCTCGACCAACGCCAGATTGGCGCCGACGAGCACGAGGTAGAAGATCAGCAGCGCCATGACGCCGCCAACCAGGCGCACGGCCAAGCTGGGGCTGCGGCTCGATGGTTCGCCCAGCCGACCCTCAGTCAAGTTCGTAGCGGTCCTTGTAGTTCTCGGCGAGCGCCGGGTCCTGATCCTGCTTGTCGAGGACGAAGTCGCCGATCGACAACAGGTCAAGCTCCGTGCCCATGAAGCAACGGAAGGCGTCGTCGGGCGTACAGACGATCGGCTCGCCCCGGACGTTGAAGGACGTGTTCACCAGCACCGGGCAGCCGGTCAGGTCCTTGAAGCGCGAAATCAGCGCGTGATAGCGCGGGTTCGAGTTGGCGTGGACGGTCTGGATGCGGGCCGAGTAGTCGACATGGGTGACGGCCGGAATCTGGGACCGGGCGACGTTCAGCTTCTCGATGCCGAAGAGCGCCTGTTCGTCCGCCGTCATCTCCCGGCGTAGCTCCGGGCGGACGCCCGCGACCAGCAACATGTAGGGGCTGTCGCAATCGAGTTCGAACCAGTCGGCCACGTCCTCGCGCAGGACCGATGGCGCGAACGGCCGGAAGCTCTCCCGGTACTTGACCTTGAGATTGAGGGTCCGCTGCATGTCGCCGGAGCGCGGGTCGGCCAGGATCGAACGGCCGCCGAGCGCGCGCGGCCCGAATTCCATGCGGCCCTGGAACCAGCCGACGGCCGCCCCTTCCGCGAGACGCCCGGCGGTCCGGTCGATCATCCGGCCGGCATCGAGCCGCGTGAACCGGGCGCCGGCGGCTTCGAGCGCCGATGCGATCTCGTCGTTGGAAAATTCGGGGCCAAGATAGGCGCCCTGCATGGCGTCGCCGCCGTTCACGTGGCGCGGCTGCTTGAACTCGTCATGCCAAGCGGCGAGGGCCGCGCCGATGGCGCCGCCGGCGTCCCCCGCCGCGGGCTGGATCCAGATGTTGTCGAACGACCCGTCCTTCAGGAGCTTGCCATTGGCGACGCAGTTAAGCGCCACGCCGCCCGCGAGGCAGAGATTGCGGCTCTCGCTCTCGCGCTCGCGCGCGAGGCTCCGCGCCAGCTTCAGCACCACCTCTTCAGTCACCGCCTGGATCGAGGCGGCGACGTCCATGTGGAAATCCTCCAGGAGTTCGCTTTCCGGCGCCCGCGCCGGCTGGCCGAACAGTTCGGCGAACCGGTCGTTGGTCATCCTGAGGCCGGTCGAATAGTCGAAATAGGCGTCGTTCAGCCGGTATGAGCCGTCCGCCTTCACGTCGATCAGCGTGTCGAGGATCTTCTGCGCATATTTGGGCTCGCCATAGGGCGCGAGGCCCATCAGCTTGTACTCGCCGCTGTTGACCTTGAAGCCGGTGTAATAGGTGAACGCCGAATAGAGCAGGCCGAGCGAGTGGGGAAAGCGGATTTCCTTCTCGATCCTGAGGTCCTGGCCTTCGCCGAAGGCGGCCGTCGTCGTCGCCCATTCGCCGACGCCGTCGAGGGTCAACACGGCAGCGTCCTCGAAAGGCGAAGGGTAATAGGCGCTCGCGGCGTGGCTGAAGTGATGCTCGGCGAACAACAACTTTTCCGGCGGGAACTTGACGCCCGCCGCGCGCTTCAGCTCCTTCAGCAGGTAGTCTTTGAGGAAGAGCTTTTCGCGCAGCCAGACCGGCATCGCCATGCGGAAGGACTGGAAGCCCTTCGGCGCGTGGTGGAGGTATGTCTCCAGCAGTCGCTCGAACTTCAGGAATGGCTTGTCGTAGAAGGCGACGTGGTCGATGTCGGCCGGCGTCAGCCCGCCCGTGTCGAGCACATAGCGGATCGCGTTCTCCGGATAACGCGCGTCGTGCTTCTTGCGGGTAAAGCGCTCTTCCTGGGCCGCCCCTACGATCCGGCCGTCCACCACGAGGGCCGCCGCGCTGTCGTGATACAAGGCCGAAATGCCGAGAATGTTCATCCGGGCCCGCCCTTCAGCCCTAAAACAATGTATAGATGAACGGCGCTACGGCCGAGCCCTGGCCGAGCACGATCAATACGCCGAATAGGCCAAGCACCAACAGGATCGGAAGCAGCCAGAATTTCTTGCGCCGGCGCATGTAGGTCCAGACCTCGGCGATGAAGGATCCCATTCGCCGCCCCTTAGAACTGGTTGCGCATGGAGGAAGGCTCGTCCTCGCGCCGGATCCAATAGGTCTCGACCGCAGGATCGAAATCGAGGTCCAGCGGCCGCTTGCCGAGCGCCCTCAGACCGAGCGCGAAGGGCGTCACCGCCAGGAGATAGACCGCTCCCATAACGACCGGGGCGACGATGCCGCCAAGCAACATGCCGAACCGAAACCACCACCGGTTTGGGATATCAAGCAATCGGGGGCGCGCCAGGGCGACGAGAAGGAAGCCGGCGGCAATTGCGAGGCACCACCAGCGAAATTCGCCGCCCCAAAAGACCGGGTATACGCCGACCGTCGCGAACACGGCTGCGAACGTCAGCCCGAAACCTCGCGCCGAGCCGGACTTTACTTCGATATTGGAATGCGTTTCTGACATGCGCCCACGATTTGCCGGATAGAATCGCCGCGTGTTTTTGTCTAGGCGAGAAAGCTGCCGCAGTCCAGGGCGCCGCCCGGCGCCCTAGACGGCCAGAAAGTCCGCCTCTATGGGTTGCGCCTCTATCGGCGTCCGTCAGCTAGTAGGGCGTTAACGAATTGGCGACCCCGGCAGGATTCGAACCTGCGACCGCGAGCTTAGAAGGCACGTGCTCTATCCAGCTGAGCTACGGGGTCTTTGCCGTCAGCGCCTGCGGGTCACCAACGGAAGTTGTCGGCATAGCTCTTGGTTCTGACGGTGCGCGCCTTGGGCTCGCGCACGACGTATTCCAAGCCCTTGTCCCGCGCATACTCGATCGCGGCGTCCTTGGTCTCGAAGCGAAGCTGAACCTGGCGGCGCGTGTCGCCGGATCCGATCCAGCCCATCAGCGCGTCGGCGCGCCGCGGCTCGGAAGGCTCCCACTCCAACACCCAGGTCTTGGTCTTGGCGCGGCCCTGCTGCATGGCCGTGCGCGCCGGCTGGTAGATTCGCGCTTTCGCCGCCATTGGGCCGCTTGCCTCCCCGTTCGATCAGATCACGTTCGCGCATATGTCGCGCAGCCGCGCGGCGAGCGCAAGCGTTTCGCGCCCAGGCCGGCCCATTTCGCCGGCGCGGGCGCGGAAGATTTGGCGGAGGAGAGTGGGAGTCGAACCCGCCAGGAAACGCCTAACGCCCCCTCACCGGTTTTGAAGACCGGGGCCGCCACCGGACGACATTCCCCTCCGCCGCAGAAGATCGCAGAGCGGGCGGGCGGCCGCAAGCGGCGTGGACGGCTGGTCAGGTCGCGATGACGTTCAGGCTGACGGGGACGCCCGCGATCTCAACGGCGCTCATATCGTCGAACAGGCCGAAGGACTTGACCCGGCGCATTTCGGTGAAGCCCGCGCGGCCGAGGAAGAAACCCAGGATCTCCTGGTCGAAGCCGGTGTAGTGGACGTCAAAAGCGTCCGTGCGGCCGCCGTAGAGAACGCGCATTACGTGGATGCGCATGTTCAGATCGGCCTTGGGGTGCAGGAAAAGCTGGCAGAGCGCCTTCATATCCGGCACGGCGATATAAAACTCCCCGCCGGGCTTCAGGATGCGCCGAAGCTCTTTCAGTGTGTTCGGCAGCGCCGCGTCATAGCCCAGATGCTCCATGATATGCGAGGCGTAGAGCGCATCGACGCTATCGTCCGCGAACGCCGCGGCGACGGTCGAGACATCGCCGACATGGTCGACATGGGGGCCTGGCTGCACGTTCACGATCCGCCAGCCGGGCTTCGCCGTTTCGCCGCCGATATGCAGGCGGACGGGGCCGTCGAGACTGGCGGCGCTGGCGACAGCGATCTCGGAAACGTCGTCGGGCATGGCTGGGATCCTTCGTCGGCGGGGCCTGCAATCTATGGGGCCTTATGGCTAACGGGCCATTAATCTGGGCCGCCCTTGCGCCCGATGCGCCGGTTGGGGCTATACTTCGCCTGAGACGACCTGTCGCGGCCGCGCGCCGCCTTGGAGGACAGGCGCCCCACGATCAATTTGGCTTCAACACAGGAGAATGAGGATGGCGCTCGACGCTACGAGCATACCTTCAGTCCGCGAGACGGTCGCGGCGGACGAATGGGAAACGCGGGTCGAACTCGCTGGCTTCTACCGCCTGGTCGCGAAATATGGCATGGACGACCTCGTCGGCACGCATATTTCCGCCCGCGTGCCCGGTCACCCGGACCAGTTCCTGATCAACCCCTACGGCGTGCTGTTCGATGAGATCACCGCCTCTTCGCTGATCAAGGTGAACATGGACGGCGACGTTCTTTCCGAGGGGCCGTGGCCGGTCAATGCGGCGGGCTTCACCATTCATTCGGCCGTGCTGTCGGGCCGGGCGGACGTGGTTTGCGCCGCGCACACCCATACGGTCGCCGGCATGGCGGTCTCGAGCGTCGCCGGCGGGCTGACGCCGCTGACCCAGAAGCACATGCGCTTCTACAAGGACCTGGGCAGCCACCCCTATGAAGGCGTCGCCGACGACGCCGACGAGTGCGCGCGCCTGCAACGGGACCTGGCGGACCACGACGCGCTGCTGCTGGAGAACCACGGCCTGCTCACCTGCGGCCCGACCGTGCGTTCCGCCTGGGCGCTGCTCTACAATCTGGAGAAATGCTGCCAGACCCAGCTTGCCGTCGAGGCGACGGGGGCGGAGCTGATCACGCCGTCCGAAGACCTGGCGTCGCGCACCCACGACATGTTCAAGCGCATGCTGACCAAGCCCGACGCCGGCGACCGGCTGGCGGCCTGGGAATCCTCGCTTCGCGTCCTCGCGCGCGAAGACGACAGCTTCATGCATTGAGGGGATGGACTGATGCCTTTAGACCTTTCCACGCCCCTGCCCACGATCGACGTGAAGGCCGCCGTCTCCGCCGAGGAATGGGAGGCGCGGGTCGAACTCGCCGCGCTCTACCGCCTCGCGGCCAGACATGGCATGACCGATCTTGGCGGCACCCACTTCTCCATGCGGGCGCCTGGACCGGACCATCATTTCCTCATCAACCCTTACGGGCTGCTCTTCGAGGAGATCACGGCGTCGAACCTGGTGAAGATCGACGTCGACGGGAACGTCGTTCTCGATAACGGTTTCGCGGTGAACCCGGCCGGCTTCACCATTCACTCGGCCATCCATATGGCGCGGGAAGATCTGGTCTGCGTCGCCCACACCCACACCGTCGCCGGCATGGGCGTCTCCTGCCTGAAGGAGGGTTTGTTGCCGATGACGCAGCATTCGCTGCGCTTCTACAACCGCATTTCCTACCACGACTGGGAAGGCGTCGCGACGAACCTGGACGAGCGCCAGCGGCTTGTGCGGGACCTCGGCGAAAACAACAACATGATCCTGCGCAATCATGGTGTGTTGTGCTGCGGCCGCAGCGTGCCGGAAGCCTGGCGCAACCTGTTCGCGCTGGAAAAATCCTGCGCCTCGCAGCTTCAGGCGATGGCCATCGCCAAGGCGACCGGCAGGGATATCATTCTGCCGCCGGAAGACGTGCGCCAAGGCACCTCGGACAAGCTGGAAGCCCGACACGACAAGGCGACGGTCAGCCGCGACTGGCCTGGCCAGCTCGCCAAGCTCGACCGGGAAGAGCCCGACTACAAGACCTGACGCTTCTCTGGCGGCGCGGCGGCCGGCGGCGCGCGAACGGAGCGCCCGCCGTCACCGTCCGCGGCCGCCGAGCGCGCGCATCTTCTGAAGCCAGCCGGCGCGCCGTTCGTCGTCCGCGACGCCGACCATGCCGAACAGGGTCTGGCGCACAGGCCCGACGCCGCACAGTTTCAGGATATTTCGCTCCAGGCTGCGCAAGGTATGCGCGCCGAAATACCAGCGATAGGCGAACGCCGGCATTCCCATAGTGACGACGACCCGCGCCGACCGGCCTTTCAGCCGGCCGATCGGAAACCCGTCCGCATATTCCAGCGCGAAGCCGGGGCGCAGCGTCTGCTCCAGAAACGCCTTCAGCGCGGCGGGCAGCGCGCCAAGCCACAGCGGGTAGACGATGACGATATGCTCCGCCCAGGCGATGTGGTCCTGGGCCTCGCGCGCGGCAGGCGGCGGCTCGTCATTGTGAAACTCCGCTTCGGAACGGAGATACGGCACGTCCAGCTCGGAGACGTCTATCCTGCGGGTCAGATGCCCGGCGGCCTCGGCGCCTTGCAGATAGGCGGAGCCGAGCGCATGGCACAGGCGATCAGGCGACGGGTCCGGATGACCGTCGATCAAAAGAATCCGCATGAGCTGCCCTCCGCGTTTCTCAACCGGCGCGCGCCGACGGCGGTCAAACGTCAGCGCATGCACGGCTCAGATGCAGCCCCCAAACCTTCTTCAAGAGTTCCGAGAGAAAGTATTCGACAAGATGACCATTAGGCGCAAGGCGTCATACTTCTGGCGCTGGATCGTCCAGCCGATCGCGGCTACGGTTCCCGGCGAATATTCCAACGCGCGGCGGTTCGCCGTTCGAAGAAACAACCGCAGGGGAGAATGCTCGCGATGGCGATGGCGAACGGACGTATTTTGCTCGACATCAAAGATGGCTTAGCGAAGCTGACATTGAACGATCCCGGATCGCTGAACGCCTTCGGCTTCAAACTGAAGCAGGACTTATCGGAAGCGCTGGACCAGCTGGAGGCGAGCGACGCGCGCGCCTTGCTGATCACGGGCGCCGGCCGCGCGTTCTGTTCCGGGGCCAATTTGAACGACCCCGACCGGCCGCCGCGCGACCGGGAAGCCGAAGCGCGCGGCGACGCGCCGACCGACCTGGAAGCCTGGTACAATCCGACGTTCCAGCGCCTCCGCGCCCTCTCGATCCCGATCGTTTCCGGCATCAACGGCGTCGCGGCCGGCGCAGGCATGAGCCTCGCGCTTTCCGCCGACATCAAGGTGATGGCGAAATCGGCCTTCTTCCTGCAAGCCTTCGCCCGGATTGGCCTGGTGCCGGACTGCGGCTCGTCCTGGCTGCTGCCCCGCCTGATCGGGATCAGCCGTTCGATGGAGCTGTCGCTCCTGGCCGAACGGTTGCCGGCCGATACGGCGGCGGAGTGGGGGCTGGTCAATCGGGTCGTCGCCGACGACGAACTGCCCGACGCCGCGATAGCTATGGCGCGCCGGCTGGCGGACGGCCCGTCCTCCCTCGGTTTGATCCGCAGAATGTACTGGGACGCCCTGGAAAACGACTATACCGGCCAACTGCAGCTTGAGTCTGATCTCCAGAAGATCGCCGGCGGCAGCGTCGACCATAACGAGGGCGTCGCGGCGTTCCGGGAGAAGCGGGAAGCGCGGTTCGTCGGGCGCTGACGAGGCGAGCCGACAGCCTCGGCGGCGGGCGCTCTACTGCGCCTTCGGCGCCTCCGCCGGTTCTTCGGCCTTCTCGATCAGCTCGGCGGCTTTCATGGTCAAGCGCTTGATCTTGTAGTCGGTGAGCTTATAGGCCCACCCGTCGACATTCTTGGATATCTCGGCGATCTCCGCCTGGATTTCCTCAGGCGTCTTGAATTGATCGGCGATGCGGCCGCTTTCGCTGTCCTGGCCTTTGTTGGCCGCGACGAACGCATCCAGATCCGGCGAGCGATCGGCCGCTTCGGCCGCGACCGTAACCCAGACTTTGCCGTCGCTCTGCGCCTGCGCGCGATAGGTCAGCCGCAGCCCGTCGAAGGTCTCGTAGACGGCGACGTTCGGGCTGTCCATCTTCGCTTCGGTCGCCGGCCAGACGTCTTCCAGCACGAGAAAATCGCTTACCCGAGCGACGGTGGAAAGCTCGGAATCCGCCTTGGGCGTCATGCCTTCGGGAATATCGGCGGCGAGGCTGTACTTCTCTTGATCCGGCGCCGATTTGCCGACGGCGAGCGTTTCGACCGCGCTGTCCGCCGATGCCGGCGGACTGCTGAGACGGGCCGTGCGGATGCGCCGACCATCCACGTTCACCACATTGCGGTCCAGCAGGTCGAGCGCCCGACGGCGAGGTTTGAAATCCGCTTCGGTCAACCAGGTCTGGTCCTCGCCCCATAGCCGGACGAACGCGCCGCCGCCCTGCTTTTCCGGGCGGTTCAGACCCACGACCACATCCGCGACGAGCGCGTCCCCGGCCTTGAGTGTGATCCGGGTCGCCAGCGAAAATTCGCCGGCTGGGTCATCGAGGTTCAGCCGCTTGTGGTTCTCCGGCTTGCTGGTCTTCGGCTCTATCGCCTTCAGGGTCGCCACCTGTTTCAGAATGGTCGCGACGCGCTCCCGGTTCGCGCGATAGCCGTAACGTTCCGCCAGGGTCCAGCCGGCGTCAGAGCGCTTGAAATTCAGCACGCCGCCTTCCTGGCTCTCGATGCGGATCGCATCGACGTCGTTGATGCGGTCCTCGACGCCGGGGAGAAGCGGACCGGCCTGGAATGCTTCCGACTGGAGCGCCTTCCGCTCCTGCCCGAAATAGTATGCAGCGCCGCCGATCAAAGCGACGACGACAGCCAGAATTCCCAAAAGGCGAATGTTCATTCTATCGCTCCGTCAGGCTTTGGCGCGGCCAGTGAAGCGGGCCTGAAAGTTCCGACGCATGCGCGCCCGCACGAAGGCGGCGATCACCGCGATCAGCGCGACGGCGATCGGCATCGCCGCTACGTTGATGGCCTTGATCTTGCCGTTCAGCTCTTCCACGTCGGATCGCAGCGCGAACTGAACGTCGCGCAACTCCTTGCGAATGCGCAGCATCTCATCCTGAAACTTGTCGATCTCGGCGCGCTGAGCGTCGGACAGCACGATTTGCGTGTTGCCGGAAGCGTCGGTGGCCTCGCGGACCTGGCCGAGCTTCCGTTCGGCGTCCGCCAGGCTTTCGAGCAGCTCCTGCTCCTTGGCGCGGAAGCGGCGCTCAGCGTCCCGCTGGATATCCTGGATCAGGGTGAAGGGCCGCTGGAAGCCGCCTCGGCTGCGCAAGCCGATCAGGTCCGCGGACCCGGTCATGTTTTCCAGGAGGTTCTGGAAGAAGGCGCCATTGTTCGATGTCGGCACGGCGACGCGCTGGCCGAACAGGTCCTGCACGCGCACCCAAAGCGGGTCGGCCAGCATGTCCGCGTCCGCCGTCAGCACGATCGATACATCCTGAGCAGACGCCGCCAGGTGATCCGCCTTTTCCTTTTCCCAACGCGCGGCGGCTTCCGCCTTCTGTGCGTCCGTCGCACTGTCGTCCTTCATCGCGATCGGCTGCGGCGGCCCGTCGGGGAACGCCGTTTTGGCGGTGCCGGAAAGACGGGCCGATATCACCTGAACGCCTTCCGGCTTCATGTCGGTCGAGATGCCGACGATATCCGGCTGCTGGCCTTGAACGCGGCTGACGTCGACGACGCCGCCCTGATCGGACGTGAAAATGAGCGGCTCGATCAGAAGCCCGCCTTCCTTCCCGACGACATGGCCGGGCGAGGCGATGCGGAACGACTGGAGCTGGGAGGTGACGATATCGTCGCTGGATACGTTCGCCTGGCGCAGCTGCAGCCAGAGCGGGTACTGAACGGCGAGCATGCGGGTGCGGCTTTCGTTCGGCGCCTGCACCTTCTGGCCGTTCTTGATGTCGCCCGCGACCTCGTCCGCCGGCACTTCCACGCCCCAGGCCTCGAACAGTTTCTTGAGGTTGGCCGCCGAGCCGTAGTCGATCTTCTGACCGCCGCTTTGGGGCGGGCGCTGGGCGTCCGCCTCGCTGTGCGGGTCGGCGAAGATGACGAGCTTGCCGCCGCCGAGCACATATTGATCGATCGCATAAAGCGCCAGATCGCTCATGAACGGCGGATGCACGAGAACGAGCAGGTCAAGATCGTCCGGCAGGGCTTCGGTCAACGGATCGACTTCGACCATTTCGAACAGGTTCTCGGCCTGCGCCCAGACCATCCAGCTGTCGTCCGGCGCGTTCGGCACGCTGCGGGCGTAGCGCGAGCCCGAAAGCGGCAACTGCGTGATGACGCCGACCTTCGGCTTATCCGGGTTGGCAAGGCCATAGACCATGCGCGCCAGATCGTATTCGAGGAACGGTTCCCGGCGCTCGTCGAAGAACGGGATCGCCAGCTGGTTTTCGGTCGAGTTGACGCCCGCGAGGCCGAAATAGACCGTCTCGCCGGTCTGATCGACCGGAACGCCTTTCAGGCCGTAGGCGACGGCGCGGTCTTCGATGTCGGTAAATGGCAGCGGGTCCAGAATCTCCAATCGGATATTGCCGCCGGCTTCGCTCGCGAACTCTTCCAGCATGTCCTGAACGCGCTGGCCATAGATCCCAATCTGCGGAATCTCCCGGGCCAGCCGGTCGGAGAAATAGAAGCGCAGCGTGATCGGTTCGTCGATCTCGGCGATCACCCGCTTCGTGCCGTCCGACAGGGTGAACAGCCCCTCGTCGGTCAGATCGATCCGGGCCGACTTCAAGGCGTTGTTCGCCAGAAGCACCGCCGCGACGAAGCCGACGGCGATCAGGAGAAGGGAGATGGCGGCGAGGGAGCCGCTACGGTTTTTTCCGGCAGCCATTTTCTTATCCTGCCTTCTTCAGATCGACGACGACCATTGTCGCCAACAGCCAAGCCACGATCAGCGCCACGAAATACGCCAAGTCCTTCAACGCGATCATGCCTTTGATGATCTGGTTGAAATGCGGCAGCACCGAAATCCCGGCGATGGCGTCCAGTATCTGCTTCGAAACGAACTCGGAGATCAGGTCCGTCAGGAACCCGGCGCCGCCGGCCGTGAACAGGAAGGCCGCGGTCACCGTCAGCACGAAGGCGATGACCTGGTTCTTTGTCGTCGCCGAAAGGCAGGAGCCGATCGAGAGATAGCCGCCGGCCATGAGGAACGATCCCAAATAGCTCGCCAGGATCACGCCGTTGTCCGGCTCGCCCAGCACGTTCACGGTGATCCAGATCGGAAATGTCAGCGCCAGCGCCAGGCCAAGGAAAAGCCAAGCCGCGATATATTTCCCGATCACCGCCGCCCAGATCGGGATCGGCAGCGTGAGGAACAGTTCTACAGTGCCCTGCCGCCGTTCTTCGGCCCAGAGGCGCATCGAAAGCGCCGGCGCGAAGAAAAGATAGAGCCAGGGATGGAAATTGAAGAATGGCTGCAGATCGGCGTTGCCCCTGTCTAGGAAGTAGCCGACGAAAAAGGTGAAGGCGGCGACGAGCGCCAGGAAGATCACCAGAAAAATGGCCGCGACCGGCGTCGCGAAATAGCCCGCGAACTCGCGCTTGGCGACGGTGAAGAGAACGCCCATCACGCCGCCTCCCGCTCGGTTCCGGCGGTCAATTGCCGGAACAGGTCTTCGAGCGCCGAAACTTCCGGGCGCACCGAGACGACCTGAACGCCGGCGTCCTCAAGCGCGCCGGCGACAGTGCTGATGATCGTCTGCCCGCCTTTCGGCGCTGCGATCAGCTTCGCCTGACCGTCGGCCAAAGCCTGCACCCGCACTTCCTGCACCTGATCCAGCGCGGAGAGCGCGGCGCGGCCCTGTTCGGCAAGGTCCTTCGCCAGCACGACGGCGACGGCGTTGAAGAGGGGCGAGCGCTCAGCCAGCTCCGCCGGCGATCCGTCCGCGATCACCCGGCCGGCCGCGATGATCACGGCGCGGGAGCAGATCGCCTCCACCTCTTCCAGGATATGGGTCGAGATGATGATCGCCTTCTGGGGCGCGAGCTCGCAGATCAGATCGCGCACCTCATGCTTCTGGTTCGGGTCCAGGCCGTCGGTCGGCTCGTCGAGGATCAGGACGTCTGGGTCGTGCAGCAACGCCTGGGCCAGGCCGACGCGGCGTTTGAAGCCTTTCGACAACGTGTCGATCGGCTGCATGACGACCGATTCCAAATTGGTCCGCGCTACGGCCTCCTCCAGGCGCGCATTCCGCTCGCCGGCCGGCACCTTCCGCACTTCGGCGCAGAACTTCAATAGGCCCCAGGGCGTCATATCCGGGTAGAGGGGAGCGCCTTCCGGCAGATAGCCGAGCCTCCGGCGCGCGGCCATGGCGTCTCGGGACACATCGTGCCCGGCGATGACGGCCGAGCCCGAGGTCGGCTTCAAGAAGCCGGTCAGCATCTTCATGGTGGTGGACTTGCCGGCGCCGTTCGGTCCGAGGAAGCCCAAGACCTCCCCGCGTTTCACCGTCAACGACACATCGTCGACGACGCGGTGCGCGCCGAAATCCTTCACAAGCCTGTCGGCCACAATCATGTCGGCCATGAATCGCCTCCCCGGCGGATCGTCCCTGCTGTGCGCCTTGACGAGCCGACGGCGCCGGCCCATTGCGCCTGCTCGCTCGTCGCGGCATGCATCTGGCGTGTGGCGGGGCTTTTACAAGTCCGGTGCGCGGCTGTCCAATCGGGTTTACGGTTAAATTCCATTCATGTCGAAAAAGGACGGGGCGATGGATGACTTGATCGCGCTTTCGGCGACCGAAGCGGTGGCGGGCCTGAGGTCCGGCTCTCTTAAGCCGACGGAGCTGGTCGAGGCCGCCGCCCGGCGCATCGAGGCCGTCGAGCCCGGGCTGAACGCGCTGCCGATACTGGACCTGGACCGCGCTCTGGACGCGGCCAAGGCGCGAGAAGCGGCCGGCGGCCCGCCAAGCGATCATCCGGCCGATCTCGCCGGCCTGCCCATCGCCATCAAGGACCTTATCGACGTCGCCGGCTTGCGGACGACCTATGGCTGCCCGCTGTTTAAGGACAATGTCGCCAAGACGTCCGATCCACTGACGCTGCTCTTGCAGGCGCGCGGCGCGAACGTGATCGCGAAGTCGAACTCGCCCGAATTCGGCATGCTGCCGGTGACGGACAACCGCGTCTTCGGCGCCACGTCGAGCCCCTACGCGGCCGACCGCACCTCCGGCGGATCGTCCGGCGGCGCGGCGGCGGCGGTCGCGACGGGCGAAGTCTGGCTCGCGCACGGTTCGGACGTCGGCGGCAGCCTGCGTATTCCGGCCGCGTTCTGCGGCGTCGTCGGCATTCGACCGAGCCCTGGCCGCGTGCCGCGCGCACCGTCCAAGCGAGGCTTCAGCCCGATGTCCGTGCAGGGTCCGATGGCGCGGAGCGTCGCGGACGTCGCGCTGTTCCTGGACGCCATGTCCGCCCATGCGCCGGGGGATCCGTTGACCCAGCAGGAGGTTCCTGGCCAGTTCAGCCGCGCAGTCGCGGCGGCCCGGCCGCCGAAGCGCATCGCCTTCGCGCTCGATCTCGGGCTCGGCGGCGTCGATCCGGAGGTGGAGCGCCTCGCCCGCGCCGCGGCGGCGAAGTTCGCGGATATGGGCGTCGAGGTGGTGGAGACCTGCCCGGACTTCGGCCGGATCGACGTGCTGTTCCAGCGCCTGATCTCGTTCAACTACTACACCGAGCGCGCCGCCTTCGCGGACGCCAATCGCGACAAACTGGAGCCGGTGCACGGAATACTGGTGGATACGGCGCGCAAGGTCTCGATCGACCAACTGGCTGAAGCGCAGCGCTGGCGCGCCGAACTCTACGACCGCATGGCCAATCTCCTCACCGAGTTCGACGCCTTCATGACGCCGACCGTGGGCCTGCCGCCGTTCGACATCAAACTGCGCGGCGGCGCGGACGTTGACGAATGGGCCGGCGCCAACCCGCCGCGCTGGTTTCATCAGTGCTGGGGCACCGTGCCGCTGTCGAACCCGATTTGCGCCATTCCAGCCGGATTCACGTCTAACGGCCTGCCGGCGAGCGTGCAGATCCTGGCGCCGCAGCGGCGGGAAGACCTGGCGCTCGGCTATGCGCGCTGCCTGGAGGAAGCCCTGGACCTGCCGACCACAAGGCCCGTCGATCCGCGCCCGGCGCTAGGCGGGGCCTGACCACCGATCAAGGGTTCGGCGGGCCCTCGATGGCGAGCGCATGGCGTTCCAGCTTCTCGTAAAGCGGCCGCGCCGCATCCGCGATGCGCGCGAGCGGGGCCGGAAGCTCGCCCGACTGCTCAGCGGCCGGCGGGGCGAAACCGGTCGACGCCCATGCCCGGTCGTACCAGTGGTGCGCCCAAACGCCGTCATAGGGCTTCGGTCCGGCCGGCCAGGAAAGCATCGCGGGGTCGAACGCGATGCCAAGGGCCGCCGTCAGGCAGACTAAAGCCGCGCGTGGATGGCGCTGAATATCCCGGCCTCGCACCACGGGCGGCGCGGCCCCCAGGGCGTCGGCCGCCCGATCGAACAGCGCCGCCTGCTGGGGGTAGCCGACAAGATCGAGCGTCACATGGTCGTACTTCGCCGTGTAGGACGCGAGCACCGCCTCAGGCGAACGGATCAGAAATGCGTGCCGGGCGCGCCCGAACCAACTGGCAAGGTCGAAACCCGGCAGCATGTGATGGGCCATGTGCTTCTGGTAGTAGACGGGCCGCGCGCCGGCGGAGATGCGGGCGGCGACGTCGGCCGGGTCGCTCGGCCCGGCGGCGAGAATGGCGTCCCGCATCGGATGCGGCTCCCCCGACGCCGCGAGCCAAGCGGCATAGTAGGGTTCGTCCCAGACGGTCGTGTCGCCGCGCTGCGCGAAGGCGTACATCAGCGCCGTCGAGACGTTGCGCGGCCCGGACCACATGGCCACGACGTTGGATTCAGGCTGGTTTCCTTGCATCGGCATTCCGTGCATATCTCTCCGGCGCGGGAGCATAGAAGATGCCATATGACGATCAATTGGCGGCGCGGGTAAGGGCGGAGATCGCACGGCACGGCGCCGCCAGGGAACAGGAGATGCTCGGCGGACTGATGTTCTATATGGGCGGAAACATGCTAGCGGGCGTCATTAACGATCAACTGGTTCTCAGGCTGTCGCCGGAGGCGGCGGCGGAGGCGCTCGCGCGCAACGGCATCGACCCCGACGCGGAGCAGGAGATGCCCGGCGTCGTTAGCGTTTCGCCCGCCGGGCATGAGGCGGACGAGGATCTTGCCGACTGGATCGCGCTCGCAGTCAGAAGCCTGGCCCAATGAACGAAGAGGTCTTCAAGTTTCTGCGCATCCTCGTCTGGGCGCTGCCGGCTGGGCTTGCCTACAACAGTTGGGGCGTCAACGTGGCGTTGCTGACCTTCGGCTGCCAGATGTTCTCGGTCGGGCCGCTCACCCGCATCTACGCCATGTTCAAGGCGCGCAGCGGCCCGGTCGAGGCGGAGGACGTGCAGAAGGCCTATCTCGCCATCAATCTGGCGGCAGGCTGCGCCTATGCGTTTTTCGTGCACGCTATGATCGGCGGCGAACCGCCGCCGCCGCTGAACCTGGGCGGCTGATATGAACCCTGGCATCTGGTGCGTCATTCCGATCAAGGACCTGGCGAACGCGAAGACCCGCCTCGCCCCGGCATTGAGTCCGGAAGAACGGCGCGCGCTTTTTCAGGCGATGGCCGAAGACGTGCTCGCGGCGGCGACGGCCGCAGAGAGCCTCGCCCGGGTGCTCGTCCTCACGAACGATCCCGCCGCCGCCCTGTTGGCGCAGGGCTACGGAGCCATGGTCGCCGGAGAGCCGGAGAACGTGGGCCAGTCGGAAGCCGTCGCCCGCGCGGCCAGGCTCGCCATGGCGGACGGCGCCGAGGGCGTGCTGACCCTGCCCGCCGATGCGCCGCTCGCCACGGCGGCCGAGATCGATTCCGCGCTTGCGCGCCATCCGGCCGCCCGCCCGGCGATGACGATCGTGCCCGATCATGCCCGCCGCGGCTCCAACTGCCTGATCCTGACGCCCGCCGACCTGATTCCTTTGCACTTCGGGCATGTCAGTTTTGCGCCGCACCTCGCCGAGGCGGAGAAGCTCGGGCTTGAGCCGAACATAGTCGACGATCTGCCAGGGATTGCGCTGGATGTGGACACGCCCGGCGATCTCGCCGCCGCGCTCGCGACCGGCCGGGAAACCCGTGCAATGGCTTATGCCCGCGCCCACGGCATTGCGGCCCGCGTCTCCGCTCTGCCATCATAGCGCAACCGAAACGAGGCCCCTCCCAGAGGAACCGCATGTCCGAGATTCGCTTCAGCCTGTTCAACCGCGGCCAGAACCCGCTGGGCGACGATATGCACGCCCGTTTTCTGGAAGCGTGCGAGCAGGCGCGCCTGGCGGACAAGCTTGGCTATGACACCCTGATGAAGGGGTCCCACTACAGCGCCTATCCGCTCCTGGATTTCCAGCAGGTCCCTTTCCTCGCCCGTATCATGGCCGAAGCCCCGAATATGCGGATGTGCGCCGGCATCATTCTTCTGCCGCTGCACAAACCGCTCGATGTGGCGGAGACCTTCGCGAATATCGACGTGATGTCCGGCGGCAAGCTCGTCTTCGGCGTCGGCGTCGGCTACCGGGAGGTGGAGTTTCAGGCCTTCGGCACCACGATGAAGGACGCCGGACGGCGCTTCGAGGAGAACCTGGAGGCGATCAAGCGGCTGTGGACCGAGGAAAAGGTCGCCATGGCCGGCTCCCACTTCACGCTCGAGGACGCGAGCTGTCCGGTCAAACCGCTGCAATCGCCCATGCCGCCGATCTGGGTCGGCGCAAATGCGGACCGGGCGATCAAGCGCGCGGCCCGCGTCGCCGACGCCTGGTTCGTCAATCCGCACAACCGCATCGATACGATCGCGCGCCAGATGGATGTCTATAAGCAGGCGCTGGAAGACAACGGCAAGACGAGCCTGCCAAGCGACTTCCCGATGATGCGGGAAGTCGTCGTCGCCCGTACGCGGGAAGACGCCATGCGCCAGGCCGAGCCTTATTTGAAAGCCAAGTACGACGCCTATCACGAATGGGGGCAGGACAAGGTCATGCCCAAGGGCGACGACAATCTCGGCTTGATCTATGATGAGCTGGTGAAGGACAGGTTCCTGTTCGGATCGCCGCAAGAGGTTTCCGAGCAGATTATCGACATCGTCAAGCGGTTCGGCATAAACCATTTTGTCTTCGGCGTGCAGTTTCCCGGCATGCCCCAGTCCATGGTGTTGGACCAGATGCAGATGTTGGCCGAGGAGGTGTTCCCGGCGGTGCGCGCGGGGCTGTGACCTGGATCGATGCGAAAGTGAATGCGATGCATCACGACTTAGACGAAATCATCGCCGCCGCCGCCGGCGGCGCCCGCCTCTTCGACGACGAGGCGATGGCGCTCGCCGACGCGGGCGAAGACGATCTCGCGCCGCTTCTGGGCGCGGCCGCGCGGCTGAGGGACGCCCATTGGGGCGACCGGGTTTCCTATAGCCGCAAGGTCTTCATCCCGCTGACGCATCTCTGCCGGGACGTCTGCCACTACTGCACCTTCGCCAAACCGCCGAAGAAGGGCGAGCCGGCGTTCATGACGCCGGACCAGGTTCTGGCCCTGGCGCGCGCGGGCGCCGCGCAGGGCTGCAAGGAAGCCCTCTTCACCCTCGGCGACAAACCGGAACTGCGTTACCGCGCAGCCCGGGAAGCGCTGGCGGAGATGGGGCACGAAACGACCCTCGAATATCTGGCCGCGATGGCGAAGATGGTGTTCGAGGAAACCGGCGTGGTTCCCCACCTGAACCCTGGCCTGATGGACGACGACGACCTGGCGGTCCTTCGTTCGGTCTCCGCCTCCATGGGCATCATGGTCGAAAGCCTATCCGACCGGTTGCTCGAGAAAGGCATGCCGCATTATGGCTCGCCCGACAAAGCGCCGGCCGCCCGCATCGCCACATTGGAAGCCGCCGGCCGCGCCGCCGTGCCGTTCACCACCGGCATCCTGATCGGCATCGGCGAAACGCGGCGCGAACGGATCGAGGCGCTCCTGGAAATCCGACGCGTGCACGAGGCGCATGGACACATCCAGGAAGTCATCGTGCAGAACTTCCGCGCCAAGCCCGACACCAAAATGCGCGACTGGCCGGAACCCGATCTGGACGACCTCGCCTGGACCGTCGCCGTCGCGCGGCTGGTTCTCGGCGGCGCCATGAGCGTGCAGGCCCCGCCGAACCTTTCGCCCGGCGGGCTCGCGCGGCTGGTCGGCGCCGGCGTGAATGACTGGGGCGGCGTCTCCCCCGTGACGCCCGACTACGTCAACCCGGAAGCGCCCTGGCCGCATCTGCAACGACTCGCGGACGAGACGGCGGCCGCGGGCAAGCTCCTGATCGAACGGCTGACCGTGTATCCAGCCTATGCGCTCGACGCCGAACGCTGGATCGACCCGAGCCTCGCGCCGGCCATTCGCCGCCGCATCGACGGCGAAGGCTATGCCCGAGTGGACGGATGGACGGCCGGGAAGACCGAACCGCCGCCGGCGAGCGACCTCGAAATCCTGGCGAACCGCAAGGCGCCGATCGCCGGCACCCGCCTTGCGCGCATCCTGGAAAAGCCCTTCGCCGACAAGTCGTTGGACCTGGACGAAACGGAACATCTGTTCGAAGCGCGGGGCGACGCCTTTTCCGCCGTCGCGGCGGCGGCCGACGCCCTTCGCCACGAAGTTTCAGGCGACGTGATGACGTATGTGGTCAACCGCAACATCAACTACACCAACGTCTGCTACTTCAAATGCCAGTTCTGCGCCTTCTCCAAGGGCAAGCTCACGGAGAACCTGCGCGGCAAGCCCTACGTGCTCGACCTGGACGAGATCGGCCGACGCACGGCCGAGGCCTGGGAACGGGGCGCGACGGAAGTGTGCCTGCAAGGCGGCATCCACCCCGCCTATACCGGGCAAACCTACCTGGACATCGTCGCCGCCGTTAAGCGCGCCGCGCCGGACATCCACATTCACGCCTTCACGCCCCTGGAGGTCAGCCAAGGCGCCCAGACGCTTGGCCTGCCGATCCCCGAGTTCCTCGGCATGCTGAAGGAAGCCGGCCTCGGCACGCTGCCGGGCACCGCGGCCGAAATTCTGGACGACGACGTTCGCCAGATCATCTGCCCGGATAAGCTGAACACCGCCGAATGGTTCGGCGTCATGCGCGCCGCCCACGCGATCGGCCTCCGGTCGACGGCGACGATCATGTTCGGCCATGTGGAGACCTATCGCCATTGGGCGCTCCACCTGATGCGCCTGCGCGACGCCCAGGCGGAAAGCGGCGGCTTCTCGGAACTGGTGCCCCTTCCGTTCGTCGCGGAGGAAGCGCCGATCTACCTGAAAGGCCTTGCGCGCATGGGGCCGAGCTTCCGAGAGGCGCTCCTGATGCACAGCGTCGCCCGGCTGGCGCTCTTCCCTTGGTTCTCGAATATCCAGGCAAGCTGGGTGAAGCTGGGGCCGGAAGGGGTCGCCGCCGCGTTGAACGCGGGCGCGAACGATATCGGCGGCACGCTGATGAACGAAAGCATCACGCGGGCCGCCGGCGCCGCCCATGGCGAGGAACTGCCGCCGAACGAGATGGAGGCCATCGCCCACCGCCTCGGCCGATCTGTCCGCCAACGCTCCACGCTGTACGGCTTCCCGGCGGAAAGCCAGGAGCGGCGCGCGCGCCAGGCGGCGCCGCTGGACCCGATCGTCAATCGCGCGGCCAAGGAGTACGAACGGGCGTGACCCGGTCGCTGCCGCTTTGTATCGCCGCCCTTTTGGGGCTGGTCGCCGTGCTTGGACTGGATGGCGACGCGGCGCGCGCCCAGACGGACAAGCCGATCGTCGGCAAGGTCACGGGATTGCCGATACCGCGTTTTGTATCGATCCGCGCAGACGAGGCGAATTTGCGCGTCGGCCCCGGCGGACGGTTCCCGATCGTTTGGCGCCTGCTTCGCCGCAACATGCCGGCCATGGTCGTGGACGAAGAAGGCCAATGGCGCGAAATCCTGCTGCATGACGGCGAGCGGGGCTGGCTCTACAACCCGCTGCTTTCCGGCGCCCGCTATCTGTACGTCACCTCGGACCGGTCGCCGATCCTGACGGACCCGACGCCTGGCGGCGCGGCCATCGCCTATGTGCAGGAAAGCGTCATCCTGCGCGCCACTGGCTGCGAACGCGACTGGTGTTCCGTCCGCAAAGGCGAAATCGAAGGCTGGATTCACCGAGCCGCCATATGGGGCGCGCTCGAGAACGAGACCTTCGAATAGCGGCCGCCGGCGCCGGTCGGCTAGACCTTGGGCAGTTCAGGCGCGCCCATTTCGAACGGACGCAACACGCCCGCCAGCGCCTGCAAAACCGGAACATCGACGCCATGCTCGAGGCCGAGCGCCGCCGCCTTGGCGGCGAGCCACGGCAGCTCCAGCCGATTGCTGCGCAGCAGGTCGATCGCCATGGAGGCGATGCTCTGGCCATTCTGACCGTCGATCATCGCCAACCGGGTTTTCGGCAAATCCGGGTCCAGAGCGACGCCCACCGCGCGACCGACCGCCGTCACCTCGTGCAGCAACCGCACCAGCGTCGCGCGCGCGTCCGGATCGCTGCGGATATAGCCCATGCGCTGGCGCGACGCCGCCGTCAGCGAGGAGACCGAAACCAGGAAAACGAACTTCTCCCAGAGATCCTTGACGATGTCTTCGGACAGTCGCGCTTGAATGCCGGCGGCCTCGCACGCGGCAAGCAGCGCCTGGCCGCGCGCGCTCACGCCGCCATCCATTTCGCCGAAGGTCAGGGTTTGATATTCGCCCATCTGAGAGATGCGCCCGGGCGCGGAGATCGCCGCATTGATGATCGCGACGCCGCCCATGACAGGCGCCGGCCCGAGCACGGCCGCCAACCGTTCCGGCGCATCGATGCCGTTCTGAAGGGTGACGACGCCAGTGTGGCTGTCGATCAGCGGCGCCAGGGCGGCGCCAGCCGTCTCGACGTCCCAGAGCTTCACGGTGAAAAGCACGAAGTCGACCTTGCCGATCTCGGCCGCGTCGTCGGTCGCCTGGGTCGGCTGGAGGTGGAAATCGCCGAGCGCGCCCTCGATCCTAAGACCCTCGGCGCGCATCGCCTCCAGGTGGGCGCCGCGCGCAAGGAACGTCACATCGTGGCCCGCGCGCGCCAAAGCCGCGCCGAACGGTCCGCCCACGCCGCCCGCGCCAATCACCGCTATGCGCATACCCTCGCTCCCCCTAGACTAGGCAGCCTCTGTCCTGAAACCCAAAATACAGGGAGTCAACCATGACGGTGGAACATATCGACGGCGGCGCGAAAATCGCGCGTCTCGGGACGGCGGATCGGGTAGAATTCGGCGAGTTGGCGCATTACCGCCCGTTGATGGCGGACGGCACGACGCCGGTTCGCACAGGCATCCAGATTTCAGAGCCGGGTTATGTCGCGCCGATGCACTCCCACCCTTATGTCGAGATGCTGTTCATCCTGGAAGGCACGGCCGACGTCTGGCTTGAGGGGGGCGAGAACGACAAGCGGCGCCTGGTGGCCGGAGACACGGTGGCGCTCCCCGCCAACGTGCCGCACAGCTTTTCCGTCGTCGGGGATCGCCAGATGCGATTGCTCGGCATCCACCATTCGCCGGAGCGCATCGTGAACTATCTCGACCGCGAGACGGACAGCGATGGGTATCCCATTCTCTACAAGAGCACGAAACCCAAAGAGGAAGCATGACCGATATCAAGACGATCGCGCTCTTCGGTTCCGGAGACATGGGCTCCGGCGTCGGCCGCACACTGGTCGAAGCCGGGTTCAGGGTGGTGAGCGACCTCGCCCCGCGCAGCCCGGCAAGCCAGGATCGCGCCAAGGCGGCCGGGGTGGAGGATGCGGGCGGCATCGAAGCGGCGCTGGCGATGTCGGACATCGCGCTCTCCGTCATGCCGCCCGGCGTCGCGGCGGATTTCGCCCGGACCGCCGCCGGCGCCATGACCAGCCTTGAGAGGAAACCGCTGTTCGCCGACTTGAACGCGATTTCCCCGAAGACGATGGGGGAGATCGCGAAAGTGATCGAAGGCGCCGGCGCCGACGTGCTCGATGGCGGCATCATCGGTCCGTCGCCGGACAAGGGATGCCCGCGCGTCTATCTTTCCGGCCCGGCGGCCGAATCTGTCGCGACGCAACTGCTGCGCCCGGATATGCGCACCATCGCGATCGGACCGACGATCGGCCAGGCGTCGACGATGAAGATGCTCTATGCCGGCCTGAACAAGGGCCAATGGGCGATGATGGCGACGATGTGCGTCGCTGCCGAGAAGTACGGCCTGCTGGACGCCTTCCTGACGGAGCTCGAAGGCAGCCGGCAGGACATCTTCAAAACGATGCAGAGCTGGGTTGGTTTTCTGGCGGCTGACGCCCATCGTTTCGGACCAGAGATGGACGAAATCGCCGAGACCCTGGCCGCCGTAAACATCACGCCCGCCTACCACCAGGGCGCGCGCTGGACCTACGACCTGCTGGACGAAACGCCGCTGCGCGAAGAAACCCGCGCCACCTGGGACAAGGACCGCCCATTGGCGAAATCCATCGAGATCTATGTGGATGCGCTCAACAAGCGAAGCTGACGTCGGCGCGGCGGCGTTCGCCGGGTCTATCGGGTTGACGGCTGAATGATCGATATCGCCGGTAAAACCATCCACGCCGCCTTCGCCGATGCCGTCGCGGCGTACGGGCCGAACGATCTGCTTGTCCTGCCAGGCGACCGCGAGCGCGCCTATTGGCCAGGCGGCTTCGCCGCGACCTATGACGAGGCGGCGGCCCTGGTCGAAGCCGCCCGCGCCAGCTTGGCGGCGGCCGAATATGGCCACGGCCACCGCATCGCCTGCCTGCTGGCGAACCGGCCGGAAACATTGCTGCTGAAATTCGCGATGAACGGCCTGGGCATTTCCTGGACGCCGCTCAATCCCGACTACCGGCCGGCCGAGATGGCCTATGTGTTGCAGGATTCCGGCGCCGACCTGCTGCTGGCGGGGCCGGAGCTTATGGGCCTCGCCGAAGCCGCCGTCGCGGAAAGCGGTCGGGACGATCTGGCGCTTCTGGCCTACGACGCGGGCGATCTGGCGCCGCCGCCGGCGCCTCGGCCGCCGCCGCTCGCCGGCGCGGCCGCCCCTGAAAGCGAGGCGAGCCTCCTCTATACCTCCGGCACGACCGGGCGGCCGAAGGGCTGTATTCTCTCCCACGAATACGAGCTGATGGTCGGCGCGTGGTATGCGGACATCGGCGGTCGCATGGCCCTGCGGGAGGGCGAGGACCGTCTCTATAATCCGCTGCCGCTGTTCCATCTGAACGCGGCCATCGTTTCGTTCTTCGGGCTTATGCTCACCGGCAACTGCCAGATCGCGACGGACCGCTTCAGCGCCCGGAAATGGTGGCCGGAAATTCGGGAGACCCGGGCGACCGCGATCCACTATCTGGGCGTGGTGGCGCCCGTTCTGATGAACCTGCCGCCGGGGCCGGACGACCGAAATCACACCGTGCGTTGGGGCGCCGGCGCCGGCATCGAGCCATCCATCCACAAACCCTTCGAGGATCGGTTCGGCTTCCCCATGGTCGAGCTTTGGGGCATGACCGAGATGTGCCGGGTGCTGGCGGACGCCGATGAGCCCCGCAGCATCCATACCCGCGCCATCGGCCGCGCCCGGCCGGGCCTCGAAGTCCGCGTCGTCGATCAGGACGACCGGGAAGTCCCGGCGGGCGAGCCCGGCGAAATGGTCGTCCGCCATTCGGCCGAAACGCCGCGCCATGGCGCGTTCTCGGGCTATCTCAACCTGCCCGAGGCGACGGAGGACGCCTGGCGCGGCGGGTGGTTCCATACCGGCGACACCGTCAGCATGGACAAAACGGGCATGATCTATTTCGTCGATCGCAAGAAGAACATCATCCGCCGCTCCGGCGAAAATATCGCGGCCGCCGAAATCGAGGCCTGCCTGCAAGGCCACGCAGCCATCGCGCAGGTCGCGGTGCTGGCGATCCCGGACGAGGTTCGCGACGAGGAAGTGATGGCTTGCGTCGTCCCGCGCGCCGGCAAGGGCGACGCCGCGCTCGCCCGCGCCCTCTTCGACCACTGCTTTAACGAACTCGCCTATTACAAGGCGCCCGGCTGGCTGGTGTTCGTCGACGCCCTGCCCGTCACGGGCACGCAGAAGGTGCAGAAGCACATGCTGTTTCAGGACGAGGACCCGCGCCAACGCTCGAGCGCCCATGATTTCAGGCCGCTGAAAAAGCGTTAGACTGTCCGCAATCAACAATTGGGGAGGAAGCGATATGGCGCTTTCCTGGTCTCACACGGTGTTGCAGGTGAAGGACGGTGCGAAGATGCTGGACTTCTATGTGCGCGTCCTCGGCTTTCAGGTGACGGACGAAGGGGAGATCCCCGGAAACCGCTATATCTACTTCCTGAGCCAGCAGCCGGACGAACATCACCAGATCGGCCTCGTCACCACGCGGCAGGACGACGGCCCGCCCAACAGCCTGGCGCATCTCGCGTTTCGGGTGAGCGGCATGGGCGAACTGCGCGACATGATCTCCAAGGTGGAGGCCGAGGGCCTGTCCTACCGGCCCACCACCCACGGCTCGACATGGTCGATCTATTTCCAGGACCCGGAGCAGAACGGCATCGAAATCTTCTTCGACACGCCCTTCCACGTGCAGCAGCCCGTGGTCGAATCCTGGGACGTGACGATGGCGGACGCCGAGCTGCGCGCCTGGACGGAAGCCAAGTTCAAGGACGCCGAGGGGTTTTCGCCGCGCGCCGAATATGTGACGCGTCGCGAGAAAGAACTTGGCCGCGCCTAATCCGATCGCGCCGGTTCTGATCGCCGGCGGCGGCCCCGTCGGCATGACCCTCGCCCTGGAGCTTGCGCGCCAGGGGGTTCGGTCGCGGCTGTTCGAGCGGGCCTACGATACGACCCGTCACCCGAAGATGGACATCACCAACGGCCGCAGCATGGAGCTGTTCCGCCGGCTGGGGCTGGCTGAGCCGCTGCGCGCCGCCGCCGTCCCCGCGGACCACCCGCTCGACGTGGCCTGGGTCACGTCCATGGCGGGGCGGGAGCTGCATCGGTTTCGCTATGCGTCGCCGAATGAGAGCCGACGCCGCTATGCCGAGATCAACGACGGCGCCCAGCCCCTGGAGCCGCCGATGCGCGTCTCCCAGGTGGTGATCGAGCCTATCCTGAAGGCCGCCGTGCTCGCCCAGCCGCTGATCGACGCCCGCTGGGGCATGGCGGTGGAGGACGCCGGCCAGGACCGGGACCAAGCCTGGTTCGTCGTCCGCGACCGGCGGACGGACCGGACGGAGACGGTCCATGGGCGCTGGCTCGCCGCGTGCGACGGCGGCGGCAGCCGGGTTCGACAGGCCGTCGGCATCGGACTCGAAGGCAAGCACGCGGTCGCGAACCGATACATGATCCACTTCCGCTCGGAAGCGCGCGACCTGTTGCAGCGCTTCGGCGTCGCCTGGCACTACCAATCCCCCAAGGGCACGCTGATCGCCCAGAACGACCGGGATGTCTGGACCCTGCACGCCCGCTTCCCGGACGCGCGCGACCCCGCCAGCGTCGACCCGAAGGCGACGCTGGCCGCGTTTATCGGCGCGGAAATCCCGGCGGAGATCCTGGTCGCCAACCCCTGGACGCCCCACCTGCTCCTGGCGGACCGCTACCGGGCGGGCCGCGTCTTCCTCGCCGGCGACGCCGCCCATCAATATATCCCGACCGGCGGCTATGGCATGAACACCGGCATCGCCGACGCCGTGGCGCTCGGCTGGATGTTGGCCGCCGTCGAGCGCGGCTGGGGCGGCCCCCGCCTGCTGGACGCCTACGAAGCCGAACGCCGGCCCATCGGGCGCATCAATCGGGACTGGGCGGAAGCGCACACCGGCGTCCGCCTGGACATCGCCCTCGCCTATCTGCGCTGCCCGGACGCCGAGACAAACGACGATGACCATTCGAGCCTCGCGGCCGCGATTGCCAAGGCCGGCAATCTGGAGAACGAGGCCTATGGCCTGGAGTTCGCCTACCGCTATGACGCCTCGCCCCTGATCGCGCCCATTCTGGCGAACGAGAGCGGCCAGGCGCCGGCGAACGCGGCGGCGTCGATCCCGGCCGCCGCCTGGCCGGGCATGCGCGCCCCGAGTTTCCTCCTGGACGATGGTTCCGCCCTGTTCGACCGGCTGGACCCGGCAGGCTTCACCCTGTTGCGCTTCGTCGCGCGCGCCGACGCTGCGCCATTCCTAGAGAGCGACGTCCCGGTGCGCCTTTGCGACATCGACCTGCCGCGCGCCCGAGACGTCTACGGCGCGGACTTCGCGCTGATCCGGCCAGACGGCCATTTGGCTTGGCGCGGACCCGTCGCCACGGCGGATGCATTGCGAATAGCGCGCGGCGCGGCCGGGTGAGCGGCAAGCCTGGGAAGGCGACAGGCAGCGCGCAGCATGACCTCCTATTTTGTTCTATTTTACATATAGATAAATAACATCATCAGTCTGCCATCAGCCGTTTCAACAAGAGCGCGGCGGCGCTTCGAGGGAGATAGAGCCAGGTGGCATTGCAGTTTTTACAATAACAACCATATAGAACATTCTGGGAACATACTGGAATGCGCCATGGCCCCGCTCGAAAAATCACGCGCCGCGAAAGTTCCGGCGCAATCCGTTCTCGCGTCTGTCGGCGCGCCTGCCGGCGGCGAAGCGCCGACTCCCGTCGCCGCCATGCGAAATCCGATTGACCGGGACTGGGAGAAGCTCAAATCCGGCGCGCTCGCGCTCGACCGGATCGGCCCGGAGCACGTCCAAGGGCTGCTCGACGGCGTCGATAGAAAGAACCAGCAGGATCGCAAGAACCTCGTCCGCCGCATTGTAGGCGAAGGGGCCGCCAGCCGGATCCTCGGCCGCGAGATCACGACCAAGGCCGTTGTGGGCGACCGGTCGTCGACGAAGCCGCTCGTCGCGCCGGCCCCGGGAACCGCGCCCGCCGCCGTCGACGGCGCGGCTGGCGGCTGGACTGCCGGCCTTTCGAAAGTCGCGAAAACCATCAAGGAACAACAGAAGTATGGCGCCCATTTCCGCGAACGCGCCGGGTTCGGCCTTGGGATGCTGGGCCCCCAGACATTGAACCTTATCGCGGACGATGAAACGGTCGCCGCGACCCTGACCAAGTCCACGGTGGACATGCTCGCCGACGACCGCCGATTTGCCCTTGGGTTGCAACTGTTCCGGGCGGCGGCGTCGGGCAAACGGCCGAAGAATCTCGCCGCGCTCGCCCCGGCGGCCGTCGCGCAGGCCAGCCAGGATCATGGCTTCGGTGATTCACTTATCTTCGAAAGCATGGAGGATCGCGTCGCCGCCATCGTTCAGGGCGTCAATACGCTGGCAAGAAAGGATATCAGCAAGGAAGAACGTGACATCGTCCGGCAGGCCCTTACGATCCCGCTGTTCGCCGAGGCGATGGAGTCCCGCCGCACCTACCAGATGCTGATGGATATGGCGCCGATCCTAGGCAATATCCGAGACGCTGAATCCGCAATCAAATTCTCGACGGCCGCGATAAACGCCTTCGATCGCGGCGACTATTCCGTTGCCGCCAAACTCGGCGGTGCCGCCGCCCTCAGCATCCTCGGCGCCGTCGGCGGAACCGGATTGGGCGTGGTTGCGAAGAACCCAAAGGCGTTAGCAAAAAGTTACAAACGAGCCCTTGTCGAAAGAACGAAACAAAGAGCCGAAAGTATTGCGGCTCGCGAGAGCACAACCAAAGACGCTGCAAGAGTTCGGCTCGAAGAATTTCTAGATAGGCCGGTTGGGAACCAGAACGCAGGGATCGACATGGCTGCGTTCAACCAACGGCTTGAAGAGATCGCGCCCGGATTGGCAAGCCACTTCCATGGACATATCAGGCGCGCGGTAGGCAAGGCGGGAGAGGACTACTTTGCCCCCATCCTGGCGCGCTGGAGGCCTGATGCTCTCATCGGAATCGATATCGAGCGCCTCGATAAAATAGCCAAAAATACAAACAATGAATTCCTCTCAAATTATGTTAAAAATGCAAAACGTGAAATACGGCTCTCGCGGAATGGGAAGGACCTTGTTCCCGACGCGCTTATAGACCATGCATACATTGATCGCTCGACCGGAAAACCAAGATTGCTGGAAACAGCGGCCGACAGCGATTCCTTACCTCTTGCCGCCGATGTCAAAACAGGCGGCTTAGATACAAACCAGACCAAGCGGTATGTCTTCCACCAAGATTTGCAGCGATCGAAGAATGGCTCAAGGCCAACAATTAGTGGATACGGATATTTTCATATAAATGGCGACGAGTGGCGTCGTCACTTCGCAGGGCAATTAAGAAGCACCCTTGAAAGCGGAGCAGGAAAATCTAATTTATCGAAGAGTGAAATCAATAAAGTTCGCAGACTAATATTGGAGACGTACGAGACGGCTGATATTCGTGATATTTTAGCGGACTTCTTAACTGAAACAGGTATCGCAGCCAGTATTCGCGCCAATCATAGTAGCCTCGAATCACATCCAAATGGACCTCACCTCAAATTAGCGCGCAACGTGGGGACCACGGTCAGCACCAAATGACGCGCACAGATCCGATTTTACTGGATTAGTCTCGATACGGAGCAAGCCTCGGCGCACAGGCGGCGCCCTTCCCAGCCTCGATCTTCGTAAAAAAAATCTGGAGAAAAGATTTCACGGCCTCAAAACAAATCTCGCGCCAAAGATCCGCACAATTAGTGATGCAAACAATTTCCTCAGTGCGCCCAAACCCACACCTACCTTTCGAAGGAGGCTTGCATTAATACAAGGCTATCCATATGGAATAATTTTACATATTTTTGACCGAATTTAGCCGCGAAGCGCTCGCTGGAAAGCCAGCCAGTAGGAGCATTGCCACATATTAGGCCCTACCTTTTTCCAAAATACGCATCATGCACGCCTTCAAGATACTTCCTATATTCTAGATTATCTTCTTTATCTGAATCAGATATAGCTGAGGCCATAATATTCTCAACTGTCTTTGAAGCCGCCACCTGCCTTTTCTTCAGTTTGGCCCGCCAATCGCCGACCGCTGGGACGTCTTCGCGGAATGCAAGGATTGCTGCTTCGCGACGGAAGGCGGCCGCAGATTGTGCAACTTGTGGAATAGCCAAAATATCCTGACGTTTTTGCTCCAAAAGATGTCTTGGAGTACGACCACCCACCAAATACTCCGCCCGAACTAATTCTCGTACTTTACCATATAATTCTATTTCCATATGATTTATTTCATCATAAAGGCAAAATGCGCATCCAATATACCCTCTCGAATATCGCGATTCGATATAATACTCGTCAGAGCAGATATCACCCTTCATATACCAGTACAGCCGGTCATAGCACAACCACTCTTCACCAAAGATGCCATTCCCCGGACCCTCAGATGGGAAGGTTAGCAAGCTGTCTAGAGAGACGCCTTTGCCACGATCACGAGAGGCGTGGATGAGGCGGGGCTCTACAAAGGCGCGCCAGATAGAGAGACTGCCGGCAGCCGCACTTTCAAGCCCGCTCGCTACGCTCCAATTGGACCACTGATATATTGGGCTCTCCATGTCCCAATTCAGTGGCAATGACAGCAACTTCTTCGGCGGCCAATCTTCCTCCCGCTGCCTCACACCAAATTTCGGCAGGCCGCCGCGCGCTGTCAATCGACGTCGCGCCGCCCGGCGGACCCGACAACGCCGCAGCAATCCCTTTCCTCGTCGACCTGCTTTGACTGTCGCCAGATCGCTGGCCGCCGTCTCCCAGGCCTCAAGCCTTCTCGCGCTAAGCTCCAGCTCGCAGGTCTCGAGCGAAAGTATGCGGGCGTGGATCGGGCGGCCGAGCATGATGCTTTCTGGCTCGTAGGGAACCTTCCGGCCTTCTTCCTCGTAAACGCCATAATCCGTGAAAATTTCGTCGAGCAGATCGACCGCGCCCGGGGAATAGACGTAGGTCGCATCCAGGAAACCCAGGCCGTCTTCCGACAGGTCGAAGCGGACGTAGACATAGGGGTCCTCCGCTTCCGAGACGTAGAGCAGAGGATGCTCGGCCACATAGCCGTTCGCCTCGAGATGCGCCCCGATGCCCGACCGGATCGCCGCCAACGCCGGCGCATCCTCAATCGACGCGGCCTCCGGCAGGTCCGTGAACGGGTCCGGCAAGCCCGATATCGTGCCTGGGCTCGTCAGGCCATATAGCTTTTGCGACACCCTTGTATTCTCGCAATGTTCGTAGATTGCATATGGCCCACTATAGTTCTATTTTTGTTCCAAAACAAGGCCCATTTGGACGGGCTGGCAAAGTTCGCCGGCGCCGCGCGCACGGAATGGCGCCAATCCGCCAGATTCGCGCTACTATCGCCGCTTCCGGAGTCCCGCATCATAGGAGGCCGCGCGCGCCGTGCCCCATGCCCAGACCTTCGCCCTCGGCGATTTCACCCTGCAATCGGGCCGCGTCCTGCCGGACGCGAAGCTCGTCTACGCGGTTTACGGCTCCATGAACGCCGACAAGTCGAACGTCGTGCTCTACCCGACCTCCTACGGCGCGCAGCACAGCGACATCGACTGGCTGATCGGCGCGGACGGCATTCTTGACCCGAACCGCTGGTGCGTCGTCATCGTCAACAAGTTCGGCAACGGCCAGTCGACCTCCCCCTCGAACGTCGCCGCCCCGGTGGCGCGGGGCCGCTGGCCCGCCGTCACCCATTTGGACAATGTGCGCGCCCAAGAACGGCTGGTGTCGAATCTCCTGGGCGTCGAACGGCTGGCCCTGGTCTATGGCTGGTCCATGGGCGGGCAGCAGGCGCTGCACTGGGGGGCCTTGCATCCGGACCGCGTCGAGCGGGTCTGCGCCATCTGCACCTCCGCCAAGACGTCCATCCACAACAAGGTGTTCCTGGAAGGCGTGCGCGCGACCTTGACGGCCGACCCCAACTGGACGGGAACCCACTTCCGCGCCAAGCCCGAGGCTGGCCTGCGGGCCATGGGACGGGTCTATGCCGGCTGGGCGATGAGCCAGGCGTTCTACCGCCAGGGCCTCCATATCTCGGCGGCAAACCCAACGCTGGAGGACTATCTGGTCCGTGTGTGGGAGGGGAACTTCTACCGGCGGGACGGGGACGACCTGCTCGCCATGCTGGAGACCTGGACCCTGTCCGACATCTCCGCGAACGACCTCTACAAGGGCGACCTGAAGGCCGCGCTCGGCGCGATCCGGGCGAAGACCTTCATCATGCCAAGCCGCACGGACCTCTATTTCACGCCGGAAGACGCCGAGGCCGAAGCCAGGCAGATGCCGAACGCCGAGTTCCGGCCGATCGAGTCCGTCTGGGGCCACCGGGCCGGCAACCCGCTCGGCAATCCCGCAGACCTTGCCTTCATCCGCCAGGCCGTGAACGACCTGACCGCCAGTTAGCCTATTCAAAAACCAAGCAGCGTCGCGTACCGGTCCCGGTGGAAGGCGCGGTTGCCGTAGGTGGCCTCGAGCACGCGGGCGCGCTTCAGATAGAGGCCGGCGTCGAACTCGTCCGTCATGCCGATGCCGCCGTGGATCTGGATCAGCTGGTTCGACATGTCATAGAGAAACTCGCCGGCCTTCGCCTTGGAGAGCGACGCCAACTCCGCCACGTCCGACGCTTCTTCGTCGAGCGCCTGCAAAGCCGCTTCGACGCAGGAGCGGGCCAACTCCATGGCGGAATAGAGGGTCGCCGCACGGTGGCCGAGCGCCTGGAACCCGCCGATCACCTGGCCGAACTGCTTGCGGGTCTTCAAATAATCCAGCGTCATGTCGAAGGCTTGGCCGCCCACGCCAAGCATATCGGCGCCGAGGCCGGCCCGCGCCCGGTCAAGCACGGCCTCGAGCGCGGCATAGCCGCCGTCGAGCTGGCCTAGGAGCGCATCCGCGCCGATCTCCACGCGATCGAACGCCAGCCGCGCATAACCCCGGCTGTCGATCGCGCGCATGGGCGTCCGCGCGAGACCGGCGGCGGTCGCCGGCACGAGAAACAGGGAAATCCCCTCCCGTTCGCCGGGCGCGCCATCGGTGCGGGCGGCGAGGACGAAGGTCGTGGCCGCCATGCCTTCGAGAACGAGCGATTTCCCGCCGGTCAGCCTGAACCCGCTGCCTGTCCGCTCCGCCTGAAGCGCCGTATGCTCCGGGCGATGGCGCGGGCCCTCGTCGATGGCGAGCGTCAAGATTTCAGCGCCGCTCACGACCTTCGGCAGATAGGCCTGCTTCTGCGCATCGTCGCCCGCCAGCAGCAGCGCCGAAGCGCCGACCAGGCCGGAAGCGAACAAGGGCGCCGCCGCAAGCTCGCGGCCCATCTCCTCCAGCACGAGACCCATCGCGAAGAACCCCAGGTCGGAACCGCCATAGGCTTCAGGCACGATGACGCCCGTCCAGCCAAGCTCCACGATCTCCGCCCAGGTCTTCGGCTCGAAACCCGCCTCGACGCCGCCGTCCCGCATCTGGCGAAACGCCGAAACCGGCGCCCGGTCCCCGACCCAGGCCCGCGCCTGATCGCGCAAGATCGATTGTTCTTCCGTCAGCGCCGCCATGTTCGCCCCTGTTCCTTAATTTTGCGCCGGCGGCCGGCCGTCAACCCTTCTGGGTGGTTTCCGGCAGGCCCAGAATGTTCTTGGAGATGATGTTGTTTTGCACCTCGTAGGAGCCGCCATAGATGGACGTCGCCTTGCCCATCAGCCATTCGCGCACGCTTGCGAGCTCCGCCGGCTCATAGGCCTCGCCCTCCCAGCCGACGCCCTGGCCGCCCATGATCTCCAGCTTCAGTTCGGCCTTGGTCTGGGCGACATTGGTGGCGGAGTTTTTCAGGATCGAGGCGGCGGCGCTTACGTTCACGCGCCCCTGGGCCTCGGCCCGAATGCGGGCGACCGTCAGTTCATGGGCGCGGGCGGCCATCAGGTTGGCGGCGATGCGGCCGCGCAAGTCGGCGTCCGCGAGCTTGCCGTTCGCCTCTGCGCCGACATAGCGGCGCGCCAGATCGGGCAGAGGCAGTTCGTTGTCGATCACGCGGCGTCCAGGCTGCGTCTGGCTCTGGCGTTCGTGCTGAAGCAGGCGCTTGATCACCGTCCAGCCGGCGTTCAGCGGCCCCAGCAGATCGTCCTTGTCGGCGCGGGCGTCGTCGAAAAAGGTCTCGCAGAAGGGCGACTCGCCGGAGATCAGCTTGATCGGCCGCGTGCGCACGCCCGGCTGGTCCATCGGCAGCATGACGAAGCTGATGCCATCCCGCTTCTTGGCGTCGGGGTCCGTGCGGACCAACGCGCCGCACCATTGCGAGATGTCGGCGCCCGACGTCCAGATTTTTTGTCCATTGATAACGTAGGCGTCGCCCGTATCGTCCGCGCGCGTCGACAGCGAGGCCAGGTCCGAGCCGGCGTTCGGCTCCGAGAGGCCAAGGCACCAGCGTACCTCGCCGCTCGCCATGCCGCGCAAATGCCGGGCCTTCTGCGCATCCGTTCCGTATTCGAGCATGGTCGGGCCGACCATGGTGACGCCCATGCCGGCCAGGCTGGGGATTGGATTGAAGCCGCCAAGATCGGTCAGCTCCTCCAGAACGACCTTGGATTCCGGGTCGCTGAGGCCGGCGCCGCCATACTGGACCGGCCAGGTCGGCGCGCCCCAGCCCTTCTCCGCCAACCGGCTCCGCCAGAGCTCCAGATCGTCCTTGAGCGCGGGGTCCTGCTCGACCAGGGCGGCGTAGGACCGATCGACCAGCGCCGGGGGCAGGTTCGCCTGTATCCAGTCCCGCGCCGATTGGCGGAACTCCGTGAGCGCGCTCATATCGTCCATCGGACGCTCTCCCTTGCTTGGGCGACGTCGTCAGCGCAGGCCGAGACCGCGCGCGACGATGCCGTTCAGGATTTCTGTCGTGCCGCCCTGGATCGTCAGCTTCGGGGCGATCATCGTGGCGTATTCCAGCACATGATCGAAGGGCTGGCGGTTGCTTTCGTCCGGCTCCGCGAAGGCCGCGAGGTCCCGCACCTTCGCCGGCAACGACTGCTCCCAGACCGTGCCGAGGTTTTTCACGATCGAGCCCTGCACCGTCGGCTCCAGGCCCTGCTGCAACATGCCATTCACCGAAACCGACATGCGGCGGAGCGTATGCAGCTGCGCCACCAGCCGGCCGATGCCCTCGGCGCCGCGCGCATCGGGCTTGTCGCCCAGGACGCGGACCAGCTCCGGCAGGACATAGATCGTCTCCAGGAAGCGTTCGGGGCCGCTCCGCTCATAGGCGAGCTCGCTCGTCGCCTGCTTCCAGGCCATGCCCGGCTCGCCCATCACATACTTCTCGTCGATGAAGGCGTCCTCGAACACCACCTCGTTGAATTCGTGGCCCCCAGTCATGTTGACGACCGGATTGATGGCGATGCCCGGCGTTTTCATGTCGACGACAAACTGCGTCAGCCCTTCGCGGCGGTTTTCCTCGCTCGGCGGCGACGTGCGGAACAGGCCGATCATGTAGTCGGCGACATGGGCGCCGCTGGTCCAAATCTTCGAGCCGTTGATCAGATAACCGCCGTCGGTCTTGGTCGCTCGCGTGTTGGCGGCGAACAGGTCCGAGCCGGAGCCCGGCTCGCTCATGCCGATGCAGAAGCAGCACTCGCCGCGCACGATCGCGGGCAGTATCTCGTCCTTCACCTCCTCGCGCCCGTATTTCATGATCGTCGGGCCGCTTTGGCGGTCGCCGGTAAAGAAGATGCCGGTCGGCGCGCCGACGGCGCGGAACTCCTCCGTCACCACGTAGCGCTCCAGGAACGTCCGCTCCTGACCGCCATACTTCTTCGGCCAGGTCATGCCGATCCAGCCTTTGGCGCCGACCCGCTTCGAAAAGGCGCGGTCGTAGCGCTCGGTATTGCTCTTATCCAATGGATCGAACGTTCCCGCGGCGATCTCCTCGTTGATGAACGCCCGCACTTCCTGGCGGAGCGTCTCGCATTCCGGCGGCAGGCGGATCGGGTCAAACTGGAGTGCGGAATTCATGGGCTCAAATCCTTTGAAAATTCTTTGCGCGGGGCGGCCGTCAGCGGGACGCCACGAGAGGCCAGAGAGCGTCCGCGCCGTTGCGCGCCACCGCCTCCCCAAGCCGCCTCGCCCAAACGCTTTCGCTGCCGAACTCATCCCGCCACGCCCACATGCGGCGGGAGAACCGATGCAGCACATGTTCGATCGTAAAACCGATGGCGCCGTGGGCCTGGTGCGCCACGGCGGCGCCGACGCCGGCCGCCTCGCCGCAGCGAATCTTGGCGCTGGCCACTTCCAGCAGGATGGCGTCGCCTTCCAGACCGCCCGATTGGGCGATGGCGTCCGCGGCAGAGCTGTAGGCCGCGGCCGCGGCCGCGGCCTCGCAGCCAAGGCGCGCCAGATTGTGTTGAACCGCCTGGAACTTCCCGATCAGGCGCCCGAAGGCTTTCCGTTCCTGGGCATATTGCACGGAGATTTCGAGCGACGCCTCCAGGGCGCCCGCCATCATCGCCGCGCGGCTGGCCGCGCCCATCATCTGCAGCGCATCCGCCGTCACCGACGCCGCCACGACCGCTTTCGGCGCGACGCCGGCGAAATCCACATCGCCCATTGGGTCGCCTGCGATGCTTTCGCTTCCGGCGATCCGGCAATCCGCAGCCGCGACGAGCGCGACATGCGCCGCTCCATTCCGTTCTACCGCCACCGCGATATGGTCGGTCGCGCCGGCGAACGGCACGCGTCGCGCGACGCCGGATAAGGCGCCGTCGTCGCCAAGCAGAATACGGTCGCGCGCCTGTTGGGGAGCGACCGTCATTGGCCCCATCGGGCATTCGATCCCAGCTTCGCCCAGCAGCCAGCCGGCGAGCAGCGTTTCCGAAAGCGGAACCGGCACGGCATACCGCCCGGCGACCCGAAGAACCTCGAAGCCGTTCACGACGCCGGCCCCCGCGCCGCCGACCGCCTCCGGCGCCCAGGTCAACGTGAGGCCCGACTCTTCCAGCGCCTCCCAAAGCTGCGCTTTCCAGCCATCTGACTTGGCGTTGTTGACCGTCTGCGGGTCGCACAGGTCCTGGAAAATTCTTTCGACCGCTTCGACAATCAAATTGTCGCTATCTGACATTCGACCCACTCTCCAACGCGCGGCGCCGCCTATCGCGACGCCGATCCATTTCTTGTGACGGCCCGCCAGCGTCGGCAGAATCGCCATCCGGGTCAATGGCGCCAGGGCGGTCTATCGAACCGTTCGGTTAGAGGTACGTTGTTCACCCTATCTCGAATAGGATTGCGCGCCAGGGATATTCGAGGGGCGCCGCGTATGGACCAGTTCAAGTCCTATTTGATCATCATGGCGCCTTTGCTGGCCGGCATCGCCGTCGCGCAGACGTTGGAGCGCTTCGGCCCCTGGAAAAAGGAGCCCAATGCCGACGCCCTGAAATGGCTGCAAGCCGCGCTGCTGTATCTTACGGGCATCCTTCTGGCCCATGGGGTTTTGCCGATATCCCAAACCGCCGCGAGCCTATGGGCGCGGGACGGCGGTTTCGGCGTGCTGAACCAGTTCGATACGCCGCTTTGGGCGGGCGTTCTCATCGCCCTGGTCGCCGGCGATCTTTGGGACTATGCCCGCCACCGCGCCCTGCATCGCTGGTCCGCGCTATGGCGGATACATCGGCTGCATCATTCGCCAACGCACATCGACGTCTCCGCGGCGTTTCGCTTCCACCCCATCGAAGCGTTGATAACCGCATTCGGACACCTGGCGGTCGCCGTGGCCTTAGGGGCGCCGCCCGAAGCCTTCGTCATCCGGATCGTCATCAGCGTGGTCGTCAATTTCTGGGGGCATGCGAACGTCCGCTGGCCAAACGGCCTGCAGCGACGACTCTCTGCCGTCATAATTACGCCGAACCTGCACCGGCTGCACCATGGCGCCCAAGCCGGGCAGATGGGCTCCAACTTCGGCTTCATTCTTTCCGTATGGGACCGAGCCTTCGGCACGCTTTCAACGCCGTCCAAAGATTGCCGCGAATTCCACGATCTGGAGTTTGGACTGGGCGACGCCAGCCGGCTTTCTTTTGACGCCACAACCGAACTCTTTATCGACCCCTTGCGTCGGGATTAGGATTAAAACCACGCTGTCGATTGACGCCAAGTCTTAAAAAACGTTAACGTTTACGCCCTGCTGGGCGAAGGGCTGCGCGCGGCGAAACGATCATTCGGAGGCATTCTGATGAAACTGTTTTCTGCGACGTTCGCTTGCGCCGCGTTGGCGTCGACAAGCGCTCTCGCCGGCGGCGGAACCGTCGTACCCGAAATTGGCGCTGTCGGCGGCATCGCCGCTGCTGTCGGCGTCGGCGCGGTCGTCGCGTACTTGTGGGAACGCCGCAAGCGCTAGGGCGCTTTCTTCAAGTTTCGAAAACGATGCGCGGGGTCTCTGCGAGAGACGTCGCGGCAAGGAGAAAAGTATGCGTCATATGACTCTGGGTCTTGCAGCCACACTTTCGTTGGTCGCTTTCAATGCGTCCGCCAGCCCTGTCGTCGCGCCGGAAATCGGCGTAGCCGGCGGCGGCGCCGCCGCCATCGGCATCGGCGCCGTGGTGGCGTATCTCTGGGAACGTCGTCGCAAGCGCTAATTGGGTTTGCGGCCACAATGAACCGAGAAGGCCCGATAAGGGCCCTCTCGATCAGGAGATTGAGATGAAGACCTGCAAACTGCAGCTTGCCGTTGCTCTGGCGTTCGTAACGACGCATGCATCGGCCGCCGTCCCGACCGTCAATGCGCCGGAAATCGGCGTGGCCGGCGGCATCGCAGCGGCTGTCGGCGTCGGCGCGGTCGTCGCGTTCATCTGGGAACGCCATAAAAAGCGCTGACGCGTTCCACGCGCCCGCTCAATCGCTCCACCCAGCGCGGGCTGGGCCGATCGAATGATTTGACGGCCTGGGTCATGCGTCGGCGGTAAGACGCCGGCAATCAATCCATTGCATGCTCTCAAAGGTCGGAATGTCGGTCCTCGATCAGTCTGAGGTCAAATTGGCTTGCGCCCCTTAGCCCAGTTTCCGACTCTTATGGACGGCGACGGATCGGGAGGCGAGATGCCGGAAGCGGCGCAGAAGAGCGAAGTCGGCGGACCGGCGGCCCCATGGGCGCGGCGCCTGGCTTGGCTAGGCGCGCTGTTTGCCTTGGAACTCGCCGCGATCAGCGCCCTATACACCAACAGCTTCGAATTTACGTGCCGCGCCGTCGCCCCGGCGTTGTTCTGCGGCTTCATGAGCCTGCTTGCGGTCCGCGCCGCGCTCGTCGTTTTTGCGCTCGCCCTGTTCGCCATTGCGCGGCCAAGAGTGCTGACGCCGCTCCTCGCCGATGCGTCGGCGCCCTGGCGCGGCGCCCCAGGCCTCCTAATCCACGGCGCGGGCGTAGCGGCGCTGCTTGCGCCGTGGGTTTTCCTGAATGACGCGAGCCCGACCTGGGCGTTCCAGTTAGGCATCGCCCTATGGTGCGGCGGCGCGGCGCTGGCGGGCCTCGGCGCGATGTTCGCCCTGGCGCGGCCGCAATCGTGGCAGCGCGCCATCGCATCGGCCGGGTGGGCGCCGGCGCCGATCCTGATCGCGGCCGCCGCGTTGCCGGATATCGCGCTTCTGGGACAGATCGCCTGGTACGTCACGCCCATCACCGACGCCACTTTCGCCGCCGTTACGGGCGTCCTTGGCCTCCTCGGTCACGAGCCGGTGCTCGATCCCGCCGAGTATCACGTCGGCCTGGAGACCTTCAGCGTTCTCATCGGCGCCGAATGTTCCGGCATCGAAGGTTTCGGCCTCATCACCGCTTTCATGACGGCATACCTGGCGCTGTTCCGCCGCGATCTGCGCTTTCCGAACGCCATCCTGCTGATACCTATCGGCCTTTGCTTGAGCTGGGCGTTCAACGTTCTGCGCATATCGACGCTTATCCTGATCGGCGCATTCATATCCCCCGATCTCGCGGCCGGCGGCTTTCACAGCCACGCCGGCTGGCTGTTGTTCTCGGCCCTGTCGATCGGCCTGATCGTGACGTCCCGCCAGTTCGACTTTTTCCGCACCAAAAGCGCGAACGCGCCGAGCCCCGCCGCCACGCCCGTCTTCAAAGACCCTGTCGCCGCGCAATTGCTGCCCTTCGCGGCGTTCATGTTCATGGGGCTGGCCACGCCGGCCATGGCCGAAGCGCCCGCAACGCTCTACCCCGTCCTGATCGGGGTAACCCTGGCCGTCGCCCTGTTGTTCTATAAGGTCTACGCGGCGCTGACATGGCAAGTCGATCCGATTTCCCTTGCTGCCGGCCTCGCCATCGGCGTGGTCTGGCTCCTCGCGCCGGCGCCGACGCCGGAGGAGTCCGTCACAGAACAGGTCGCCGGCCTCGGCGCGGCGGCCTTTGCGGTCTGGGCGGCGGTCCGGGTCGCCGGCACAAGCCTGGTCGTGCCGCTGGTCGAGGAAATGTTCTTTCGGGGCTATCTGCTGCGTCGGCTCATGGGCGCCGCGGACGCCGCTTCGCCCCTTCGTATCGCTATCGCGATCGGGGCGAGTTCGGCGCTGTTCGCCGCCTTGCACGACCGCTGGCTTCTGGCTGGCGTCGCGGGCGTCGTCTACGCCCTCCTCGCCCTACGTCGAGGGCGGATCGCCGACGCCGTGCAGGCGCACATGGCGAGCAATATCGCGATTGCGGTCTGGGCGCTCGCCATGAACGACTGGGACGTAATCTAAGACGCGTCAGATGGCAGCGAGCGCCTGCTCCAGGTCCGCGATCAGATCCGCCGACGTTTCGAGGCCGACAGAAAGCCTGATCACGTCCGGCCCGGCGCCGGCCGATGTCGCCTGCTCTTCGGTAAGCTGGCGGTGGGTGGTGGACGCCGGATGCAGGATCAGGCTCTTGGCGTCGCCGATATTGGCGAGATGGGAAAAGAGCTCGCACCCCTCCACCAGCTTCAGCCCGGCCTCGTAGCCGCCCTTGACGCCGAAAGTGAATACCGCGCCCGCTTTGCCGCCCAGATACTTATCGACCCGCGGCTTGTAGGGGTTCCCGTCCAGTCCCGCGAAGGACGTCCAGGCGACCTTGGGATGCCCCGCCAGAAACGTCGCGACCGCGGTCGCGTTCTCGCAATGACGCTCCATGCGGAGCGGCAGGGTTTCGCATCCGGTAATCGCGAGAAACGCGTTCAGCGGCGCCATGGCCGGCCCGAGGTCGCGCAGGCCGACGGCATGGCCATGCACGGTCAGCGCCAGATCGCCGAACGTCTCGTAAAAGATGAGACCGTGATAAGCGGGCTCCGGCGCCGTCAGGCTGGGAAACTTGTCGTTCTGCGCCCAATCGAACTTGCCGCTGTCCACGACCATTCCGCCCATGGCGTTGCCATGCCCGGAAATGAACTTGGTCGTGGAATGGATGACGATATCCGCGCCCCACTCGAACGGCCGACAAACGGCCGGCGACGCCATGGTGTTATCGACGATCAGCGGCACCCCGGCCGCATGGGCCAAATCCGCCAGCGGCTGCAGGTCGGAGACGACGCCGCCCGGATTGGCCAGGCTCTCGCAGAAGAGCGCGCGCGTCGTCGGCTTGGCGAGCGCCGCTTCGACCTGGCCGACATCGTCCACGTCGACCATGTCGCAATCCCACCCGAACTTCTTGAACGTCCGGGTGAACTGGGTGACGGAGCCGCCATAGAGCTTGTTCGCCGCGACGAAGCTCATCCCAGGCGACAGCAAGGTGAACAACGCCAGCATCTGTGCGGCATGGCCGGACGCCGTCGCGATGGCGCCGCGTCCGCCTTCCAGCGCGGCGATGCGCTCTTCCAAGACCGCCACCGTGGGGTTGCCCAGGCGGGAATAGATGTAGCCATAGGTTTGGAGATTGAAGAGCGAGGACGCGCTTTCGGCGTCGTCGAAGACATAGGACGTCGTCTGATAGATCGGCGTCGCCCGGGCGCCTGTCGCCGGGTCGGGCGACGCGCCGGCATGGATCGCAAGCGTTTCAAAACCGTAGGGCGCTTCGTTGGACATCGCGTCGTCCCCTACGCCGGCAACCGGCGGCGCTTGGCGCTGATGACGCCGGAATTGACGCCGGACCAGCCGATCTCGCCGTAAAGGCTTGCAAATTCGATCTTCGGGCACCGGTTCATCACGACCTTCAACCCAGCCGCCTCGGCCCGATGGGCCGCAGCATCGTTCCGTACGCCCAACTGCATCCATGCGACCTTCGCTCCGATTTCGACAGCTTCGTCGACGATGGGTCCGGCGGCCTGAGAATTCCGGAAGATGTCGACCATATCGACAGGCCCTGGGATGTCGGCGAGGCTGGCATAGACCGTTTCGCCGAGAATCTCCTGGCCGGCGACGCCAGGATTGACGGGAATCACCTTGTATCCCTTGGCCTGCAGATACTTCATGACGAAGTAGCTCGGCCGATTCCAGTTCGGGCTTGCGCCGACCAGCGCGACTGTCTTCACCTTGCCCAGGATCTCCCGGATATACTGTTTGGAATAAGAATCGTGGTCCATGGCCTTCGATGCTCCAGCTTCGCCTTCAGGGAACGTAGCGAAGCGCGAAGGCGAGCGCCACCGACGGCTGACGAGAGGAAACGACCATGTCGAAGCGAGACTTGAAGGGCAAAGTCGCCTGGGTGACCGGCGGCGGGACCGGCATCGGCCAGGGCGGCGCCATGGCGCTGGCGGCGGCCGGCGTGCGCGTGGTCGTCTCCGGCCGGCGGGCGGCGCCGATCGAAACGACCGCCGCCGCGATTGAGGCGGCGGGCGGCGAGGCGGAAGCGCTTGTGCTGGACGTGGCCGACGACGCAGCGGTGAAAGCGGCCGCTGCGAAGATCGAGGCGACCTACGGCCGCCTGGACATCCTGGTGAACAGCGCCGGCGTCAACACGGCGCAACGGCGTTTCGCCAACATGTCCTCGGACGCATGGAAGACGGTGGTCGACGTGAACCTGTCCGGCACGTTCCACGCCATCCAAGCCGCGCTCCCTATGCTGCGCCGGGCCGGCGACGGGCTGGTGATCAACATCTCTTCCTGGGCCGGCAATCACATCAACTATCTGACCGGGCCAGCCTACACCGCCACCAAGTTCGGCGTCGGCGGCATGACGGAGATTCTGAACATCGAGGAATTTCAGAACGGCGTGCGCGCGACGGTCGTCTATCCGGCCGAAGTGGCGACGCCCATCCTGGATTCCCGCCCCGTTCCCGTGCCGGACGAGGAAAAAGAACGCATGGCCCAGCCGGAAGACCTTGGCGACGTCGTGCTGTTCCTGGCCGAACTTCCAGGCCGGGTCTGCATCAACGAAATCACGGTCAGCCCGACGCACAATCGCCTGTTCCTGGGCGGCCCCGGCGTGGTCGCGCCCCGGAAAGGCTCCGACGATGACTGGTGACGGCGCCAGCGACCGCGACGCTTTCGCCGCGGCCGTCGCCCGCGCGCTTTACGCCAAGGACACGGTCGCCCAGAAGCTTGGGATCGAGCTGGAATCCATCGCCATGGGCCGCTGCCGCATGACGATGCAGATCACCGAGGACATGGCGAACGGCCATGGCGTCGGTCATGGGGGCTATATCTTCACCCTGGCCGACACGGCCTTCGCCTACGCCTGCAATGGCGACAATCGCACGACCTTGGCCCAGCACGCCCAGATCACTTTCATATCGCCCGCGCGCATTGGCGAGAAGCTCGCCGCCGAGGCGCGGGAACTGTCGAAATCCGGACGTAGCGGCCTTTACGACATAGAGGTGCGCGGCGCCGACGACCGCCTAGTCGCCGCCTTCCGCGGCGCCTCGCGGACGATTTCCGGCCAGACCGACCCGTCGCTCGGCGACGCGCCGGACTGACGGTCGATCAAACGTCCGCGAATTTCTCCAGCGTATCCTTCCAGCCGCGCGCGTCTTCCGGGCTCGAGATGACGGTGTTGAGGCCGGCCATGGACGTGACCGGCACCAGCAGCCGCGAGACGCCGATCGCCGCCAGATCCGGGATCGTCGCCAGATCGTCCGGCAGGCTGGTGGTGATCTCGATTGCGTCCGGATCGCGCCCGGCCTCCTCCGCGGACCGCTTCACCAGGTCGATCAACTCCGCCGACGCGCCGCGCGCCGGGAAGAACCCGTCCCCGAGCCGCCCCGCGCGGCGCGCGGCCGCCTTGGAGTGGCCGCCGACGATGATCGGCACTGAGCCGTTGGTCGGCTGCGGACGGCAATAGGCGCCGTCGAAGGAAATGAACTCGCCCTGAAAACTCGGGGCGTCGGCGCTCCAAAGCTCGCGCATGACGGCCACATACTCGTCCGTTCGGCGGCCGCGATCGTCAAACGGCACGCCGATCGCCTCGAATTCCTCCCGCAGCCAACCGACGCCGATGCCCAAAAGCACCCGGCCGCCGGACATATAGTCGAGCGTCGCGATCTGCTTGGCCGTGATGACGGGGCTATGCTGCGGCAGAATGAGAATGCCGGTGCCGAGCTTGATCCGCGTCGTCGCCGCGGCGGCATACGCCATCCAGATCAGCGGGTCCGGCAGCGGAATGTCGTACTTACCGCCGGCCATGCGGCCGTCCGGCGAATAGGGATAGGCCGATTCATAACCCGCCGGCACGACCGTGTGCTCGACCGTCCAGGCCGACTCGAAGCCGGCTTCCTCGCCCGCCTGAAGCAGATCCACAGCTTTCGACGGATCGACATAGCGGCCGGTATTGCAATAGCGCAGTCCAAATTTCATGTGACGTTCCTCCCTGCCTTTCCGGCAATCATCCGGCGTCTTCGGCCCGGGCGCAACGCGCCGCCCGCTCGCCATCGCGGTTCCGGCCGACGGCGCCTATACTTGGCCACGCGCAACCGATGACGACGCCATGGCCACCGCTCCGCTTCTCATAACGATCGGCCTGCTGTTTCTGGCGGGCTTGGCGCTGGACGCGATCGGGCGGCTGACCCATGTGCCGCGCATTTCCCTGCTGGTGCTGTTCGGACTGCTGATCGGCCCGGCCGGCGCGGGCATTTTGCCGGACGACGTCGCGGAATGGCAGGACCTGGCGGCGAATCTGGCGCTGACCATGGTGGCGTTTCTTCTGGGCGGCGAGCTTTCCCGCGCCGCGCTGGCGGCGCACGGCCGCGCGATCCTGGCGGTGTCGATCTCGGTCACGCTCGCCACGCTCGTCGTCATCGCGACGGGGATGCTGGCGATCGGCGTCGCCCTGGCGCCGGCGCTTCTGCTTGCGGGGATAGGGCTCGCCACGGACCCGGCCGCCACCCGCGACGTCGTGCGCGAGACCCGCGCCGACGGACCGTTCAGCCGCACCATTCTGGGCGTCGTCGCCATCGACGACGCCTGGGGCGTGATCGCGTTCAGCATCCTTCTCGGCGCCGTCACGGCGACCTCGGCGAACGGATGGACGTCCGGCGTCGCAGACGGTCTCCTGGAAGTGTTCGGCGCAGCCGCCGTCGGCGCGGCCGTCGGCCTTCCCGCCGCCTACGCCACGGGGCGGATCAGACCGGGCGAGCCGACCCAGGCCGAAGCCCTGGGCGTCGTGCTGCTGACGGCCGGCCTGTCGCTCTGGCTGGAAGTCTCCTTTCTGATCGCCGGCATGACGGCGGGCGTCATGATCGTCAATCTGGCGCGCCATCACGACTACGCCTTCCATGAAATCGAGCATGTAAGCTGGCCGTTCCTGATCCTGTTCTTCGTTCTCGCCGGCGCCGCCGTTCGGCCGGACGCGATCCTGGAGGCCGGGGCGCTCGGCGTCGCGTTCGTCGTCCTCCGCCTCGGCGGCCGTTTCGTCGGCGGTTGGATCGGCGGACGGTTGGGCGGGCTCGCGCCACGGCAAAGCGCGCTTATCGGCTTCGCGCTTACGCCCCAGGCCGGAGTCGCGCTCGGCATGGCGCTCGTCGCCGGGGAAGCCGCGCCCGACCTCGCCGAAGAACTCATCACCGTCGCGGTCGGCACGATGCTCGTCTTCGAACTGTTCGGCCCGATCGCCACCCGATGGGCGCTCCGCCAGAGCGGGGAAGCCGGCAAGGCGCCGCCGCCCGACGCCCCGCCGGAGCCCTAGCCGGACGGCAGGTCCGTCCACCGGAGCGGCAGGGCCTGCGGCAGACGCACGACATCCTCGATATCGACGGCGATCAAACGTTCCGCCCGCACCGCGTCGGCGAGCGCCGCGCTATCCCAATCGATCTCGGCGCGCCCGGAAATCTGCAGCAGGCCGCCCGACGGAAAATCGACGAACAAAAGACCGATGCGCGCGTCGAGCATCAGATTGCCGACCGTGTTGTAGAAGCGGTTTCCGCCGAAATCCGGGAAGACCAGGCGGGTCGGGGAGATGACCTGCACGAACCCGGGCGCGCCGCCGCGGTGTGAAACGTCAAGGCCGGCGGACGCGGCGTCCCCGGCCGGTTCGGCATAGCCGCTCGCAATGAAAAAGGTATCCGCGGCGCTGACCATCGCCCGGTCCGCCACCGTCAAAGCGGCGGCGCGTCGAACGGGCGGCGCGTCCGCCGTGTCGTCGGACCATCGCCAGGATCGGGGCCGAATATGCTGCGGGCAGTTCCCGAAGCTTTGCCGGACCGACAGTCGGAAACCTGCCTCTTCGGCGACTTCGATACGGCCATTGACGCGATTGCGTCGCCGGGTCGCGAACTCCAGCCCCAACAGGCCGACATCGGCGCCCGCGACGAAGGCGTTCTTCAACGCATCGCCTTCAGCCGGCGTAGCGGAAACCTGCAAGACCCTGTCGCTCGGCGCGGCGGCGAAACCGGGTCGGCCGGCGAGCAGCGTCGCCCAAGGCCGCCCTTCCCCATCGCGGGCGGCAGCGGCCAGGAACGGCTGGGCTTCGAAGAACGATCGGTGCTGATCCGGCATGAACGACCGGATCGATCGCGGCGCCCACAGCCCCGCCTTGGGGACGCCCATCCGCGCCTGGGCCATATGCTCGCCTTTGTGAAACGGCATAGCGCCGGCTGCCGAGGGGGCGCTCATGCCTGGGGCGCGGGCGCGAAGAATTCCAGCCGGATCCCGCCCGGCATCGCGCACATCATATGACGGGCGGGGCCGCCCCGCAGCGGCTCCGGCGGAAACTCGATCGCCACGTCATCGACTTTCGCAAGTTCCGCATGAACGGCGTCCAGCGCGGCGGCGTCGGCGACGCGCAGGGCTAGGTGATGCAGGCCGATGACCGCCTTTCGGTCAAACGCCGTCGCCGAGCTCGGATCGGCGCAGCGCCAGAGGGTGATCATCACAGAACCGTCCGAAACGAAGACGGCCGGGTAGTCAGGGTTGCCGCCGACCTCCTCGAACCCCAGGGTTTCGGTAAAGAAAGCGACCGCGCGCGGCAGATCGGGCACCGTCAAACCCACATGATGCACGCCTGCCGTCTTGATGTTCGCCGCCATAAATCGTGTCTCCACAGGTTTCGGCGCCGCCCAACGCGCGCCGTCATAGCGAAACATGGCTTCGAGCATTCTTTTGTGTAATAGGCTTTTCTTGGAACATATTATTTCTGAACGAGGAATAATTGGATGGATCGCATCCAGGCCATGACTGCATTCGTGGCGGTCGCGGACGCCGGCGGGTTCGCCGCCGCCGCGCGTCGGCTTGGGCTGTCGCCGCCCTCCGTCACCCGCGCGGTCGCGGAACTGGAGACGCGGATCGGCGCGAAGCTTCTGCACCGAACCACGCGCGCGGTCAGCGCGACCGAAGCCGGCCAGCGCTATCTGGAGGACTGTCGCCGCGTCCTGGATGAGATCACGGAGATCGAGCGGCACGCGGCGGGCGTCCACGCCGCGCCAAGCGGGCTGGTTACGGTCAGCGCGTCCGTGCTGTTCGGCCGGATGGCGGTCGCGCCGAGCCTGCTGAACCTGCTGGAGCGCTATCCCGATCTTGCGGTGAACGCGGTGTTCCTCGATCGCGTCGTCAACATCGTCGAGGAAGGGGTGGATGTCGCGGTCCGGATTGCGGACCTTCCGGATTCGAGCTTCCTGGCGACCCGCGTCGGCGAGACCCGTCGGATCGTCTGCGCCGCGCCGGCCTACGCGGAAGTCCATGGCCTGCCGGAGATGCCGGACGACCTTGCGCGACATGCCACGATCGACTTCATCAACGCCTCGCGCAGCGGGGCCTGGACGTTCCATCGGAACGGCGCGCCCGAGACCGCGCGACATCGGCCGCGCTTTCGCGTCAACAGCGCCGACGTCGCCATCGCCGCCGCCAAGGCGGGAAAGGGGCTGACCCGCGTCCTCCGTTATATGGTCGCCGCCGATATCGAAGCCGGCGCGCTCGTGCCCGTGCTGGACGCCTTCGCGCCGCCGCCCCTGCCCGTGCACGTGCTGCACAAGGAGCCGGGATTGACCTCGGCCCGGGTGCGGGCCGTCGTCGATCATCTCGTGCAGGACCTGCGACGTTCGCCGCTCCTCCAATCTTAGGCGTTTCCGCACGAGGCGGCTTTGAACTAGGCTCGCCGAACGCGGCGCAAGACCGCGATGACTTAGGAGGGAAATCGCCATGTCAAGCGCCCAAGCCGCGCGACGGGAACATCATGCCGACAGCTCCACACCGCCAATCGTCCCGCCAGAGCCGCGGCGGGAAACATAAGCGGCTTAGATGATCGGCAATTCCGGCGGCGTCCGAGCGCTCAGGAGTTCGGGCGGGCCATCGCGAACGACGATGTTCTCCTCATGAACCAGCAACCGGCCGGGGGCCGCCATCATGCTCGGTTCGAGCGTGAGGACCATGCCCGGGACCAGAACCGTGTGATCGAAATCGATAAGCGACGGCGGCTCGGTCAACTGCATGCCGAGGCCATGGCCATAACGGCCGACGCCGGCGCCCGGCTGATCGATCACATCCGCCATCGCCCGCCACAGCTCGGACGCGGCGACGCCCGGTCGCGCCAGCGCCAGCGCCGCTTCCGTCGCGCGGTGCAGCCGCGCATGGGCGCGCCTGGCGGCCTCGCCGGCGGCGCCGATCGCGAAGTTCCGGTCGAAGTCGCAGAAATAGCCCTCGCGCTGGGCGCCCGTATCCAACATGAACACGTCGCCGCGCCGAAGCGGCGTCGCTGTCGGGGGCGATATGATGTCGCCATAGCCGTCGGGCCCCGCGCCGCCGACCAGATAGGGCACGTCTTCGGCGCCTTGACGCAGAAGCTCGATCTTGAATGCGCGAAAGGCCTCGCTCAGCGGCTGATCCGCCCTGAACAGATCGGGCGCGGCGGCGAACGCGCGGTTGGCGACGTCGCAGATCGCGGCGATCTTCTCGATCTCTGCCGGCGATTTGGCCATCCGCAGGGTCTGGACCAGGTGCGTCGCATCCGCGAATTCGGCGCCGGGGAGCCCCCGACGCACCGCTTCGAAATCCTTGAGCGGCATCCGCAGGGACGTCTCCCGCCCCATGGGCATGCCGATACGGGCATAGCCGGACAGCGCCGCCGTCAACAATTGTACGCCGTCATCGGTCGCCGCCGGCGCCGGCCATTTCCAGATATCCTCGACCCAGGTCCGCGCCATCGGCTCCAGGCCGATCTCGGGGATAACGGCGGTCGGCTTGCCGTTCCTGGGGACGACAAGGAACCATGGCCGGGTCGGGCTTTCCCAAAACCGTGTGCGGAAGCCGCTGAAATAGCGAAATTCGGCCTCCGTCGTGAACAGGAGCGCATCGAGACGCGCGGCCGACATGGCCTGCTGCGCCCGCTCGAGGCGATCTTCGAACTCGCTTGTGGGAAAGTCCGCGGTCATGCCATCCGCTCCCCGGCGTCGACGCCGAACCCTATTCCCTTGGCGACGCGCGCGCCATGATTCGCAGCTTCACCAAACGCCAATGGCTGACCCTGGCGACGGTGCAAATGGTCACCGTGCTGTTCGGCGTCACCGTGACCAGCGTAACGGTGATCCTGCCGCAGATGCAGGGCGCGCTGTCGGCGACGACGGATCAGATTTCCTGGATTCTGACGCTCAACCTCGTCGCCACCGCCGCCGCGACGCCCCTGACGGGATGGCTCGCCGCCCGGCTTGGCTGGCGCCGGCTGATGCTGGGATCGGTGCTGGGCTTCACCGGGGCGTCGGTCGCCTGCGGCTTTGTCGAATCGCTGGAAACGCTGCTTGTTCTCCGCGTGATCCAGGGCGCTATCGGCGCGCCGATCTTTCCGCTGGGCCAATCGATCATCCTCGCGCGCTTCGAACGGGACCAGCACCCGATGGCGCTGATGATGTGGGGCGTGGGCGGCGTCATGGGGCCGATATTGGGCCCCACCTTCGGCGGACTCGTCGCCGACCTGCTGGACTGGCGCTGGTCGTTCTACATGATCCTCCCGTTGGGGCTGGCGGCCTGCATTCCGGTCATGGCCGCGCTCGGCGACGAAGAACGGGGCGCCGCCCGACGGTTCGACTTCATCGGGTTCTTTCTGATCGCCATCGCAGTCGGCTGCACCCAGCTCGTCTTCGACCGGGGCCAGCGCGAGGACTGGTTCGAGTCGAACATGATCGTCCTGCAGGCGGCGCTGGCCCTCGCCTGCATCTATTTCTTCTGCGTGCATGCGGCCTATGCGCGATTTCCGCTGTTCGACGCCGCGACCTTCCACGACCGCAATTTCGTCCTGGGCGTCGGCTTCGCGCTTGTGATGGGCATGCTGCAATACACGCCGATGGTCCTGTTCCCCGCGATCCTGACCGACCTGCAGGGATATCCCGAATCGGTCATCGGCTATCTCATCGCCATGCGCGGCGTCGGCAACTTCCTGAGCTTTTTCGTCGTCGCCCAGATGACCCGTTGGAACCCCCGCTTCACCCTGGCGGCCGGCCTGCTGATCCAGGCCGGGGCCGGGGCCTGGATGGCGACCCTCGATATGAACATGACGTCTCAGGACGTCGCGCTCACCAACCTCATTCACGGCTTCGGCTTCGGGCTCGCCTACACGCCCATGGCCGCGCTCACGTTCTCGACCCTGGAGCCGCGCCTTCTCACCCAGGGCAACGCCGTGTTCAGCCTGCTGCGCATGCTTGGGTCCAGCATGTTCATATCGGTGACGCTGGTTGTCTTCGTGCAGTCCGCCGCGGCCGCCCATTCCAATCTCGTGGAATATGTAACCGACTTCCAGAGGCATCTGCTGGCGCCGTGGATCGCTCATTTCGGCGAACTGGACAGCGCCGCCTTCCAGGCCATCGCCGGGGAACAGGTTAGACGGCAGGCGGCGATGATCGGCTATGTGAACGCGTTCTATCTGCTAACGCTGTTGCCCCTGGTCGCCGCGCCGGCGGCCCTGTTCTTCAAGCTTCGCGCGAGAGAGCCCGCGCCCGCCTGATGCGGCCGCGCGTCAGTTATGGGCGTGGTGGTTCTCGGCGAGCTTCGCAAGAAGCGCCGGACTGGCGGCGCCCGTGGGCTCCATGCCGGCGTCGATCTGGTAGGCGCGAATAGCGTCCGCCGTCGCGCTCAGATCGTCGAAAGCGCCGTCGATGGGGCCGACATAGTGGCCAAGCGCCTTCAGATAGCGCCGCACCAGAATGGTGACGAAGTGTTCCTCGCGACGGGACCAATCCCAAAAATCGGGGTCGAGCGTCGCGGCGGCGTCCAGATCGTCGCGGGCCTCATCCAGGCGGCCGAGCTGCCAATAGGCGAACGCGCGGCTGTCGCGAGCCTGGAAGTGCTCCGGGTCGGCGGCGATCGCGGCGTCGCAGTCCGGCAGCGCCGCCGCCGGATCGGGCTTCAACGCCAGAACCCAGCATCGGGCGTTGAGCGCGTCGGGATCTTCCGGCGCCATCTGGACCAGCTTATCGGCGGCGGCCTGGGCGAGATCGAAGCGGGCGACCTCGGTAAAGGCGATCGCGGCCGCATCCTGCGCCTGCCGGTCCTCGGGCGCCAGGTTCGTCGCCCGGCCCGCGTCCGCGGCGGCGCGGTTGAACGCGCCGGTGGCCATATAGAGCCGCGCCCGGATCAGATAGGCCGGCACCAGTTCGGGATCGAGTTTCAGCGCCACGCGAGCATCGGACAACGCCGGGCCGGTGCGATTGAGCGCCATATTGGCGTAGGCGCGCACGAGGCGAATGCGCGCGACGTCCGGCGCGATCTCGACGGCTTCATCCATATCGCCCAGCGCGAAGGCGGGCTCGCCCTGGCGCAGATAGGCCTCGGCGCGCAGCAGGTATCCGGCTGGGTTGCGCCGGTTGAGATCGATCGCCAGCGACGCGTCGCCGATCGCCTCTTTGGTGCGGCCGAGCGCCATCTGTACGGCGCCGCGCGAAAGGTAGGAGGGGGCGAAACCGGGAGCCAGCCGAATAGATTCGTCGACGGCGTCGAGCGCGGCGGCGGTTTCGCCGGTCTGCCGCAGCCCTTCGGCGAGGCCAAGCTGGCCAAGCGCGCGCGCCTCTGTCGAAAGATTGGGCCGCTTCAGGAACAGCCGGCAGGCGTCGATGCGGTCTTCCGCCGGCATCGGCGCGAAGGCGCAAGCGCCCGCCATGGATTGGGTCCGCGCCGTCTCCGGGCTCGGCTGCGCCGCTGCCGGCGTCATAAACGCCAGGCAACACGCTGCAAGCAGTGGAAATAACGCCCGAACCATCTGCTCCCCCGTTCCGACTGATGCGAATCGATATTGACAATCAATTAAGGCGAAATCGAGGATTTGCCACGAACGTCTTGGCCCGCGCGCAAAAAATCCTCCCTAATCGACTCCTCGATTCGCTTTTCGGTGGAAAACCGCCAACCGCCGCTAAACGAGCCCCAGCTCGCGCAGTTCCGCCAGCATTTCCGGCGGCATCGCGGGATCGACCTCGCCGGACATGTCCGTCAAATCCGGCGGCGCGTCCTTCGCCTCGAAATAGCGCCACCCCTGGAACGGCCGCATCGCTCGCGGCGCGACCTGAACCAGCTCCGGCGCCAGAACGATGCCGCAGCGCCGCACGCCGTCCTCGAACCGAACTTCCTCGAAGTCGAGAATCGGCTGTCGCGCCTGCATCACGCCCTTGACGATCCAATACATCGAGCCGCCGGTCGCCAGGATTTCCTCGGCGCGCTTCGGCCACATGCGGGTCACATGGCGGTTGAACGGCGGTTCGCCGCGCGCGCGCCGCTCCGCCCGCCGCATTTCCTGAAACGCCGCCAGGCTCTCAAGGCTTTCTGACCCGACGGAGAGTTTGCGCATATGCAATGTCATGCCGCCCAATCTATCGCCGGTTTGCGCCGGGTCCATGGCGGGACTGTGGATGATCCGCCTCGCCGCGTCAGGCGTTGCGCGCGTCGAGCAGCGGCCGGACCAGACGGCCGAACCGTTCCGCTTCCTCGTCATGCAGATAGCCGGACAGGCAGAAGGACGTGCAGCCGGCGTCCACGAACTGCTGAAGTTGCGCGGCCACCTGGTCCGGCGACCCGACGACGGCGACGCCCGCGCCGGCGCGCACGCGGGTGAGCCCGGTCCACAGGCAGTCGCCGACGCGGTCGCCATGGGTCGCCGCCAGAGCCTGCACCCGGCGGTTCGCCTCCGAGTTCGCGACCCGCGCCTTCAGGCGCTCCCGGTCTCTTTCGCTGGTCCTCTCCACCAGCCGGTTCGCGACGGCCCACGCTTCCGCTTCCGTCTCGCGGCAGATGATCTGGAGGCGCATGCCGAACGCGAGCGGCGCGCGGCGGTCATATCGGGCGGACCGGGCGGTCAGGTCCCGAACGCTCGCCGCGATGTTTTCCGGCAGATCGCCCCAGAACAGATGCACGTCCGAATGCTCCGCCGAAATCTCCGCCGCTTCCTCGGAGCCGCCGCCCAGATAGAAACTTGGATACGGCTTTTGCGCCGGTCGCGGCCGCGCGGTCGCGCCTTTCAGGCGATGGAACTGGCCCTCGAAATCCAAGCCGCCCGGCTGCGTCCAGAGCGCCTTCATGATCGCGGTCTCTTCCCGCATCAGGGCGTAGCGCTGCTCCTTGGTGTAGAACACCCCTTCCGCCGCGACCTCCTGATCGGCCTGGCCCGCGATCAGATTGACCGCGATGCGGCCGCCGCTCATCTGGTCGAATGTCGCGATCGTCTTCGCGGCGAGGACCGGATTGACGAAACCGGGCCTGGCGGCGATCAGCGGCTTTATGCGCTCGGTCCGCGCCGCGACGAAGGCGCCGGCCATAAAGGCCTCCCAGCACGCCTGGCCGACGGGTATGAGAATGTAGGAGAATCCGGCCGCTTCCGCCGTTCGCGCGACGCGCAACAACAGGTCCGGCGAGGGCGGAATGACGGCTCCGGGATCGTTGAAGGCCGTGGTGTCGCCATGGGTCGGCAGATACCAGCCATATTCGATATCGGCCATCGCGTCAGGCGCCCGGCTTACGATCGGATGGGGCGGCGGATGGGCGCGCGGGCATGGGCTACTCCTCCTGCAACGGACGCAAAACAGCATAGACGCGGCCGGCCCTGCCGGAACAGCTTGAAAGCCGGGCGTCGCCGCTATTTACTGCGCCGATAATAATCCGCGACCAGGGAAGCTACGCCGCTATGTCCGACGCCCTCTTCAAGCCGCCCGCCGACATCGTGTCGAACGCGCTGGTGGACCAGGCCAAGTATCAGGAAATGTATCGGCGCTCGATCGACGACCCGGAAGGGTTCTGGAACGAGCACGGCAAGCGCATTGACTGGATCAAGCCCTATACCAAGGTCAAGAACGTCAGCTACGACGCCAAGAACCTTTCGATCAAATGGTTCGAGGACGGCGCGCTGAACGTATCGGCGAACTGCATCGACCGGCATCTGCCGACCAAGGCGAACGAGGTCGCCATCGTCTGGGAAGGCGACGACCCGAAAGACCACAAGCACGTCACCTATCAGGAACTGCACGACGAGGTCTGCAAGCTCGCCAACGCCATGAAGGCGCGCGGCGTCACAAAGGGCGATCGCGTTTGCATCTACATGCCGATGATCCCGGAAGCGGCGTACGCGATGCTGGCCTGCGCGCGCATCGGCGCCATTCATTCGATCGTGTTCGGCGGCTTCTCGCCGGAAGCGCTCGGCCAGCGGATCGACGATTCGGACTGCAGCATGGTCATCACCGCGGACGAAGGCCTGCGCGGCGGCCGCAAGGTGCCCCTCAAGGGCAATGTGGACGCAGCGCGAGATCACCACAGCGGCAGCGTCGATACGGTCATCGTCGTCAAACATACCGGCGGCGACATCCATATGGAGCCGGGCCGCGATGTCTGGCTACACGAGATCACGGCGGACCAACCGGCCGTCTGCCCGCCGGAGGAGATGAACGCGGAAGATCCGCTGTTCATCCTCTATACCTCCGGCTCGACCGGCCGGCCGAAGGGCGTGCTGCACACCTCAGGCGGCTATCTCGTCTACGCCTCCATGACCCACGAGTATGTGTTCGACTACAAGCCGGGCGAGGTTTACTGGTGCACGGCGGACGTCGGCTGGGTCACGGGCCACAGCTATATCGTCTACGGGCCGCTGGCGAACGGCGCGACGACGCTGATGTTCGAGGGCGTGCCGAACTATCCCGATTTCAGCCGCTTCTGGCAGATCGTGGACAAGCACAATGTCTCCATCTTCTACACGGCGCCGACGGCCATTCGCGCCCTGATGCGGGAAGGCGACGGCCCCGTGACGTCGACCAGCCGGAAAAGCCTCAGGCTGCTGGGCTCCGTCGGCGAGCCGATCAATCCGGAAGCCTGGCTCTGGTACCACAACGTCGTCGGCGAGGGCCGCTGCCCGATCGTCGACACCTGGTGGCAGACCGAAACCGGCGGCATTCTGATCACGCCGCTGCCCGGCGCGACCGACCTGAAACCCGGCTCGGCGACGCGACCGTTCTTCGGCGTGCAGCCTGTGATGGTCGATGCCGAAGGCAAGCGGCTCGAAGGCGTGTGCGAGGGCAATCTCTGCATCGCCGACAGCTGGCCCGGCCAGATGCGCACGGTCTACGGCGACCATGAGCGTTTCGTCGAAACCTATTTCTCGGCCTATCCCGGCATGTACTTCACCGGCGACGGCGCCCGGCGGGACGAGGACGGCTATTACTGGATCACCGGCCGCGTCGATGACGTCATCAACGTCTCCGGCCACCGCATGGGAACAGCGGAAGTGGAGAGCGCGCTCGTCTCCCACGAGCTTGTCGCCGAAGCGGCCGTCGTCGGCGCGCCGCACGACATCAAGGGGCAAGGCATCTACGCCTATGTGACCCTGAACGCGGGCGCGGCCCCTTCCGACGATTTGCAGAAGGAGCTGGCGCAGTGGGTGCGCAAGGAGATCGGGCCCATCGCGACGCCGGACTGGCTGCAATGGGCGCCGGGCTTGCCGAAAACCCGTTCCGGCAAGATCATGCGCCGCATTCTTAGAAAGATCGCGGAGAACGACTACGGCAATCTCGGCGACACCTCGACGCTCGCCGAGCCTGCGGTCGTCGACGATCTGATCGAGAACCGCCAGAACCGCTGACCGAAGACCGCCAGACAGGAGCCGCCGCCATGCTGAAGAACCTGGAAGTATCCAACGCCGGGCCGAATGTCGGCGCATTCGTGCATGGCGTCGATCTCGCCGACGATCTCGACGACGGGGCGGTCGCCGCGCTGAAAGCGGCGCTCGGCGAGCATGGCGTGCTGTTCTTCCGGGATCAGACGCTGCCGCCGGACCGTCACGTCGCGCTCGCCGAAAAGTTCGGCGGCGTGAACGTGAACCGCTTCTTCGCCCATGTGGACGGCTGGCCGAAGATCGCCGAAGTGCGCAAGGAGCCGGAGCAGAAGGCCAATATCGGCGGCGGCTGGCACACGGATCACTCCTATGACGTAGAGCCGGCGCTGGGCTCGATCCTGGTGGCGCGGGAAACGCCTCCCGTCGGCGGCGACACCTTGTTCGCCTCCATGTACGCGGCCTACGAAACCCTTTCGGACGGCCTCAAGGAAACGCTCGCCGGCCTGAAGGCGGTGCATTCGAGCCGCCATGTCTTCGGCAAGGAAGCCCGCTACAAGAATCGCGGCGAAGATTTAAACGGACGGTTGGGCAACGAAGACGCGGCCCAGCAGGATTCGGTGCATCCCGTCGTCATCCGCCATCCGATCAGCGGCCGGCGGGCGCTTTACGTCAATCCGGGCTTCACGCTGCGGTTCGACGGCTGGACGGAAGAGGAATCGAAGCCCCTGCTCGACACCCTCTACAGCCACGCCGCCCGGCCGGAGTTCAGCTATCGCTTTCAATGGGCCGCGGGATCGGTCGCGTTCTGGGATAATCGCGCGACCTGGCACATGGCGCTGAACGACTATCAGGGCCATCGCCGGCTGATGCACCGAATCACGGTAGAAGGCGGCCCGATCGCCGCGTGATCGATCGGGCTCCGTTGGGTTTCTGACAAATTATTAACAAAACTCTCCGGGATTGATTTTTCTCTTTTCAGAAAAATCAGGCACTTCCGCGCGGCCGTCCGGCGAAGCAAGCGGGCGCGAAACGAGCGTTTTAACGACCTATTAAGGTCGCCCAGCCTTTATGGAGAGCCGAACGCGCCCGGCGGCGCCACGCTTTTCATGGGGCACTTCATGGCGACAATCCTCGTCGCGGAAGACGAACCGACCGTCAGGACTTTCATCGCGCGCGCGCTTTCGCTTTCGGGCCATGAAACGACCCTGGCGGAAGACGGCCAGCGCGCCCTGGAAGCATTGGCGGAGCAGGACTTCGACCTTCTGCTGTCCGATATCGTTATGCCGGAACTGGATGGAATTGCGCTCGCCTTGAAGTGCGCCCAGGACTGGCCGAGCATGCCGGTGCTTCTGATGTCCGGCTATGCTCAGGAGCGCCAACGCGCCCACAACCTGGACGCGCTGTCTCACGCCGTGCTTTCCAAGCCGTTCGATCTGGCGACCTTGCGCGACACGATCGAAGCCGCCCTGGCGGGCGACGAGGAAGCCGCGCTTCGGCGCCGGCACTAGCCCGGCCGCCGCCGCCCCGGCGCGAATGCGCCCGGCGCAACCCCGGACAGAAAGTATCCGTTAAAGCCGATCGGTTATTCTCTGCGCCACACATTGAGAACTGCGCCGGCGCCAGTGAAACACGACGTCCCCCACATCCGCTCGACCGTGAAGCGCTCCAGGCAGCATGGAGCGCTAGGCCGCGCCCGCAGGCGGCGGGCTTTCGCCGCCATAAACCAAAAGCTGACGCCGCCGACGCCGCCGCAGCCCGATCAAATGACGGCGGATCGGCGCGCCGCCGGGGCGGCAGGGCGTGAGGACAACGAAAACTACTGGATCCGCTCGGCGATGGACTGCATCTCCGACAGCATCCTGATTTTCGACGACGCGGACAATCTGGTCTATTCGAACAAGCCCCTGCTGCATACGTTCCATTCGGGCGGCGCGTTCAATCCGGGCGAAACCACGTTCCGGGACATGGTGGATCACGTCGCCCATATCGTGTTCCCGGAATCGGACGACAGGGACTCCCGGCTCGCATGGATCGAGGATCGGCTCGATCTGCGCAATCGGCCCCACCCGGTCATGCAGACCGAGACGCCGAACGGCGACTGGGTGCAGTCGCGGGACCTCAGGCTGAAGAACGGCGGCCTCGTCGTCATCCGCTCGAACGTCACCGAACAGCTCCGCCATCAGCAGGAGACGGAGCGCAGCCGGGAACGGTTCGCGCTCGCGATGCTCGGCTACGTGGAAGGCGAGCTCAAGGGCGCGCCGGAGACCTGGATATCGTTGCTCGACCCCCAGGACGTCTTTCGCGTCTTCAGCGAAATCCGGCGGGTCGTAAACGGCGAGACGCCCGCATTCACCTCCGAATATCGCATGCGCCGGAAAGACGGCTCCTGGGCGACGCTGCTCTCCCGCGCCGTATGCGCGACCGGGCCTGACGGCGCCGTTGAGCGGCTGGTTGGCGCCCATGTCGACATCACCCGTCTGAAGCAGGCCGAGCGGGACCTCGCGAGCAAGAACCGCGCGCTCGATTTCCTCGGCCGCGTCGCCGCCTCCGCCAACAAGGCGGAAGACCCGGTCGCCGCCCTGAAAATGGTCGTCGACGAGATCTGCGATTTTCTCGGCTGGCCCGTGGGCCACGCCTATCTGCGCGACGGCGAGAAAGGCAGGCTGCAGCCAGGCTTGATCTGGCGCGTCGACGATCACCAACGCCGCAAGGCCTTCGTCCAAGCGACCGACGACGCCATCTACGATAAGGCGCAGGGAATCGTGCGCGTCGCGCTGGCGCGGCGCGGGCCGGCCTATATGACCGACTTCGCCGCGCAGCCCGACATGGTGCGCGCCGTCGCCGCCGCCGCGGCGCGGCTGCGCTCCGGCATCGCCTTGCCGATCTACGCCAACAACCGCACCGCAGCCGTTCTCGAGTTCTACGAGGAAGGCATGGAAGCGCCCGATCCGCTCGTGATGGAGACATTGGAGCAGGTCGGCCCGCATATCGGCCGGGTGTTCGAACGCGCCATCGCCAGCGACCGCATCCTCGCGGCGAAAGCCGAAGCAGAGCGCGCGAACACGGCGAAGACCGCATTCCTGGCGAATATGAGCCACGAGCTGCGCACGCCGCTGAACGCCGTCATCGGCTTCTCCGACATTCTGGCGTCCGCGCCCGAGGCGGAGATATCCGCAAGCCACCGGTTGTTCGCGGAAGACATTCTGGTGAGCGGCCGTCATCTCCTTGAGCTCATCAATGATCTGCTGGACATCAGCAAGATCGAAGCCGGCCATTTCGAATTGTCGCGGATCCGTTTCGACCTGACCGCCGAGCTCGCCGGCCAGGTGAAACTGTTCTCGCCGCAGCTGGATCGCGGCGGCCTCAAAATCGCCCTGGACCTCGACAGCCTGAACGGGGCGGCGATGCTCGAAGCGGATCAACGCGCGTTCCGCCAGATCGTCGCAAATCTTCTCTCCAACGCGATCAAGTTCAGCCCGGCCGGCGCGGCCATAACGATCGTCGCCAAGGCCGAAGGATCGACGCTGCGTCTGGCCGTGACCGATCAGGGCATCGGCATCGCGCCGGAAGATCAGGAGCGCGTGTTCGAGCGTTTCGAGCAGGCGCACGACGCGAAACAGAACCTGGCCGGCGGCGCCGGGATCGGTTTGCCGCTCAGCCGGATGCTCGCCGAAATGCACGGCGGCGCGCTCGAATTGGAGAGCGAGCTTGGCGTCGGTTCGACATTGACGCTCACCCTCCCAAACTGCCTCCACGGCCGGCGGCCGAGCACTCTCGAAACGCCCGACGCGGCGGAACCGCGGCAGGCTTCCGAGGAGCGCGCGCCGGCGGAGTCCAGGAACGTCCTCATCGCGGAGGACAATGCGGTCAACCAGACGCTGCTGCGCATGATCGTCGAATCCCTCGGCGGCGCCGTCGATGTCGCGGCCAACGGCTTCGAGGTGCTGGAAGCGCTGCGGCGGCGGCGCTACGACATCATTCTCATGGACTTGCAGATGCCCGAGATGGACGGCCTGGAGACGGCGCGGCGGATCCGCGCGCTGCCAGGCCCCGTCTCGACGACGCCCATCATCGCGCTCAGCGCCGACGCGCTGCCGGAACACCGGGAAGCCGCGCTCGCCGCCGGCATGAACGAACATGTCGGCAAGCCGGCGACCAAGAGCGATATCGCCCTTGCGCTGAAGGCCTGGCTGCCGCCCGTATGCGGGCCCGATCCGGTCCGCGTGGAGCCGGAGGCCGCCCATCCCGCGCCGGCCGAAGCCGTCGACGTCCCCCTCGCCCACGCCACGCTGATGGACGCCGCGATACTCGACGAGCTGACCCAGGCCGTCGGCGCGGAAATGATCGGCGCCCTGGCGCGCACCCTGCAAGAGGACTGCATGAAGCTGCAGCCCATCTTGAAGACCGCCCTGGCGCATGGCGATTTCAAACGTGTCGGGGAGACCGCCCATCAGCTCAAGGGCGCGCTCGGCGGTCTGGGCGGACGGCTGGCCCATCGTCTGGCCGGGCTGGTTCAGCACTTGGCGCAAGAGAAGGACGGCCAGGCGATCGCCGATCTGCTGCCGGACTTCGATCGGGCGACGCGCGCGACCCTCGATCATCTGATCGCGCTCGCGGCGGAAGCGGCGGAGAGCAAGTCCGCCTAGGCGACCGCCGCCGCGCTTTCGCTTGCGCGGACGCGGCCAATGCCCTTAAACAGCGCCCGTCGCCTTGAAGATCGCGGCGAAAGAATCAGATAGAGCGGGGTCGTCGTCGCCGCCAAAGACGATCCATTTCTGGCCATGGCGAGCCCGAGTCACCCTCATATGACGTCCGCCCCCCTGCGCGTCGCGCTGTTTTCCGGCAACTATTGCGCCACGAAAGACGGCGCCGCGGTCGCGCTGAACCGGCTTGTCGACTATCTGGAGCGGCAGGGCGTCGAGGTGCTGGTGTTTTCGCCGACGGTCGAGAATCCCGCGATCGAACCGGCCGGCGAGTTGATGCCCGTGCGGTCCGTGCCGGTGCCCGGACGGGGCGAGTATCGCGTGGCGCTTGGCCTGCCGAAAGCCTGCCGCGACCGCCTGGACGCCTTCAAGCCGACCTTGATCCATCTCTCCGCGCCAGACCTGCTGGGCCTCGGCGCGCTGCGCTATGCCCGGCGGCGCGGCATCCCGGCGGTCGCTTCCTTCCACACCCGGTTCGACACCTATCTGCGCTATTACGGCGCCAGATGGCTGGAAAAATACGCCACTCGCTATCTCCGGTATTTCTACAGCGACTGCGTGCACGTCTATGCGCCGTCCGTATCCATGGCCGACGAGCTTCGCGAGGCCGGCATCGGCGACGACCTTCGCCTGTGGACGCGCGGCGTCGATTGCGCGCTGTTCCGCCCGGAGCGGCGCGACCTTGAATGGCGGCGGTCGCTCGGGATCGCGGACGACCAGCCTGTCGTCGCTTTCGTCTCCCGCCTGGTGAAGGAGAAAGGCCTCGAAATCTACGCCAGCGCCTTGGACCGGCTGACCCAGCGCGGCGTCGCGCACCGGGCGCTGGTCATCGGCGACGGCCCCGAACGGCAATGGATGCAGGAGCGCCTGCCGACGGCTGCGTTTACCGGCTATCTGAGCGGCGAGGATCTGGCGCGGGGCTACGCTTCGGGGGACATCTTCATGTTTCCAAGCGTTACGGAGACCTTCGGCATCGTCACCCTGGAAGCGATGGCGTCCGGCCTGGCGCCCATCTGCGCCGACGCATCCGGGAGCCGCTCGCTCATCGACGACGGGGTCACAGGATATCTGGTCCAGCCGGGAGACGACGCAATTTTCGCCGAACGGGCCGAACGGCTGATCATGGACCCCGATCATCGCGGAAGGATGCAGGCGGCGGCGACCGCCTCCGCCCAGGCCTACGACTGGGACAACGCCATGGGCGCGATCCTCGGTCACTACCGGGAAGCCGTCGGCACCGGGGTTTCCCCCGCCCAGGCTGTTCCCTGACGGGCGCAAATGCTATTGCACTGACGAAGTTCGGCGGACCCGGCCCATACGAGAGGCGCCGCGCCGCCGACAGCCGGTCGCCAGGCGGAGGCGGCGCGAGGGTGCGGCGGATGGATGACGTTCGATCGATCGCCAAAGACTTGGACGACATAGCGGCTTCGCCGTCGCCTTGCGCGGCAGGCCGGTCGATCTGGGTGCTCGTGGACGGGCGCAGCGGCGACGACGCCCAGATTATCCGCATCGCCCGGGCGCTCGGATGGCCGTATCAGCTTGTCCAGGCGAAGCGCGGCATTCCGGAGTTGATCGCCGGCCGCGCCCAAGACTTTTTCGGAACCTTCCCCCCCAAGCCGTCCGCCCTGCCGCCCGACAGTTCCTGGCCGGATCTGTTGCTGGCCGCCGGCGGCCGCAATGTCAGCTTCGCCAGGCGGGTGAAGGCGGCGTCTGGCGGCAAGACTCGGATCGTATTCCTGGGCGCGCCCTACGCCCGGCTTGCGGACTTCGACCTGATCGTGACGACGGCGCAATGGCGGCTGCCGACGCTGCCCAATGTGCTGCATACGCTGCTGCCGCTGAACTGGCCGGAGACGGAAGCGCTCGACGCGGCGGCCGAACGCTGGCGGCCCGAACTGGCCGACCTGCCGCGCCCCTGGCTCTGCGTCGCCGTCGGCGGAACCAGCACGTCGTTCTTCCTGAGGCCGGCGGATGCGGCGCGACTGGCGGCGCACATCAACGACATCTGCCGGGAAACGGGCGGCGCGGCGCTGATAACGACCAGCCGGCGCACGCCCGCCGAAGTCGCCGACGCCCTCGCGAACGGCCTGACGGCGCCGCATCGCCTGTACCGCTGGCGACCGAACGACGACGCCAACCCCTATCTAGGCTTCCTGGCGCTCGCCGACCGCTATCTGGTCACGAACGAGTCCGCTTCGATGATCGCCGACGCGCTTCAGACCGGGCGTCCGGTCGATCTGTTCGCGTTGCCGCAGCGTCCAGTCTCCCGATTCCTCATTCAGGAGCGCATCGTCGGCCGCGACGGGCCGGACTCGAGCCAATATCTGGGCGACGGCCTGGCCGACCGCTTCCGCCGCTGGCTGATTGTGAACGGCCTGTGGACGCCGGCCCGCAATATGCCCCGCCTCGCCCGAATTCTGACGGAACGCGGCCTTCTCGGCCCGCGCCCGGCCGCTAAGGATGAAACCGCGCCATTGGTCGCACCCTGCGAAACGGACTTGCAGAGAACGTGCGAGCGTATAGGTGAGTTGTTTCCCCGCACCTCCAAACCCTTGTCTCGACCAGCAGGATGAAGACATCCGCCATGACGATTCTAGATTTCGACAAGCTCGCGACGCTCGATCCGGCGGAAGTGCGCGCCCGCAAACCCTATCCTTGGCTGCACGCCGAAAAGCTGATCTCGGACGAGGGCTATGAGAGCCTGCTCGCCAATATGCCGGATCAGTCGACCTTCAAGCGCATCTATGGCAAGCGACGCCCGGGCGGCCAGGAGCCGCACAACCGCTATGCCCTGCAATACAAGCCCTGGAACGAATATCCGGAGCCTTGGACGCAGCTGATCGAAGACCTGAACGGCCCGGTCTACCGGAAGTTCGTCGCGGACATTGTCGGCCACGACAAGTTCCTGCTCCATTGTCACTGGCACTACACGCCGGTCGGCTGCTCCGTGTCGCCGCACACGGACGCGCCCTGGAAATACGGCTCCCACATCTTCTACCTGAATACCGAGGACGATTGGCAGGAAGACTGGGGCGGCGACACCGTGGTGCTGGACGACGGCGGCCGCTTCCGCCACCGCTCCGCGCCGAAGTTCGAGGATTTCGACAACGAGATCGTTTCCCCCAGCATCGGCAATCGCAGCCTGTTCTTCGCCCGAAACGAGCATTCCTGGCATGGCGTGCGCGAATTGCGCTGCCCGGAGGACAAGCTGCGCAAGGTCTTCATCGTCGAGATCCGGCGCCCCGATCCTATCATGTCGATCCGCACCCGGCTGGGGTTCTAGGCCATGAACGCGCAAGCAAACGGAAACGGCGCCGCCGCGCCGGCGTCGAAACGCGTCGCTGTCGTCGTGGGACCAGGCCGCAGCGGCACCAGCGCCCTCACCGGCGCCATGCGCGCGCTCGACGTCTATCTCGGCGACAATCTGAAGCGCCCGCTCCGCAAGAACGCCAAGGGCTTCTTCGAGGATCGGGACATCCTGGACGTCAATCACCGCCTGCTCGCCACGGTCGGCCTGCATCCGAGCGGATCGAGCGTCGGCCCGATCGATCCGGCCCGCTGGAACGACCCGGCGGTCGCCGGCCTGAAGGCGGAGGCGATCAAGATCATCGGCGAGCGCTTCGGCGATGCGCCGCTCTGGGGCTTCAAATGCGGCGGCATGGTGCGCGTGCTGCCGTTCTGGGAAGACGTGCTGGAGACGCTCGGCTTCGAAATCTCCTACCTGATCGCGATCCGCAATCCGCTCAACATGGCGAGTTCGCGGGGTCAGCTCGATATCTATCGCGGCGCCCAGGAGAAGTCGGACGCCGAATGGCTGGCGCAGGTGCTGCCCTATTTCGACCTGATCTCGGCGCGGCCATTCGTCGTCTGCGACTATGACCGCATGGTCGAGGACGCGCACCGGGAAGTGTGGCGCATCGGCCGGATGCTGAATATTCCCGAGACGCCGGAGATGGACGCCCAGGTGCGCGCCTATACCTCGGACTTCATCGAGGCGAAGCTGCGCCACCACGTCGCCTCCCGCGAGGACCTGGCCGCCGACACGACCATCAACCCCATGACGCGGGACGCCTATCTCTGGCTGCTGCGCCTCGCATGCGACGAGATTGACACGAGCGACCCGGAATTCGCGGCCGATTGGGCGCGCATCTCCCGCAGCTTCGAGGAAGCCGGGCCGTTCCTGCGCCATATTGACTTCCTGGAAGGCGAACTGCGTCGCCGGATGCCGCCGCTGAAGACGATCTGGGGCACTGTCCTGCAGCACCTGCCGGTCGCGGCGACGATGGGCGGCGCCAAGTCCGCCGAGTCCGCCAAGGCGGCGGCCCGCAACTCATGACCCAGTCCGCCGGGCTGACCCAGCAAGCGGGCGTTCCGCTGGCGTCCCGGCGTGTTCTGGGCGATCTTTTGAATGCGGGCCGTTACTGGCTCGACAACACCGCGGGCGACCTTTGGGCGACCGGGAGAATGCGCGCGGCGGCCCGCATGGACCTGCTGAAAGGCGATCCCGAAGCCGCCCTTCTGCGTTATGGCCACGGGATTCGCCACGTTAAGCTCGCCCGGCAGTCGATTGCGAGCTATCGCGCCGTCGACAGGCTGATCAAACGATATCCCGATGCGCTCGCGGACTACCGCATTCCGGAGATCGCGCCGGAACGGTTCCTGTTTTTCATCGGCTATTCCAGAAGCGCCCACTCCCTGGTCGGCTCGCTCTTGGACGCGCATCCGAACGTGCTCGTCTCCCACGAACTGCACGCGCTGAACCTGTTTCGCCAGGGGCGATCCTTCCAGGACGTCACCGACGCGATCCAATACAACTCCGGCTTCTTCACCCGGTTCGGCCGCGGCTATATGGGCTACAGCTATGAGGTGGCGGGCGGAACCCAGGGCAGCTCCGCCGCGCTCAAGGTGATCGGCGACAAGAAGGCGAACGGCACCTGCGCCGCCATCCGTCGCGACCGGGGCGTGATCGACAAGCTGCGCCAGAAGCTGCCGGTCCCATTCAGCTTCGTGCACGTCATCCGCAACCCGTTCGACAATATCGCCTCCCGCGCCCAGCGGGTCGGCACCAGCTCCGACCTCGCGACCTACGGCTATTTCGTGAACGTGGACGTGATTTCCCGGCTGCGTCGCGAACACCCCGACCTGGTGCACGACGTCTACCTGGACGACCTGACGGCGGACGCCGAAGGGGTTGTGACCCGCCTGCTGAACGCCATCGGCATAACGGACGTTTCGCCGGAATACCTGAAGGCCTGCGCCGACCTGGTGTTCCCGGACGCCCGGCGCACCCAGGACGCAATCGACTGGCCGCCGGGCCTAAAGGACCAGATCCGGCGGCGTTGCGCCGAGACCGACTTTCTGGCGCGCTTCGCCGACGAGGGTTAGGCGGTGTCCGGGCAAGGGCCGCCGCAGGGACGGGAATCCGCCCGGCGGCGCGCCGCCATCGTCGTCGGCGCCAGCAAGATCGCCAGCCGCGAACGGCTGTTCCTGGCGACGGCGGACCTGCTGGCCGAGCGCGGCTGGCAGGCGGATATCCTGACGGCGCGGCCGATCCCGGCGCTCAGAGACGCCGTTCGAGCCCCGGTCGAACTGATCGATATCGGCTATTTCGGGCCGTTTCGCCTGCCGAAGCTCCTGCCGCATCTGGCCCGGCTCTATGCCAGCACCCCGGCGCTGGCGCGCTACCTGAAAAGCGCCCGGCCGGACGTGCTGATGGGCACGTCGATTCCGCCGAACATGATGGCGCTCGGCGCGGCGCGCATGGCGGGAACGGGCGCGCCGGTCGTCATCCGCCAGAGCAACGTGGTGCCTGTGGCCTCAGACCCGGCGAGCGCCCACATCCGCCGCCGTCCGCGCGACCGGCTGATGCCGAAGCTCTATCCGGAAGCCGCCGCCGTCATCGCCGTATCCGGCGGCGTCGCCGAAAATTTACGGCTGTCAGGCTGGATCGCGCCGGAACGCATTCACTGGATTCCGAACGGCGTCGAACTGGCCGCCATCGCCGAGAAAGCCCAGGCCCCAACGCCGCACAGATGGCTCGAGGAAACCGATGGTCCGCCGGTCATCGTCGCGGTCGGCCGGCTCATTCCGAAAAAAGACTATCCGACGCTGTTCGCCGCCTTCGCCAAGCTTACGGCCGAACGTCCCGCCCGCCTGATCGTGCTCGGCGAAGGCCGGGAACGCGGCCGGCTCACGGCGCTGATCCGAAAGCTCGGCCTTGGCGACAGCATCGATCTGGCTGGACACCAGACCAACCCCTTCGCCTATCTCGCCCGGGCGTCGCTGTTCGTGCTCTCGTCTGAGTTCGAGGGCATGCCGAGCGTCGTCATCGAAGCGCTCGCCTGCGGCTGCCCGGCGGTCAGCACCGACTGCCCGAGCGGGCCGGCCGAAATTCTGGGCGACGGCGACTATGGAAGGTTGACGCCGATCGGCGACGCCGACGCCTTGGCGACCGCGATGGCGGCGTCCCTCGCGGCCCCGCGAGACGCCGATCGCCTGAAGGCGCGGGCGGCGGAATTCTCGCTTCAGCGCGCGGCCGAGCGCTACGCGGACCTGCTTACTCGGGCCGCGGATCGGGCGCCCGCGCCGGCAGGCTGAGCAGGTCCAGATACCGACCGACGGCCCTTTCAGCCGTAAACTCCGCTCCCCGCGTCATGAGGCGTTCGCGGTCAGGCGGTTCCGCCAGCGTTTCCAACAAGGCGGCGGCGAGCGCGTCCACGTCGCCCGGGGGCGTCAGGCGGCCGAACCGGCCATTGTCAAGGATTTCGGCCGGCCCGCTCGGGCAATCGGCGCTGACGACGGGGCAGCCGCAGGCGAGCGCTTCCGCCAGGACGTTGCCGAAGCCTTCCCGCTGGGACGAAAGGGCGAAGGCGGCCGCCCGCGCCATGTAGCGCGCCGGATTGGCGGACCAGCCGGCGAGCGCCACGTCGTCGGCCAGGCCCAACTCTTCGATCAGCGCCGCCAGCCGGCCGCGTTCCCGCCCTTCCCCCAGGATGAGCAGCCGCGCCGGGCGCTGGGCGCGCACGCGGGCGAACGCCCGCAGCAGGGTCGGGTGGTCTTTCTTGCGCACCAGGCGCCCCGCATTGACGATCACCGGCGGCGCGCCCTCGTCGAACCAGGCGCAATCCGGCGGCTCCGCCGCGCGCCCCGCCAGATCGTCGGTCACCACCGGATTGTAGACGGTCGCGATTCCATCGCGCGGCAGGCCCGTCTCCGCCGTCAGGCTGTCGGCGACGCCATTGGAGACCGCCACGACCGCTTCCGCGCGTGGATAGACCCGCCGGATCAGCGCCGGCGCATAGCGCCAGCGCCAGGCGCGCCGGGCGACGCCGGAGCGAAGGTTTTCGCCAAGGTCGTCCCGCTCGCTTACCAGTATGCGCGCAGAAGACCCGGCCGCCGCCCGCGCCCAAAGCGCGACCAGATTGGCGTAGGTGGTGGCGGACAGGAGCGCCGCCGGCCGGGCCTCGCGCAGATAGCGGGCGAGCGCCGGCAATTGGCGCAAGGGCTCGGGCGCCAGGGGGCTGAACAGGACCGGGCGGGCCAGCACGTCGAAATCGCCGGGGCTCGCCCGATAGGCCATGACGCGTCCGAAGAGCGCCGGCGTCGATTTGAGCTTGTGGAGGCTGACGCCTTCCGGCGCCGTCGCGTCGCTTGGAATGCGGCGGCTCAGGAGATCGACCCGGTAGCCGCGCCGCGTCAGTTCCCGCGCCGTATTCAGCATCATCGCCTGCACGCCGCCGCCGCTAAGGCCGCGCGTCAGGATCGCGATGCGTCCAGGATCGACGTCGCCAGACAGGTTCATGCGTCGAGGGACAACGCGCCGCGCGGCGCCGGCGCGTCGTCATAGGAGACGCCGGGCCAAATCCGCTGGCTGCACAGCCAATCGCCAGGCCGCCGCCGGATCTCCGTCTCGATTTCCTGGGTCACGCGCTCCGTGATCTCCGCCGCCTTGTCTCGGTCGGAACCCGGCAGTGACGCCGGATCGATCGGCTCGCCCAACCGCAACAGAACCCGCCCCCGCTTCGGACGGCTGACAAAAGCAGGCACCACCGGCGCGCCATATTTTACCGCAAGCCGGCCCGGCGCCTGGGAAAAGTAAGTCTCGCGCCCAAAGAAAGATGTCGGCGCGCCCGTCTTGATCCGCCTGTCCGCCAGAATGCCGATCGACGTGCCGGATGTCAGGCAGGCGACGAGCGGGCGCAAGCCGTCCGTTCGCGCGATCAGGCCGCAATCCATATCCGTGCGGGCCTGGCGAATGGCTTCATCGATCACGCCGTTGCGCAATTTCGAATAGACGACGGAGAGGGGCGCGCCCAGCAGGCGAATGCCGAGCGCCGTAAACTCCCAGTTGGAGATGTGGGCGCCGACAAAGATCATCGGCCGCCCTTCCGCCAACAGGTTTTCGACGCCGGGCGCGAGCTCAAAGTCGAACGGCGAATTCTCGCGCCCGCGCCGAAAGATCCCGCGAAAGGCTGGGTACTCGGAGACGATACGCCCGAAATTGCGCCAGATGGAGACGCTGAGCGCCTTGATCTCGGCGCGGGATTTATCGGGAAACGCCACCCTGAGATTGGTCATGATCTTGCGGTTTCGCTGAGTGCGCGGCCCGATCCAACCGGCCAGCGTCTCACCCAGCGCGCCAGAGGCGGCCATCGGCAACGTTCGACAGAACGCCCAGAACAGTCGAAGCAGTATCAATTGCATCAACGGGCTGGAGCCTATCCCGCGGGACCGGGCGGGCTTTGCGGGCGTGGGGACGTTTCGATCGGTCATAAGAGCCATGTCGGCGCAAGGTGGACATTGGCGTGCGAGCGCTTCGGCGCGAAAGAGCATTCCGGACGGGGCGCAGTCAAGGCGCGGGCGCGATTCCGGCCCCGATCAGGGCCGGGCGGGACCGCCGGTCAGGCTGCGCCAGCGCTCGGCGAAGCAGCGCCGCGCCAGGCCGGCCATCGGCGAGGCGCGGAACCATCGCCCGAGGCCGAACAGGGAGCCGGGCATCGCTTTTGACCACAGTTCGATCCAGACTTCCCCTAGCGCCCGCTCGAAAGCCTCCTTGGGATAACGTCCCGTCGCCTCGTTCGCCGCCATGAGCCGCTGCAGCCACGCCTCGGCCTCCGGCAGTTCTTCCCGCTTTGGCCGGTGCCAGCTGCCGGGGCGGCCCAGGCGGAAATGCGTATCGAGATCCGCCGCGCTCCAGTCCATCTCCAGGCGGTCGAGCTGCGCCGCCAACACCTTCTTCTGGCATTCCGTCACCAGGTCGCGGCGATGGGTCACCCGCCCCCGATGACGCCGAACGCGCATCAGGCGGTCCGGCAGGTTGGCGAGGTCGTAGCGATCCGCAAGCCGCGCGAACAGTTCGAAGTCCTCCACGACGGGGAAGGATTCGTCATAGCGAAATGCACGCATGACCTCCGTGCGGGCGATCAATGAGCTATTGGTGATGCAGCTCCGAAAGAGCAGACGCGCGCGGATCGCTTCCGGCGCGCGCGGGCGATAGCGGAACGACTGGGCTGGGCTCGAAATGCCGGACATGGGGCGCTTGCCGACGCCGACCAGGGCGACGTTCGAGTTCGCCTCCAGGAACGCCACGCCCTTCGCCAGCCATTCCGGCTCCACCAGGTCGTCGCTGTCGAGATTGGCGACATAGCGGCCGCGCGCCAGGTCGAGGCCGCGATTACGCGTGCGCGGCAGGCCGAGATTTTCGGAATTGAGCTCCAGGCGCAGGCGCTCGTCGTCATATCGCGCCAGCGCCGCGTCGGTATCGTCGGTCGAGCCGTCGTCGATGACCAGGAGTTCAAAATCCCGGAATGTCTGCCGAAACACGCTGTCCAGCGTCAGCGGCAGCAGATCGGCCCGATTATAGGTCGGTACGACCACGGTCACTGTCGGGGTCGCCGCCATCGGCCCTTCCGCCTCCTGATTCGTCGGGCGGCGATAATGCCATCCTCGGCCGTGGCTTCCTATGGCCGGGATGGGGGTTTATCGACCGGGGACGGGCGGCGAACGGCGCATCCCCGCCATGGCGCACCGTAGAAGCCAGCGGGCATGCGCCTCGATCTCCCTCAAGCGCTCGAGTTGGCTGCGGTTGAACGTAACGGTCATCCGCGCGCCGTCGAAGAGGCTGTGATGCTCGCAAACGGGGCTCGCCACGTCGCCGAGTTTTCGGCACGCCAGAACTTCCTCCGGCTCGCCTGCCGGGTTCCTGGCGATCCAGCGATCATAGATATCCGGCGCCGGCGCGCGCCCTTCGCCGGGCGACAGGAACTCGAGCGGGCGCAACCCCAATCGCCGGCCGGGGCCGCCGGCCTCCCCGAGCGACCACTCGGCGCGGCCATCCGGCGTTCGCGCGGCCATGGGCGCCTGCGCTCGCAGCAATGCGGCCAGGCTGGCCGGCCGCTCGGCGACCGTGAGGAAGAGCGTGAACCTCAAAGCGCCGAACGGGTCCTCGTCGACCCAAGCCTCCGAAGTGCGGCACTGTCCATCGACGGCATGGGCATGGAGATAGGCCGTCACGCCCCGACGGTAGCGCCGCCGCGCCCAGTTGCCGGCGTCGCAGGCCGCGGGATAGGTCAGTCGGAAACCGCCCGCGACGCCGGCCCGCCCAGGCGCCCCCACATCGACCTCATAGATATCGCGGCTGTCGCGTTGGCCGGGAAAGCAGCCCGGCAGAAAGCCGGGCGGCGGCACGGCGCCTGTCCTGGACGCGGCGGCGACCGGTCCCGGAAGCGTCGCGCCGAGCAGCAGGCAAATCAGCGCCGCGCCGGAAATCGCCGTCTTTCGGCCCCGACGTCCTGCTATCGCCGCTTTTGGCGCCCGACTTCGCCACATTCCGCCCATAGCCTAACCCAAGATCGAACCTGGGCGGAACGGCCGCTTTGGGTCGTTGAAGAGGAAACGCCCATGCGCGCCAAGCCGACTATCCCGCTTCTGTCCCTGTGCCTCGCAATGCCCTTCCTCGCTGCCGCCGGCGCGGCGACCGCCGCTGAAAGCCCGAACGCCGTCCGCCAGTATTGCGTCGAGCGGTATCCGGCCGTCGACGCGCGCCATGGCCCCCGCCCGCATGGCATGCGCCGGCACTTGATGCATTCCATCGCCCCGGTTCAGGAGAGCGCGCGCGTGCGCCCGGCGCCGCCGCCCCCGCAGGCGTCCGCATCTCAGGCTGCGCCGCCGGCGCGCCACGTCGCGAACCCCGCGCCCGCAGCCGATCAGGCGCGGCCGGACCTCTATGGCGAACGCTATGGGGCGACCGAACCCGGCGTGGTTCTGAACCCCGCGACCGAACCCGTCTCCACCTTCGGCGCGGACGTGGATACGGCCTCATACGCCCATGTCCGCCGCTGGCTCGACCAGGGACGGCTGCCCCCGGCCGACGCCGTGCGCCCCGAAGAACTGATCAACGCGTTCGCCTACGACTACGCGGCGCCAGAAACGGCGGCCGACGGCTTCCAGCCGACGCTCTCCCTGCACCCGGCGCCATGGGACGAAAGCAAGCGGCTCCTGCATATCGGCGTGAGGGCCTATGACGTCCCCCCGGGCGACCGTCCGCCCGCCAATTTGGCGCTGCTGGTCGACGCGTCCGGCTCCATGGCCAGCGCCGACAAGCTGGGCCTGGTGCGCCAGGCCATATGCGTCCTCGCCCACGAACTGGAGCCGGAAGACCGGATCGGCATCGTCGCCTATGCCGGCGGCGCGCGCGTCGTCCTCGATTCGACCGAGGCGCGGAACCGCGACCAGATCCTGAAAGCGCTAGACGGCCTTCAGGCGGGCGGCGGCACCGCCGGCGGCGCGGGCTTGCGCATGGCCTATGCGATGGCCCGGCTGAATTTCGACAAAGCGCGCATCAACCGCGTGATGCTCGCCACGGACGGGGACTTCAACGTCGGCATCAACGACCCGCGCGAGCTGAAGGACTTCATCCGCCGACAGGCCGCGGACGGCGTCTATCTGAGCGTGCTTAGCGTCGGCGGCGGCAATGTCCGGGACGACATGACCCAGGCGCTCGCCCAAAACGGCAATGGCGTCGCGGTTCATCTGGATAGCCTCGCCGAAGCGGAGCGGGTTCTCGTCCAGCAGATGACGAGCACATTGTTCACGGTCGCGAAGGACGTGAAATTTCAGGTCGAGTTCAATCCGGCCATGGTCGCGGGCTACCGGCTGATCGGCTACGAAACGCGGAAGCTCGCGGAAGCCGATTTCGCCAATGACGCCAAGGATTCCGGCGATATGGGCGCGGGCCATATGGTCACCGCCCTCTACGAATTGACGATGAAGGGCGCGGGCGACGACCCGTTCCGCCCGCGCCGCTATGGCGCCGACGGCCGGTCGGCCGCAGCAGCCCAGGACGATCCGGCGGAAAACGAGATCGCTTACCTGCGCATCCGCTTCAAGCCGGTCGCGGCCGGCGCCGAGGCTTCGGCCCGGGAACAGGCGACCGCGATCGTCGCGAACGCCGCCCATGCCAGCCTGAGCGAAGCGCCGGCCGACATGCGTTTCGCCGCCGCGGTCGCGTGGTTCGCCCAGAAACTTCGGGGCGACGCGCTCGACGCCGGCGCCGAAGGCGAGTGGGATGCGATCGCCAGCCTGGCCGCCGGCGCGGCCGGCGCCGATCCCTATAAGGAGCGCGCCAGGTTCCTCGGCTATATCGAGAAGGCGAAAGAGCTCGACCCGGCCGGCTGAGGCAGGGCGGTTCGAGGCTAGAGCATCAACGCCGCGATTTCCGAGTTCGCGAACGTCAGGCGATCGGCGAGAATGCGGATGATGAACCGGTCGAACGACGCGGCGGCGGCGGGGCTTTCGGCCGCCATGCGGTCATAGGCGTCGCGCCGCATCCTGTAGACGACGGTTTCCTCGTCAGCGAACACGGTCGCCGTGCGCGGCGTCCTTCGGTAGAAGCCCATTTCGCCGAGCACCGTGTGGCCCAAGAGCGTGCGCAGTCGCAGCGGCGTCTCCTCCGCCCGCTCGAACGCGACACGAACCCGGCCCGAAACGAACAGATCGACGGAGTCCGACGCGTCGCCCTGCGAGACGACCCGGTCGCCCGGCCGAAAGCTCAGCCTCTCCAGAAACGACAGCACGGCCCGGCCCTGATCGACGCTCGCAAGCTGGCGGCAGAGCCAGCCCTCGAAGTCACCCGCCGCCTCGAATTCGCTGGCGTGCAGCCGCAGCAGGTCTTCCTCCGCCCACTCCAGGGCCTCGTCCCGCGTCTCGAAACGGCGGGCGAGCGCGCCGTCGAAGATGGCCTGCGGGCCGTTTTCGAACACGTCCGCTATCTCGGGCGTCATGGCGGCCAGCAGCAGCGTCGTCTGATGTTCTTCGCAGGTATTGCGCAGTTTGGCGAAGCTGAGCGCGGTCGAGATATCGACGCCGGTCACCAAGCCGAAATCGATGATCAGATGGCTGATCGGCGTCGCGTCGGGGTCTTGAATCCGGCGCTTCAGGTCCTCCACGAGCCGGCTGGACGTCGCAAAGAACAGATAGCCATGGAGATCGAGACCGCGGATGCGCGCGCCCTCGGCGGACAGGAAGCGCTCCACCTCCGGCGCGCGATCGACCGTGCTCGACCGGTCCCTGCGGGAATACTCGCGCTTGACGATGTTCACCCGGCTGTAGTTGTAGGCGAACAGCAAAGCGGCCCCGACCAGACCGACGAACAGCCCCTCCAGATAGCCGAACATCAGGATCAGGCCCGCGATCGCCCAGGTCAGCAGGAATTCCGGCCAGTTTCGGGCGAGCGAGCCCCAGGACAGGCTGGTGACGATGATCGAGACGCCCAAAAAGCAAAGCAGGCCGGCGAGTGCCGGCGTCGGGGTCAGCGCCAGCAGATCGCCGCCGACCGCCAGCAGCGCCAGGCAGACGACGCCCGGAACCGCGCCGCTCAAACGACTGACGGCGCCGCACTCGCCGTTCAGCAGGCTGCGATTGAGCGAGAGATTGCCCGCCACGCCGCCAAGCAGGCCGGAAAGCATGTTCGCCAAACCGTTGACGCGGAACTCGCGGTCGAGATCGGAATTGGTCTTCCACACGGCCTCGAGGCCGGACGCGTTCAGTACGACCGCGATGGCGGTGATGATCGCGACCGCGGCGATTTCCCCGAAATTATCCGCGACGATCGGGATGAGCTGAAGCAGCCGCTCCATCTCCAACCGGGGCTCGACGAAGCCGCCGGCGATGGTCGTTTCCAGAAACCATCCCTGCGCCGACCCTCCGACGCTCTGGCGGAGATAGGCGTGCGCCAGCAGGATCAGTCCGCAGAACATCGCCGGCAACACATAGAACTGGCGGAACCGCAGCCGCGCCAGGAAGACGGCCGCAACGAAGCCGGCGGCGAGCAGCAGCCTGTCGGCGCCTTCGGCCTGTCCGTCATAGATCGCATTCAACCTATCCAATGTGAACGGCGCGCCGGCGGCGACCCGAAAGGCGCCTGCAATCAAGAGGCACCCCGAGGCGGCCAGAAACCCGGCGACGACGGAATAGGGGACGAAGCGGAACAGGCTGCCGAGCCGGAAAACGCCGAGGAGAACGAGGAATATCCCGGTCAGCACCGTCGCGACCGCGATGGCGGCGAGCGTCAGATAGGCCACCGCGTCGCCCGAAACGTCCGACTGGCCGGCGACGATGGAAAGCGACAAGGCGCTGAAGACAGCGATCACCGGCGTATCCGGGCCGGCGACGGCGCGCGGCAGGGACGTCGCCATCGCGACCGCGATCCCGGAGACGCCCGCTCCCAGAAGAATCGCGTTCAGCCCTTGCGAAAATCCAGCCGCGAGATCGGCGGAGAAGATCAGCGCGGCGAACGATACGCAGTAGGCGACGGAAATAACCGAGACGACCGAACCGCTCAGAACGTCGCGCGATAGGCGGTGCGCCAGCCCCACATCCAACTCCGCCGAAAACCAAACCGTGTTTGTAACATTAGTTTAATCATGCCCTTGGGGTAAACGCGGCGGCGGCGGCCGCCTGTCGCGCCCGGATATCCGCGGTTTTCGGCCGTTTCTCGAAATGTGTGCGATTCGTCACAAATGCGCCTAAAGCCGTACTATCCCCATCTTGCGCCGGGCTGGCGCCGTACGCACATCCCAATCACAGAGACGCCAGACGAGGGGCCAGGCAAATGACTTTCACCATGAACACGAGCGAAATGAGCAGCCGTAAGTTCCGTCACTTCCTCGACTTCGACGGACTGACCCTGTTCGCCATGGGCGCCGCCGCCTACATGGTTCTGGTGGCTGCGCTGATCGCCGCGAGCTGATCCCTCCGCGGACGCCGCCGGGCTTCAAGCCGGCGCGACGCGGTCCCCAATCCCAGAGACTGTGACACGAAGCGATCTTTTCCTTTGGCGGCGATTGGTGAAGACTGGCGGCCTTCAGTTCGCCAGGAGCCAAGATCGCAATGAACCCCGCCGTCGCCGCCGCAATGCCCGAGCTCGAAAAATGGATCGGCCGGAAACGGATCGTCCATGACGAAATGGGCCTGACGTCCGTACAGCGCGCCGCCGCGACGCTCGACGTCGACCCGAACGGGATCAAGGCCGGCGATCCGGTGCCGCGCCAATGGTTCAACATGTTCTTCCCCGATATCTGCCGCCAGTCCGAACTCGGGCCGGACGGGCACCCGAACAAGGGCGTGTTCCTGCCGCCGATCCCGCTGCCGCGCCGCATGGGCGCCGGCCGGCGCGTCCAGATCATGGGCAATCTCGTCGTCGGCCAGCCGGCGATCAAAACCGCCGAGGTCGCGGCGATCCTGCCCAAGTCGGGCAGGTCGGGGAACATCGTCGTGCTGACCATGCGCCTCACCTTCGAAACAGCGGGCGAAGTGATCGCCGTCGACGAGTTCGACGCCATCTATCGGGAAGCCGTGCAGCCGGGCGCGAAGACGACGGCGACAGTGCCAAAAGACGCCTCGACGGAGAGCGATTGGCAGGAGGTCGTGACCTTTACCGAGGCGCTGAACTTCCGCTATTCCGCCGTCACCTGGAACGCCCACCGCATCCACTATGACGCCGACTACACCCGCTCCGAGGAAGGCTACGCCCACACCGTGCAGAACGGCGGCCTGACCATGCAGACGATCACCGACGCCGCCTGCCGGCACAATTCCGGCGTCATCACCGGCCTGGACGCGCGGCTGACCAAGCCGATCTGGGTCGGCGATACGGTCACGATCCACGGCAAGGCCTCGGAGCGGGGCCTGCTCGCCTGGATCGCGGACAAGGACGGGCACCTCTGCGCCGAGATGAACGTGGACTTCCAATAGTGGCGGGCGGCCCGCTCGACGGCGTCCGCGTCGTCGACATGACGACGGTCGTCGTCGGGCCGATCTGCGGGCGAACGCTCGCGGATCAGGGCGCCGACGTCGTCAAGGTGGAGGCGCCCGGCGGCGACCTCTTGCGCACCATGGCCCAGGGCGCGCGCAATCCAGGCATGTCCGGCAAGTTCATGAACTTCAACCGGAACAAGCGCTCGATCTGCCTCGATATCAAGCAGCCGGCCGGCCTCGCGGCGCTCAAAAAGCTGATCGCCGGGGCGGACGTGTTCGTCACCAACGTGCGCCCGGCCGCTCTGGAGCGCGCCGGCCTCGACTTCGCCTCCCTCTCCGCCGCCAATCCGCGCCTGATCTATTGCGGCATCGTCGCCTTCGGCAAGGGCGGGCGCTACTACAACCGCCCCGCCTACGATCCCATCGTGCAGAGCCTCTCCGGCGTCGCCGGCACGTTCGAGCGCGCCATCGGCGAACCCCGCTTCGTGCCCATGGTCATGACCGATCACGTGACCGGGCTGATCGCCGCCCAGTCCATCGGCTTCGCCCTCTATCGGCGGGAGAAGACCGGCGTCGGCGAGGCGATCGAGGCGCCGATGCTGGAGAACATGGCGAGCTTCGTCTCATCCGAGCACCTGGCGGGGCTGACCTTCGTGCCCCCCGCCGGCCCCTCCGGCGACAACCGCCTGCTTTCGCCCGACTACCGCCCGCTGCCGACCGTGGACGGCTACATCACCGTCGGCCCCAACACCAACCCCCAGGCGTTCGCGTTCTTCGAGGCGATCGGCCGGCCCGAGCTCAAGGACGACCCGCGCTTCGACAGCGCCGCCAGCCGCACCGCCCACGCGGCCGAATATTTTGAGGTGCGCGCCGCCGGGCTCGCCCAGAAGACGACGGCGGAATGGCTGGAGATCTTCGACCGCCTCGACGTCCCGGCGGCGGCCTACAATTCCATCGACGACCTGCTGGAAGACCCGCACCTCGCCGACATTGGCTTCTACGAGGAGACGGATCACCCGACCGAGGGCCGCATCCTCAAAACCAAGACGCCGAATACCTTCACCGGCGGCATGCGCGAGGATGCGTTGCCGGCGCCCCATATCGGCGAACAGACGCGGGCGATCCTGTTAGAGCTCGGTTACGACGCGGCGGACGTGGACGCGATGATCGCGAGCGGCGCCGCGATCGAATCAGGCTGATCCCGTTATAGGCCGCCAAAGCCGCAAAACTTGTAACGCGTTGAAATTGCGCAATTTCGAGCGCACAGCCCTTTACGTTTCCTCGCCGAGCGCCTTTTCCCGCGCGTCTTCCAGGGCGGCGATCACGCCCGGCATGTGCGGGTTGACGGCGAGCGCGGCCTCGAACCAGTGGACCGCCGCCTCATAGTCCTTCAGCGCCATGTGGATGGAGCCGAGGCCGGCGAGCGCGCCGTAGTGGCGGGGCTCCAATTGCAGGACATGGGCGCAATCCTCGACCGAGCCCGTATAGTCGCCCACGAGATAGCGGAGCGTCGCGCGCTTGTTCCAGGCTTCGGCGAAATCCGGCGCGCGGTCGATGGCTTCGTTGAACGCCAGTTCGGCGAGGCGCGGCCGGCCGCCGTTCGTGAACGACATGCCGATCAGGGTGACTTCGCGGGTCCGCTTGTCCGGATGCTCCAGCCAGATGCGCCAGATTTCGCGGTCGATGGGCTGCGCCGCCTCAAGGTCGGGCGCCGCCTTCAGGCGCTGGAACAGCTCGTCCAGGCGCGGGTCGGTCTGGTCGGCGTGGGCGGCCGCTCCCAGCGCCGCGAGCCAGAGGCCCGCGACCAGCGCCAGGAGCGTGCGCGCCCCGCCCATCTCGTCAGGCCTGTTCCAGCTCGACCAGCGTCCCGCAGAAGTCTTTCGGATGCAGGAACAGCACGGGCTTGCCGTGCGCGCCGATCTTCGGTTCGCCGTCGCCCAGCACCCGCGCGCCTTCGCCCTTCAGCTTCTCGCGCGCCGCGATGATGTCGTCGACCTCATAGCAGACATGATGCATGCCGCCCGCCGCGTTCTTGTCCAGGAAGCCCTGCACCGGCGAGCCTTCGCCATAGGGCTCCAGCAGCTCGATCTTGGTGTTGGGCAGCTCCACGAACACGACGGTCACCCCGTGCTCCGGCAGCGTCTCCGGCTCGGAGACGCTCGCGCCGAGCGCGCCGCGATATTGCGCGGCGGCGGCCGCCAGGTCGGGCACGACGATGGCGACATGGTTCAAACGGCCAATCATGGCAATAAAATATCCCTAAAAGCGGTCCAATCCAATAATTAGTCCTTCACATCCCGGGCGCCCAGGGTGCGGGAGGCGAATTCTTCCGGCACCTCACGGCCGGTGTCGGTGAAGGCGCGCTTCACGGCCTCCACATTGCCGGCGAGCACCGTCGTGCGGTTCGCCTTCACCCAGGCGTTGGAGGTTTCGATGCTCTGCAGGCCGCCCTGGAACCGGGGCGCCACATAGCGCGCGAACAGCTCGTAGCTTTTCATGATCTGCTCGCGGTTGGCCCATTCGTTCGCGCGGAAGGTCATGGCGCCGAAGCCGCCCTTGGAAAGCTCCAGCAGATATTCGATGCCCTTGGCGATGGTGTCCGGCGAGCCGATCAGGGTGGTGCCCATCTTCACGCCTTCCCGAAGCGGGTCGTCGGACCGGCCCGGCGGGCGGCCGAGCGTTTCCTCGAAATAGGTCACCGTTTCCAGCCGTTCGCCGGCCTTGACCTGGCGCAGCGCCTCCTCGTCGTCCTCGGCGCAATGCATGTTCACGACGACGCGCCAGTCGTCCCGGTTCATCTCCAGGCCGTTCTTGGCGGCCTCGTCCTCGGCGATGCCCCACTGCTTGGAGAGCATCTCCGGCCCGCCGGGAATGCCGGCGCCGATGGAGAGCACGCCGAGGCCATGGCGACCGGCCGCCATCATGCCGAACGGCGTGATCGTCGAGGCGACGGCGATGTCGATCTTCTTGGACCAGGGGGCCAGGTGCAGGCGGCCTTCCCGCAAGGTGAACCAGTCCGTCTCCATGGTCACCGGCTCCTCGCACTTCATCAGCGCGACGATGGCGTCCAGGGATTCGACCATGCGGCGGCGCTGATCGACGGGATTGATGCCCATCATATAAGCGTCGGACGGCAACGCGCCCGGCCCGCAGCCCAGCATGGTGCGGCCCTTGCTCATATGGTCGAGCTGCACGAAACGCTGAGCCACCAGGAAGGGGTGATGATAGGGCAGCGAGGTGACGCCGGAGCCGAGGCGGATGTTCTTGGTGCGCTGGACGGCCGCGCCGATGAAGATCTCGGGCGCGGCGATGGTCTCCCAACCGGCGGAGTGATGTTCGCCGATCCAGGCTTCGTCATAGCCCAGGTGATCGAGCCATTCGATCAACTCCATATCCCGGTCCATGGACAGGGTCGGGTTCTCGCCGACGGCGTGGAACGGAGCCAGGAAAATGCCGAAGCGCATGCCGCGTCGGGCCATGGGGCGCATCCTTCAATACGTCGAAAAAACAGGAGTTCGCCCGGCATAGTGGCGAGGTCGCCCGTGGACGGCAAGCCGCGCTTCCGCGAATCGAAGACGCGGGCGCATCGCGGCGTTAGGCTGCGCAAAGTCGCGCGAAGGAGGCGGGAAGGATGAATCAGATCGAGGCCGCGGGCGGCGCGGACGCGCCGGAGAACCGCTTCGCCGCGGCGGCGCTGGAACGGGACAAGCGCGAAGGCATGCGGCTTGCGATCAAGGCGAGATGGGTCGCGCTCGCGGTGATCGCCGCGATGCTGCCGCTGATCAATCCGAATATCGAAGTGCTGTTCTACGAGGGCCTGCTGCTGCTCCTGGCGATCAACGGCTGGGCGCAACTCAAGGTCGGGCGGGCGAGCGGCCGATCCCAAGTCGAAGTCGCCCTGGTCTTTCTGGACCTCATTCTGATGGCGGCGGCGATCGCCGTGCCGAACCCGCTGGCGGATCGGGAATGGCCGCTTGCGATGCAGTTCCGCTCCGAAGGCTTCAAGTATTTCTATCTGGTGCTCGCCGGCGGCGTTCTCGCCTATTCCTGGCGCACGGTCACGGCGATCGGGGTGTGGACAGGGGTCGTCTGGACCGCAACGGTCGCCATCGTCTACCTGCTCTCGACCGACGCGCCGGCGCTGACCGCCGCCGCCCAGGCCGCCTTCGGCGGCGAAACGCCGTTGGCGCAAATTCTCGACCCCAACAGCATGATGTTCTATGTGCGCCTCCAGGAAGTGGTGGTGTTCGTGCTGGTCGCCGGCACGTTGGCGCTGTCCGCCCGGCGGTCGCGCAATCTGCTGCTGGATCACGCCGGGCTGGAACGGGAGCGCGCCAATCTGGCGCGCTATTTCTCGCCGAACGTGGTCGAGGAGCTATCCCAGAACGACGACCCCCTGAAGCAGATCCGCACCCAGGATATCGCCGTGCTTTTCGTCGATATCGTTGGCTTCACCCGTTACGCCTCCGAGCGGACGCCGGAAGAGGTCATCCGCACCCTGCGCGCGTTCCATGGCCGCATGGAGGCGGAGGTGTTCGGCCACCACGGCACGCTCGACAAGTATCTGGGCGACGGCCTGATGGCGACGTTCGGCACGCCCTTCGCCGGGCCCCATGACGCGCTGAACGCCCTGCGCTGCGCCCGCGCCATGATCGCATCCGTCGCGGCGTGGAACGCCGAGCGCGCGGCCGCCGGCGAACCGCCGATCCGGGCGAGCTTCGGCCTGCACTACGGCCCCGCGGTCCTGGGCGACATCGGCGGCGACAACCGGCTGGAGTTCGCCGTGATCGGAAACACGGTCAACGTCGCAAGCCGGGTCGAGGCGCTGACCCGGGGTCTAGACGTGGAGCTGATCGCGACCGAAGCCCTCTGCGATCAGGCCCGGCGGGAAGCGGGCGGCGAGGCCGAAACGGCCGACCTCGCCCGGCACGAGCCGGTGGAGATCCGCGGCCTGCAGGACCGGATGGCGGTGTGGACGCTGGCCTGACCGGCGCCGGTCACCAGGCGGTTTCGAGCAACGCCATGGAGCCGGCGATGCGCGCCTCCGGGCTCGAGAGGGTGGCGCTGGCGTTGAAGTTCTTCACGGTTTCGCCGGCGATCGCCGCGAAGTCCTCGCGCGCGACCTCCAGGTCCCGAAGGCGGATCGGCATGCCCGCCGCCGTATAGACAGCCTCCAGCCGCGCCGCGATGGCTTCCTGCATCGCGGCGGCGTCCAAGCCCTCGGAGCGGACGTCCAGGAGATCGGCGACGCGACGGACGAGCGCGGCCTCGACGCCCGTCGCCCGCCGGATCGTCGCCCCATGGAAGACGGAGGTCGATTCGCCCTGCCCGATGTTCGGATAGCGGAGATGCAACGCCGTCGCGAGCGCGTAGTCGCTGGCGAGCGCGCCCCGGCTGCGCATGGCGCGCCCGTCGTCCTCCGCCCGGTTCTGGAGGAACGCGGCGAGGCTGAGGTCGCGCCGCAGCCTTGGATCGTCCAGCGCGCCGGGCAGGCTGAGATAGGCCCCATGGGCGAGACGGGCCGCCTGATTCTGATCGCCTTCGACCAGCGGATTGTCCGGCCAGGACGAGAGCGCGCCGACGACGCCGGCGAACACCGTCGTCGCCGTGGAAAGCGCGAGGCTGGCGGGCGCGGTCAAAAGCGCGTCGTCGTCCAGGATGATCGCCGCTGGCCGGGTCTTCGGATCGAAATACTCCATCCGATGGTCGAGATCGGGGTTCTTCAGGCCCGTGCCGGCCCGGTTCATGGCGCTGGTCGGCGTCGTCGGAATGTTGACGATCGGCGGCTTCGGCGCGTTCAGCCGCGGGCTGTAGGGCCGCCCGTCCGGCGGATACTGGGTCATGATCTCGAAGGGGTCGCCAGCCTCCGCCATGAAGATCGCGACCGCCCGGACCGCGACGATGACGCTGCCGCCGCCGACCGCGAGCAGCAGGTCTGCGTTCGCGGCCTTGGCGGCGTCCCGCGCCGCCGCGACCGAGGCGTAGGTCGAATCCTTTTCGATCCCGTCGAACACGCCGACGCAGCGCGCGCCGAGCGCCGCCTGGATGCGCGCGGTGAGGTTTGTTCGTCTGTGCACCGAGGGCGAGCAGACGACGAACGCCCGCTCCGCCCTGGCGCGCGCCACGACGGCCGGCAGATGCGCTTCCAGCACGCCTGGGCCGCAGAACAGGCGCCAGTCATAGCCGGCGCTTCGGAAGGCTCCGTCCGTCATTCGGGGGGCGACGCCTCTAGCCCGCCGCCTGCTTGCCTGCCGGCGCTTCGTCGAAGCCGACATAGCTGACGAACGCTTCGTTCGGCTCCCGCTCGGACCGGACCGCGTTGGCGGCGAAGTCGTCATCGGGGAAGCCCATGGCGATGGCGGTCATGATGACCTCGTCTTCCGGAATGCCGGCGACTTCCCGCACGATCTCGGAGCGGGAGATGCCCTGGCCGTTGACCACCGCGCCGAGCCCCCGGCTCCACGCCGCCAGGACGATGCCGAAGCTGAGCGCCCCAAGGTCGAAATGGCAGACGGCGCCCGGATCGAGCACGCGGTCATAGGTCAACACCAGGGAGACCGGCGCGTCGAACTGCCGGAACCCTCGCCGCACCCAGTCCTGCCGGCGTTCCGCGTCGTGCCGCTCGATGCCCATCGCCGCGAACAGGCTTTTGGCGATGGAGACCTGCCGTTCCCGATGGGCGCCCTCATAGGGCGCATGGGTGACGATATCCCGCTTCGGCGGAACGCCCGTCTCCATTTCCTCCATATTGCGGCGGCGGACCTCGTCCAGCGGCGCGCCGGTCAGGACATGCACATGCCAGGGCTGGGTGTTCATGGAGGAGGGCGCCATTTTCGCGAGCGCGATCACCTCGTCGATCAGCGCGCGGGGCACGGGGTCCGGCTTGTAGCCGCGAATGCTGCGCCGCGAATTAACCAGCGTGTCGAAATCCATCTGGGTCTGCCCCTCAAGCGTTCGCGCGCCCGGACGGGCGCTTTGGCGGAGGAGCTTATCGCGAAGAACAGACGGACGGAACGGCGGGCGGCGCCCTCACCCGTCCGCCAGGTCCTCCAGCCGGTCGCCGTCGAGGACGACGATCTCCCGATTGGGGCCGACCTTCAGCACGCCGTCGCTCCGAAGCTTGCCGATCTGGCGGCTTACCGTCTCGATGGTGAGGCCCAGATAGTCGGCCATTTCGGCCCGGGTCAGCGGCAGGGATATCGAGAGGTTCGCCGACGTGGCCGTCGATTGCAGAGCCGGGACATGCACGCAGCCGGAAACCGCCGACTGGCGGCGGAGCAACATCGCGAGGAAGCTCGCGACCTTCTCCAGCGCGGTCTTCCGGCCCAGCAGCAGCATCCAGTCGCGGGCGGCGTCCAGTTCGTCCAACGTGTCTTGAAAGAGGCGGGATTCGAGGCCGGGCCGTTCGGCCAGCAATTGCTGGAACGCCCGGCGCGGAAACACGCACAGCTCGACGTCGGTCGCGGCCTCGGCGAAATAGGGACAGCTCGTGCGATAGGCCCGCCCCAGGAAATCGGGCGGGAATTGGAGGCCGACGATCTGCTGCCGGCCGTCGCCCATCAACTTCGTGAGCTTGACGACGCCGGCGACGATGTTCGCGAAGGACGCCGTCTCTTCTTCCGCGTTCAGAATGACGTCGCCCGCCTTAACCAGCCGCTGACGCGCGACCTGGCTGAGCGCCGCCAGCTCGTCATCGTCCAGCGCGCCGCAAACGGCGTGTTGCCGAATGGCGCAGTAGTGACATCTGAGCTTACGCTCGGCGAGCGCCGAAATTTCCACGTCGAACGCCTCCGCTTTCCTTTTTTAGAATATGTGCTCCGCCCTATGCGGCGCAAGCCGGCCCGACCTGCGGCCTATTCGCCCGCCGGCGGCAGGCGCGGCTGCGGCAGGAACAGGATCGCCAGCGCGGAAACGCAGACCGGCGCCAGCGCCATCAGATACAGCATCTGATCGTAGGCGCCCCAGTTATCCAGCGCCCACCCCAGCGGCACCGGGCCGATGCTGGCGCCGAACACCATGATCATCTGGCCGGAGCCCTGGATCGAGCCCAGATGCTTGCGTCCGAAATAGCGCGGCCAGAAATAGCCGACGAACGTCATGGTCATCGCGTTGTTCAGGCCGAAGATCACGGCGAAGACGACGGCGGTCGGCGCCGAATAGGCGAAGGTGATCGACAGGATCGAGGCCGTCTGCACCCAGAGGCCGACGACGAAGGTCCACTTCGGCGGCGCCCGGTCCAGAAGACGGCCGACCAGGGGCATGAAAATCGCCGCCGTCACGCCCGTAATCGTGAACATGCCGGCCGCGACCTGCGGGTCGAGGCCGTGGGACTTCAGGATGCCCGTATATTCCACATGCAGGCAGGTCTGCAGCATGGAGAGCGTGAACATGCCGCCGACGATCAGATAGAACGCCGGCATCCTGAGCGCCTCCGCCTTGGTGTAGCCGACCAACGCCGGCGGCGGCGCGCCCCCTTCCGGCGCGGCGTCCCCGTCCGGGCGAAGGTTCACATCCTCGGGCCGGTTGTAGAGCAGCAGCAGCACCGGCGGCAGCAACAGCGCCCAGGTGCCGACGCCGAGCCAGATCCAGGCTTCGCGCCAGCCCACCTCGGCGATCAGCCATTGGGCGATGGGCGGGTGCAGGGCGATGGAGATCGGAAAGCCGAGCGACATCAGGCCGAGCGCGAAGCCGCGTTTGCGGTCGAACCACTGGGCGGTCATGTTGGCGGCGTTCATCATCATCGAGCCCTGGCCGAGAAAGCGCAGGACGCCGAAACCCACGGCGAGATAGAGCCAGCCGGAGGCGAAGCTGAACGCGATCGACCCGAGGCCGAAGGCGACGACGATGATCCAGATCATGTTCGCCGGGCCATGCCGATCCACGAGCTTGCCCATATAGGGAAGCAGCAGGGCCGCGAACAGCGTCGCCACGCCGTAGGCGAGCGCGATCTCGGTGCGGTCGAGGCCGAGCTCCGCCTGAATGGGGTCGAAGAACAGACCGATCAGATGGGACTGCGCGGGGCCGGTGCCGAACATGATCAGCGCGGCGACCGTCACGACCGGCCAGCCGTAGAACATGCGCCCTGATAGCGCGCGAAACGCCTGGCCGCGCAGATTAGCAAGCATATGGGAGTCTCTACCTACGGCGCCGTCGAAGCCGGCGCGGCGTCAAGATGCTTCGAACGGGGACGATTGAAAAGCCTGGATCAGAGCGGCGCGTTCCGGCCCGGCTGGTCCGGCTCCGTGTGCAGGAAGTCCGGGCCGACGTCCGCCAGGTTCGGGCAGCCGATCTGTTTCAGCACCTTGCCGATCTCGTCGTTGAGGATATGCACCGCCTTCGTCGCGCCCGCGTCGCCGCCGGCGATGGCGCCATAGAGGGTCGGCCGGCCGAGGAAGACGAACTTCGCGCCCATGGCGCGGGCGATGACGATATCCGAGCCGCGGCGCACGCCGCCGTCCAGCATCAGCGTCATGCGGTCGCCGACGGCGGCGTCGATGCGCGGCAGCACGTCCAGCGGCGAGACCGCGCGGTCGAGCTGGCGCGCGCCGTGGTTGGAGACCATCAGCCCGTCGACGCCGATGTCGGCGGCGCGCTCGGCGTCGTCCACGCGCATGACCCCCTTCAGGACCAGGCGCCCCGGCCACAGCTCGCGGAAGCGCTCGATGTCCTTCCAGGTCAGGCTGGTGGGCAGCTGGGTTGCGGCGAACTCCGCCACGCCCTCGGCGTCCGCGCCGGCCGGCGCGTAGGGCCGCCAGTTCTCCATCATGGCGAGGCCGTGGGAGAGATAGTCCTTCATCCAGAGCGGACGGCGGAGCGCGTCCAGCTTCGTCGCGAGCGACAGCTTCAGCGGGCGGCCGAAACCGTTGCGGCGGTTGCGCTCCCGGTTCGATCCGGTCGGCACGTCGACCGTGACCACCAGCACGGGGATGTTCAGGTCCGCCGCCCGGCGGATCTGGTCTTCGGAAATCGAGCGGTCCTGCGCCGTGTAGAGCTGGTACCAGCCATGATCGGGCGCGACGGTCGCCATTTCCTCCATGGAGGCCGTCGAGGCGCCGGACATGATGAAGGGAATGTTCGCGTCCCGCGCCGCCCGGGCCAGCATCATGTCGCCGCCGCGCCGGTAATTGCCGATCCCGCCCGTGGGCGCGATGCCGTAGGCGCTGGAATAGGTGCGGCCAAAGAGCTCCGTCGAGTGATCGATCCTGGAGACGTCGACCATATAGCGCGGCGCCAGGCTGCGCCGGCGGAACGCGTCCTCGTTGCGGACGAGGCCGTCCTCGTCGTCGACGCCGCCCTCGATGAAATCGTAGACCAGCTTCGGAACCCGCCGTTTGGCGATGATCCGCAAGTCGTCGAGATTGACGCAATCTTCCACCTTCATGACCGCATTCTCCCCGCCTGCCGGCGCCTTATTGTTTAAACGCTGGCGTCCCGCTGCGCCGATCCGGCGACCATGCGCGCGACTTCGTATTCCATCACCACGTCGCCATGCTGGTTGATCGCCTGGTTGCGCGTCTTCACGACGCCGCGGCCGGGTTTGGACGTCTCGCGCACGGACAGCACTTCCACCTCGCAGTGGATGGTGTCGCCGACATTGGTCGGCCCGACCGCCTTCATCGTCGTCTCCAGCATGGCGAGGCCGGTCATCTGCATGGTGCCCTGGACCAGCAGGCCCTCGCAGAAGCAATAGACGAGCGCGCCCGGCACCGGGCGGGCGCCCTTGATCGCGCCGTGCTGGCTGGAGAAAGTCGCGTCGGTGAAGATCATCTCGACCATGCCGGTCGCGTTGATGAAGTTGACGAGGTCCGCCTCGGTGATCGTGCGATTGATGGTGCGGAACTTGTCGCCCGCCTGCAATTCGTCGAAGGCGATGCCGAGCCCGACCGTGCGCATGTAATTTTCTCCGTCGCTCTAGGTGTCCTGATCGCGGCCGTCCGCGGTCGCGCCGGAGCCAAGCATGGCCGCGATTTCGGCGTCCGCCAAGCCGGCCTCCGCCAGGATCTCCAGGGACTGTTCGCCGAGGCGCGGCGGATGGCGGCGGATCGAGGCCGGCGTCTTCTGAAATCCGGTCGGCGGCGAGGGCATGGTGAGCGCCCCCTCGCTCGGGTGCTCGAACGGCTGGAAGAAGCCCGTCGCCGCCAGATGCGGGTCGGCGTAGAGGTCGTCCAGATCGTTGACGACCATGAACGGCATTTCGATGGCGGCGAAGGTCTCGCGCCAGTGCGCCAGCGTCCGTTCCGCCGTAATCTCGGCGCAGAGCGCATAGACCTGCTCGATATTTTGACCCCGCGCCTTCAGGGTCGAGAATTTGGGATCGGTCAGAAGCTCGGGACGGTCGACGGCTTCGGCATAGCGCCGCCACTGGCGGTCGTTATAGGCGAGGAAGCAGACATAGGCGCCGTCGGACGTTTGGTAGGGCTTGCGAAACTTCGCCAGCACCCGGTCGTAGCCGGGCGGCCCAAGCGGCGGCTCGAAGGTCCGGCCAAAGGCGTGCTCCATCAGCGTGAAGGAGGCGAGCGTTTCGAACATCGGCACTTCGATGAACTGGCCCTCGCCGGTGCGCTCCCGGTGGAACAGGCCGGCCATGATGCTGTAGGCGAGCGTGAGGCCGGTCGTCTTGTCTGCCGCGACCATGGGCATGTGCAGCATCTCGCCCGAAACCCGCTGCATCAGCGCAGACATGCCGGAGGCGGCCTGGATGATGTCGTCATAGGCGGGACGGCCGCCATAGGGTCCATCCCGGCGGAAGCCATGCACGGCGGCGTAGACCAGGCGCGGATTGCGCGCCAGCAGCGCCTCGTGGCCGATGCCGAGCCGGTCGATCGCATCGGGGCGGATCGAATGCACGAACACGTCCGCGCCGTCGACCAGCTTCAGGAGCGCGTCCTTCGCGGCCGGCTGCTTCATGTCCAGCACGATGGAGCGCTTGTTCCGGTTGGCCGAGAGATAGAACGATCCCATGTCCGGATTGCGCATCGGCCCGGTCTGGCGCGTCGTGTCGCCTTCCGGCCCTTCGATCTTGATCACGTCGGCGCCGAGGTCGCCCAGTATCTGCGTCGCGTAGGGGCCAAGCAGCACCCAGGTCATATCGAGGACGCGCACGCCCTCCAACGGTCCCGGCATGGGGAGATTCCTTTCGGTAAAGTCGGGCTCAGGCGTCCGGCGCGGGGTTCTTGTCTTTATGCCGGCAAAGGTCCGCGACTGCGCAGCGCCAGCATTCCGGCTTGCGCGCCTTGCAGATATAGCGGCCGTGCAGGATCAGCCAGTGATGGGCGTGCCGCAGAAATTCGGGCGGCGTGCGCTTCAGAAGCGCCTTTTCGACCGCCAGCGGCGTCTTGCCCGGCGCGAGGCCGGTGCGGTTGCCGATGCGGAAGATGTGGGTATCCACGGCGATGGTCGGCGCGCCGAACGCGATATTGCGCACGACGTTCGCGGTCTTGCGGCCGACGCCCGGCAGCCGTTCCAGCGCCTCCTGGTCGTCCGGCGTCTCGCCGCCATGCTCCTCGACCAGGATGCGGGAAAGCGCGATCACGTTCTTGGCCTTGGAATTGTAGAGGCCGATGGTCTTGATGTGCTCCTTCAGGCCGTCCTCGCCGAGGGCGAGCATCTTTTCCGGCGTATCGACGATCTTGAACAGCTCCGCCGTCGCCTTGTTGACGCCGACGTCGGTCGATTGCGCGGACAGCGCCACCGCCACCAGCAGGGTGTAGGTGTTCACATAATTCAGTTCGCCCTTGGGCGACGGGTCGGCTGCGGCCAATCGCCCATAGAACTGGGCGACGTCCGCCTTTGGCATAGGTCTCGGCATGTCGGCCTCGCTTCTCTATACAGAATGCTATGCAAGACCCGCATACGGAACACAATCCTCCGCCAATGCCCGCGCTTTTCGAGGCGACGCTTTATCCCTATCGCAGCCTGCCGTGGTCCGGGTTCCGCTGGCTGATGGCGGGCGCGGCGGCGCTGCTGCTGATCAGGGGCGGCATGATGGCGGCCGCCGGCGCCTGGCCGGTGCTGCTGTTCTGCATCGGCGGCTTCCTCTTGCTCTATTTCGCCTTCCGCGTGAACTACCGGGCAGGCCGCCTGATCGAGACCGTCCGTCTGACGCGGGACGAACTCCTGATCCGCCGCATTCACCCCGGCGGCAAGATCGAGGAATGGCGCCTCCAGCCCTACTGGCTGAACGTCACGTCCGTTCCGAGCCGGGAGGAAGTAGGCGCGCCGGCGGCGGAAATCTTGCTTTCCAGCCACGGCCGGAGCCTCGGCATCGGCCGGTTCCTCACAGACGACGAGCGCGACGAGATTTCCGACGCGCTCACGCAAGCGATCATGCGGGCGCGGAGCGCCCCCGGCGCCCACTGACAGGCAAGCGAGCCCACACGATGCCCAATCCCTTCGACCTTTCCGGCCTCGATATCCTGGTGACCGGGGCGGGGCGCGGGCTTGGCCGCGCGGCGGCGAAGATGCTGGCGGAATCCGGCGCCCGCGTGATCGGCGTTTCGCGGACGGCGGCGGAACTGGAAAGCCTGGAGCGGGAGATAAAGGCCGATGGCGGCGACGCCGCGACGGCGGCGCTCGACGTGACCGACCGGGCCGCCGTCCGCGCGCTGATCGACGGCCTGCCGAAACTGGACGGCTGCGTGAACAACGCCGGCTGGAACAATCCCCAGCACGCGCTGGAGGTGGACGACGACAGTTTCGACGCCATGGTGGACATCAATCTCCGCGCCGCCTTCACCGTGGCCCAGGCCGTCGCCCGCAAGCTCGCGGCCGGCGGCAAAGGCGGCGCCATCGTCAACATGTCCTCCCAGATGGGCCATGTGGGCGGGCCGCTGCGCAGCGTCTACTGCATGACCAAGTTCGGCCTGGAAGGCATGACCAAGGCGATGGCGGTCGACCTGGCGGCGGCCAACATCCGCGTCAACACCGTCGCGCCGACTTTCGTCGAAACGCCGCTCGCCAGCCAGTTCCTGAAGGAAAAGGCGTTCCACGACTTCGTCATCGGCTCGATCCCCATGGGCCGGCTGGCGACGGCCGATCAGGTGGCGGCGGCCTGCGTCTATCTCTGCTCGCCGGCCGCGGCCATGACGACGGGCACGAGCATTCTCGTCGACGGCGGCTGGACGGCGAAATGAGCGAGCGCATCGTCTTCCTCGACCGGGCGATCTTCGCCGAGAGGACGCGCCTCCGCCCGCCTGCCTTCGACCACATCTGGACCGACCATGCGTCGACGACGCCCAGCCAGGCGGTCGAGCGGCTTCAGGACGCGACGATCGCCGTCACCAGCAAGATCCCCATCGACGCCGAAGCGATGGCGGCGCTGCCGAACCTGAAGGCCATCGCCATCGCGGGAACCGGAACGGACCATATCGACCTCAAGGCGGCAGCGGCGCGGGGCGTGCCCGTATCCAACCTGAAGGGATATGCATGGCGCGCGGTCGCCGAGCACGCCCTGGCGCTCGCCTTCGCGCTATCCCGCAATCTGAAGGCCTACGGCGCCGCGACCGCCGCCGGGCGCTGGGCGGAGGCGGACGCGTTCTGCTGGCACGGCGCCGGGCCGATCGGCGATTTGATGGGCGCGACTTTCGTCGTCGTCGGCAAAGGCGCCATCGGAGCCGAGACCGGGCGGCTGGCCGAAGCCCTTGGCATGAAGGTTCTCTACGCCGAACGGCCCGGCGCCGGCGAGATTCGGCCTGGATACACGGCGTTTCGGGACGCTTTGGCTGCGGCCGACGTTCTGAGCCTGCATTGCCCGCTGACGCCCGAAACCCGCCACATGATCGACGCCGACGCCTTTCAGGCGATGGAGCGGCGGCCGATCCTGATCAATTGCGGTCGGGGCGGACTGGTCGACGAGGCGGCGCTCGCGGCGGCGCTGGAGCGCGGCGCCATTCGGGCCGCCGGCTTCGACGTCCTTTCCGCCGAACCGCCGAAGCCTGCGGACGCCAATCCGCTGCTGACGCTGGCGGGGCGGGACAACGTCATCCTCACGCCCCATGTCGGCTGGGCGAGCGACGCGGCGATGCAGGCGGCGGCCGATATGCTGATCGAGAATATCGAAGCGTTCGTGGCCGGCGCGCCCAGGAACGTCGTCTCGCCGTGAGCGCCCCGCCGGCCGACATCGTCGAAGCGCTCGTCCGGCTCGGCCTGCTCGCGTCCGAAGACGGCGTGGAAGGCGCGCCGCTCACGGGCGGCGTCTCCTCGGATATCTGGCGGATCGAGGCGGGGGAGGGTCCCATCTGCGCCAAACGGGCGCTGGCGAAGCTGAAGGTGGCGGCGGACTGGCGCGCCCCGGTGGAGCGCAATGTCTACGAGGCCCGCTGGCTCGCCCGCGCCGGCGCGGCGGCGCCGGAGGCCGTGCCGGCGGTCCTCGGCCAGGACGCGGCGGCCGGCGTCCTGGCGCTGGAATGGCTGGACCCGGCGGACCATCCGACCTGGAAAGCGGAAATGCTGGCGGGCCGGGTTTCGCCCGCGTTCGCCGGCCAGGTGGGCGACGCGCTCGGCCGCATCCATAGCGCCAACGCCATCGCCCGCCGGCCCGACATCGCCGAGGACTTCCCGACCGACGACATCTTCTACGCGATCCGCCTGGAGCCCTATCTGGCGGCGACGGCCAGCGCCTGGCCGGCCCACGGGGACTGGCTGCAAGCGCTGATCCGGCGGACGGCGGCAACCAAGCAGGCGCTCGTGCATGGCGACGTCAGCCCGAAGAACATCCTCGTCGGGCCGTCCGGACCTCTTTTCATCGACGCCGAATGCGCCTGGGCCGGCGATCCCGCCTTCGACCTGGCGTTCTGCCTGAATCATCTGCTGCTGAAACGGATACCAAGGCCGGACGCCGCTGGCGCCCTGGCTGAAAGCTTTCAGGCGCTGGCGGCCGCCTATCTTGCCCGGGTCGACTGGGAGCCGGCGGACGGCGTGGAGGCGCGGGCGGCGACGTTGCTGCCCGCCCTGTTCCTGGCCCGCGTCGACGGCAAGTCCCCGGCGGAATACGTCACGGAGGACGCGGACAAGGACATGATCCGGCGGACGGCGACGGCCCTGTTCGCGGACCGGCCCGAGAAACTGGCCGCCGTGGCCGCCGCCTGGCGGGACGCGCGCTGATCGAGCGCCCGCCGGCGGACCCGCCTACCCCCTGATGCCGTGCAGATAGGGGCCGGCTTCGCGCAGCGGCGCGGCGGTGTTCGCGAAATCGACCAGATATTTGCGGGTTTCGCGCGGGTCGATGATCTCCTCGATCCAGAAGCTTTCGGCCGAGCGGAAAGGCGAGCGCAGCTTATTCAGCCGCTCCTCGATCTCCTCCAGCTTGGCGGCGGGATCGTCCGCCGTGTCGATGTCCGCCCGATAGGCCGCCTCGATGCCGCCTTCCAGCGGCAGCGAGCCCCAGCGGCCGGACGGCCAGGCGTAGCGCATGTTGAAGCGCGAGCCGTTCTGGTGCGCCGCGCCGGCGACGCCGAAGCAGTTGCGCACGATGACCGAACACCAGGGAATCGTAGACTGCCAGATGGCGGCCATGGCGCGCGCGCCTTCCTTGATCGTGCCGGACTTTTCGGATTCCAGGCCGATCAGGAAGCCGGGGCAATCGACCAGATAGATCATCGGCAGATGGAAGGTCTGCGCCATATCGACGAAGCGCTCGACCTTGCGGCACGTGTCCGCCGTCCAGCCGCCGCCGAAATGATAGGGATCGCTGCCCATGACGGCGACGGGCCAGCCGTCCACCCGTGCCAGCCCGGTGATAACGGACCGGCCGTACAGGTGGCCCATTTCGAAGAAGCTGCCCTCGTCCACCACGGATTCGATGATCGGCCGCATCTTGTAGACCTTGCGGATATCGCGCGGGATCGCATCCAGCAGCGTATCGTCCGTCCGGTCGGGCGCGTCCTTCGGCGTCGCGCGCTCGGGCAGTTCATAGACGTTCTGCGGCAGGTAGGAGAGGAACTGGCGCGCTTTCTCGAACGCCTCTTCCTCCGTATCCACCGCATCGTCGACCGCGCCGGCGCGTAGCTGGATCTTCCAGCCGCCAAGCTGCTGCTTATCCAGGTCTTGCCCCAACCTTTTCACCACCGGCGGGCCGGCGACGAACAGCGCGGAGATATTCTTCACCATGACGGAGTAATGCGCCGCCGCCTGATGCGCCGCGCCCAGGCCCGCGACCGATCCCAGGCCAAGGGCGACGCGCGGCACCATGCCCATATTGCGGACCACCCATTCCCAGCCGGAAACGCCGGGAACATTGGCGCGGCCAGTCGTTTCGATGGTCTTCACCGACCCGCCGCCGCCGGAGCCTTCGACGATGCGGATCAACGGCAGGCGCAGCTGGTTCGCCATCTGCTCGCACTTGATGTGCTTTTCCTTGATGGTCGCGTCGGCGGAGCCGCCGCGCACCGTGAAATCGTCGCCGCCGATGACGACTTTGCGCCCGTTCACCTCGCCGCGCCCGAACACGAAATTGGAAGCCATGAAGTCTTCCAGATCGTTCCTGCCGTCATACTGCGCCATGCCGGCGATCTTGCCGAGCTCGTGAAAGGTGCCGTCGTCCAGCATCGCTTGGATGCGTTCGCGCACCGTGAGGCGGCCGCCGTCATGCTGGCGCTGAACCTTGTCGGCGCCGCCCATTTTCTCGGCGAACTCCTCCCGGAGTCGCAGTTCATCAAGCTCGGTCTGCCAGGACATGGGCGGATTCCTCGTTCACGTATTTGAATTATGGCGAAAGCTTAGCCGCCACGATTCGCTTGCGCCAGAACGCCGGACTTGCGCGCCCGGGCGCCCTCCGCGCTAAAGTTCGCTCCGAAACACGAACCGCAGAACGGAACCAGTCATGAGCGATACTTCAGCCTTTGTCGGCACGGGCCGCATGGGCGGGCCGATGGCGCGCAACCTTTCCCGCAAGGCGAACGCGCTCGGCCGCCGCATTCGCGTATTCGACCGCTCGACCGCGGCCGCCGAAGCCTGCCGCGACGCCGGCGCCGACGTCGCCGAGAGCCTGGCCGCCTGCGTCGACGGGGCGGACGTCGTCTTCACCATGGTTCCGGCCGGGCCGGACGTGCGCGCCCTCTACATGGATGCGGGCGGCGTCTTCGATCAGGCGCCGGCGGGCGCGCTGCTGATCGACTGCTCGACCATCGACGTCGCCACCTCCCAGGAGGTGGCCTCGGCGGCCCGCGAGCGCGGCTTCCGCATGTTGGATGCGCCGGTCTCCGGCGGCGTCGTGGGGGCCGAAGCGGCGACGATCACCTTCATGGTCGGCGGCGACGCGGCCGATATGGAGGCCGTGCGGCCGCAGTTGGAGGCCATGGGCGCCCGCGTCGTGCATTGCGGCGCGTCCGGCATGGGGTCCGCCGCTAAAATCTGCAACAACATGATCGCCGGCATCGCGTCCGCCGCCAGCGCGGAAAGCTATGCGATCGGCCAGAAGCTCGGCCTCGACCCGAAGGTGCTTTACGACGTGGTCTCGACCTCCTCCGGCCAGACCAATGTCGGCCTCCGCAATCCGCCGGTGGCGGGTCTGGTCGATACGGCTTCCGCCAACCGGGACTATGAGCCGGGCTTCACCGTCGCGCTGATGCTGAAGGACCTGCGCCTCGCCCAGGCGGCGGCGAAACAGGTGGATCAGGCGAGCCCGATCGGCGCGGCGGCGGCGGAACTGTTCGCGCTCGCCGCCGGCTCCGGCCTCGCCGACCTGGATACGGCGGCCATCTACAAACTCGTCGCCGGCAAGGGCGGGAAATAAGCTAGATCAGGTCGCGGAGCAGCCAGCCGACGCTGAAGGCCACGCCGGCGGCCGTGAGGCCAATGCCCAAGGTCTCCGCGCCGGAGCGGCTCCAATGGGTCGTCTCCCAGCGGCTCTTGAGGGCGCCGACGCCGAAGAAAGTCGCGCCGGTCAACGCCAATGCCCAGAGCGCCGCGTCGTCGAAGCCGAACACGAACGGCAGCAGCGGCGCGGCGCCCGCGAGGCAGAAGGCGGCGAACGTCACGCCCGCCGCCTTTCGCGGCTCCCGCAGAACCGGCGGCTGGCCGTATTCGTCCGCGAGCATGGTCTCAACCCACAGCGTCTGGTCCCTGGTCACCACGTCCACGATCTCCTCGAGGACTGGATCCTCGAACCCCTTCCGGCGAAAGATTTCGCGGATCTCCCGGCGTTCGCCCTCGGGATTGTCGCGGATATGCCGATGCTCGATCGCGGCCAGGCGGCGCCGTTCCTGGTGTTCGGAGCGCGTGCCGGAAAAATTCGCGGCGGCCATGGAAAATCCGTCGGCGAACAGATTGGCCGCGCCGAGCGCCAGCACGACGCCGGCCGAGAGCTCCGCGCCGACGACGCCGGCCACGATCGCGAACGTCGTCACGGCGCCGTCGATGGCGCCGTAGACCCAGTCCCGCAGATAGCTCGGGTTCGCGCCGTCCGCGAGACGCGCGCGAATGCTCGCCACGTCATGGCGATGGTCGCCAGTCGGGCCGGCCATTTTTGACGTCCCCCACGGACCTTTGGATCGAATCGTCGCCCTTGATCCCCGTTTCGCAGAGGAAGGGCAAGCGGAATGGCGCAATCGACGCGACAATTCCGCCGGCCGGCGCGGGAGCGGCCAGGATGAGCCCGCCGCCGGCCCGGATTGGCTGCGGGGGCGCCAAAGCGACGACCGACCCGAGCGGCAAGCCCATGCTGAAACTGCCGGTCAACGCCTTTCGAACAGCGGTTTTTTCGCCGGATGCCGCCCTTCCGCGTTAGTCGCATCTAAACCCTGTCCGCCGAGAATATCGCGTTTGCGAAATCCGCCCGCGCCGGTGCCTCGACCCCCGGCGCGGCGGCGAGACAAGGCGGCGCGAAATGCGACGGCGGCGACAACGCGGCTTCACCCTGATCGAACTGATGATCGTCGTCTCGATCATCGGCGTTCTCGCGCTCGTCGGCGTGCCCCATTTCCGCGCCTATGTGCTGGAAGCGCGCCTGAACGACGCTCAGCCTTATCTCGCTGATATCGCGGCCAAAATGCGGATGCATTTCCTCGAAACAGGAACCTATTGCTGCGCCGCCGATCCCTCGGTCGAGGCGAATATCGTCGCCGAGTTGAACGTGCGCCCCGAGGAGACCGGGGATTTCTGTTTCGCCATCGTCTGCCGGGACGCCGCGCTCTGCCCGACGGTCACGACCGCGAACTTCATCGCGCCCGAGGAAGCGGGCGACGCGACGCCGGAATTCGAGGTCTGGGCGGTGCTGCGGGACAGCACGGGCGCCAGCATCTCGGCGCCGGGCGCTACGACCTGCACGCCGGCGCCGGGCAAGCGGCCGCCGACGGGCTGGGTGAAGCCCAGCGGATCGAGCGACGCCGGCCGCGAGGGACAGGCGGTGGCGCTTCGCTATCCGCCGCCCGAAAACGGCCCGGACGCGGCCGCCGGCGTCGACAGCCACATCTATGTGTGGGACGCCGGGATGAGCAAGACCCATGCGCTCCAACCGTAAGCCCCCATGCCCGCGCCAGCGCCAGCGCGGCTTCACCCTGATCGAGGTGATGACGGCGGGCGTCACGCTTTCGATCCTCACCCTCGGACTGGTCGGCCTTTGGTCCACCGCCGGCGGCGCGGTGAACGATCTCGTCATTCGCGAGAAGGCGATCTGGGCGCTGAACGGACAGATGGAACGGCTCGCGGCCCTCTACCAGTTCACGGACTTCGGCGCAGGCGGCCCGGACGCGACGTCCGGCTACGGCTATCCCGCCGCCTATTCCGACACGCGCCTGATCTTCGGCCAGGGCCTGCTCGACCTGATCGCCCCGTCCGGCACGCTGCTCGGCGGCCTGCTCGGCACGGAGGAGGACTACGGGTTTCTGGAGAACGAAGCCGACTTCGCCGCCGCCGAGGGCCACCCGGTCGTTCTGGAATCGGCTTTGGCTCCCGCCGCCGACCGCAATTATGTCTGGATCGATAGGGACCAGGGCATCGTCGGCCGCCTGAGCTGGGAGGAAGTCGCCATCGTCGTCGACGAATGCGGGCCGGACAACGCGCCGGGCGGCTCCGAGCCTTGCCTCTGCGCCGACTTCGGCGGCGGCGGCGCGGCCGAACGCTGCCTGGAGATCATGCTCTCGCTCGAGTTCCCCTTCCGCTGGAACGCCGCGACCGGAACCGCCGTCGCCATGCCCCAGGCGCCGGAAATCCTTTCCCTGCGCACGATCGTGGGGCGCGGCGCATGAAACGGCTCGCGCGACAACGGGGCTTCACCCTGGTGGAGCTTTCCTTCGCCGGGCTGATCGCCGCCGGCCTCGCCCTGGTGGCGATGGAGCTGCTGCTGACCGGCGCCCGCGTGAAGCAGGATCTGGACGGCAAGCTGCGCGCCAACCGCGCCGCCCGCCAGAGCCTCTCGATCATCGCCGACGGGGCGATCACGAGCGCCACGGGGACCGACGGGGCGCCGCAGGCCTATGGGACGCGCGGGCGCGCCGGCCCCGCGCCGACCACCCTCGCGGACGGCGAGGTTCTGCAACTGGACAGCAACGGCCTGACCGTCGCCGGCGACAGAAACAGTCCCGTCACGGCGATCTGCGCCGGCGCCGGCGACCCCGTGCCCGCCTGCACGGCGGCCGGCGTAGCCGTGACGCTCGACGGGGCGCTCGCCGACGCGCCTGCCTATCAGGACGCGGATCGCTCCATCGCCGGCCGGACGGTCGAGGTGGAGGTGCTGGTGCGCGACCCCTGGTCCGCCGCGCGCGGCCAGGGCCGCGTGGAGCGCTATGGCGGCATCCACATCTACAACGCCAGGCGGGGCGAAGGAACGGCCGGCGGCGCGACCGACGTGATCGGCGGCCCGATCGGAGGCGGGGGATGAGGCGGAGCGTTCCAAACCGCCAGCGCGGCTTCGCGCTGATGACGGTGATGGCCGTCTCCACCGTCGCCATGATCGCCGCCACGAGCCTGGTCGGCGACGGCGCCGTCGGCGAGCGCCGGGCGCAGGACGAACTGCTGCTGAAGCTGCGCGCCTATTGGGCCGCCCAGGGCCATGTGTCCTATGCGAAGAGCCGCAGCGCGGCCGGACCGCCATGCGGGGCCGAATGCGCTGACCTGGATGCCCGCGCCCAATATCTGGACGACATCCTGGGCGAACTGGCGAGTTCCGGTTCGGAACGCGAATGGGCCTACCCCGAAGCCGCCGCCAGCTACCGCTTCCCTGTCCAGGCGACAGCCGCGAACGCTGACCCGTTGATTTCCGTCGAACTCAGCTTTCCCGCCGCCGCGACCGCGCATCCGCTCATCGCCGCGGCCTGGCCTGTTCGCGGCGATTTCCTGACTTTCCTCTGCGTCGGCGTCGCAGACGCTGGCGAGACCTGCGCCGCTGGAACCATCCAGACGGACAGCGGCGTCGCCTACATTGCGCATATGGAGCCGAAATAGACATGACGGCCGCCGAACAACAAAAATCCCCCGCCGGCCGCGAACGCCGCCGCCACAACCGCTTCAGCCTGCGGGCGCCCGGACTCGTCGCCGACATCGAAGGGGTTTATGACTGCATCGTCTCGGACATCTCCATTGGGGGCGCGATGCTCGAAGGGGAACTGCCGCTGGAATATGGCGCCGAGGTGGCGATCGGCTTCGACACGCTGATGGGGGTCGTCGGCGTCGTCGTGCATCGAGGCGAAGGGTTTGTCGGCGTCCAATTCTCGGAAGACGCCGACCAGCGCGCCCGCGTCACCGCATGGATCGCCAAGCGGCTGAAGGCGGCGCGCCGTCAGGACGCCCGGACATAATGCTTGAGCTTGCCGCGCCGCCGCCCGAGATCGCGATTCCGCTCGCCGGCCTGTTCGGCCTGCTGATCGGCAGCTTTCTGAACGTCGTCGCGCACCGTCTGCCGGGCATCGTCATCGCCGAGGCCGAGGGCCGGCGGCCCGCGATGTCCCTCGCCTTCCCCGCCTCCCACTGTCCCCAGTGTCACGCGACGCTGGGTTGGCGGGAAAACATCCCGCTGCTGAGTTTCCTCTTGCAACGCGGACGCTGCCGCCATTGCGCCGCCGCGATACCGTGGCGGTATCCGGCGCTCGAGCTCCTGGGCGCGGCGGCGGCGGCGCTCGCCGTCTGGCGGTTCGGTTTCTCCCTGGAAGGCGCGCGCCTGGCCGTTTTTCTGCTGACCTTGCTGGCGCTCGCCGCCGTCGACCTGGAAAGCGGCCTCCTGCCGGACCGCATCACCCTGCCGCTTCTGTGGCTGGGCCTCTTGATCGCGGCGCTCGGCCATGGGCCGGCGCCGGCGCAGGCGATCCTCGGCGCCGCCGCCGGCTACGCCGCGCTGGACGGCCTCAATCGCGCGACGCGGCTCTGCCTGGGACGGGATGGCATGGGGGGCGGCGACGCCAAGCTGGCGGCGGCGATGGGTGCATGGCTCGGGCCGGCGCCCCTGCTCTGGGCGCTGCTGATCGCCTTCGCGACCGGCGCGATCTACGGCGTCGGCGCGTTGTTGACGAAATGGACGTCGAACAGGTCGCCCGCGACGAACGGCCAGACCGGCGCGGCGGCGGACGAACTGCCGTTCGGTCCCTGGCTGGCGCTCGGCGGCGCGGTCCTTGCGACCTGGCCGGAACTCGGCGGCGCCGCCTCGACCTGGTGGCGTTTCGGCGCCCTCTGAGGCGCCGCGGCGATTTCCTCGACGACGAAGTAGTCGGTCAGAACGCGGCTGCCGACCGGTTGGTCGCCATAGCGGTATTCCAGGCGAACGTAGTTCCGCGCTTCCGGCGCGTACCACCAGCGCTCGAACCCGGTCCAGCCCGTGTCCGGATTGCGGGTCCGCATCACGATCACGAAGGCGTCGAAGTCTCCGGCCGGCACGCTGACGCGTTCCCGCCCCTCCAGCACCCAGGAGGTCGAGTGGGTCAAAGTCCGATCGCCGGAGCGGAACTCGCGGGTGAAAACCATGGGACGGGCCTGCTCCAGACGGCGCGCGTCCTTGGCCGCGAGCGAGCGGAACACGACCGAGCGCAGGGTCGTGGCCGACTGGGAATCCTGGCGCAGGAATCCACGACGGCTTTGCCACTGGCGTGCATCGTCCGTCCGCCGGAAGCGCGTCAGGTCTCCGGTCACGTTATCGACTTCCAGGCCATAGCCGTCGCTGTAGGTCCACCGGTCGCCGACGCGCCACTGGGGCGCCGCGAGCGACAGCGGCTCGCCCAGAACGGCCGCCGGCGCAAAGCCGCCATGGGCCGAAGGCGCGCCGTCGACGCACCCGGCGAGCCCAGCCGCGGCCGCCAGCGCGGCCATCCATGTCAACCGTCGATAAGCCATGCGCCCTCCGTCGAGCGACCGTCCGGGTCGACGATACGTTCGTAGATCATCGCCGGCAGCCAGTCGGACCGGACGGCGCCGGCCGCCGTCATGGCGCGCACCAGAACCCGGCCGTCCGCCAGCATGCGCGCTTCGGTCTCGATGCGCGGGTCGCCGGCCGCCAGTTCCGCCGCCGCGTCCAGGTCGAACCGCTCCCGGCTCACCAGTTCGGTTTTCTGGCGATCGACCGCCCGGTCGACGGTCTCGGCCAGCCGCGCCTTGAACGGCGCCACATAGAGATAGCGGTGCGCGAACGGCAGCAGGACGGCGGCGACGATCATGCAAATCCCGACCGTCCAGGCGACCGCCCGGAGCATATCGAGCCCATAGGCCTGCCCGCCGGGAACTTTCATTCGTCCTCTTCCAGTCGGGAGATCATGCGATAGGGGCCGAAGCCGTCGCCGGGGCGCTGGTCCGGCCGGTCGAGCATGCTGGCGCTGGCGCTGTCGAGCCGCGCCCGGCGCGCCTTGATATAGTCCGGCGTGCCGAGGCGGGTCGCGATGTCGCCCGCGAACGGCCGCTCCTCGACCAGGCGCGGCGTGATGAAGAAAATCGTCTCGGAAAGATTGCTGCTTGCGGTGTTTTCCTTGAAGAGACGGCCGAACAGGGGCACGTCCTTCAAGCCGGGCACGCCGGTTTCCCGCTCCAGCCGGTCGTCGTCGAACAGGCCGCCGATGATGTAGGTGCCGCCGTTCGGCACCAGGACTTCGGTCTGCACTTCCTGGGCGCGCACGTCGATCTGCCCGAAGACGCCCGCGCCCGGCGCGGAGTTGACGGCGTTCAGATTGAGGCGGATCAGCGCATCGTCGCCATGGCGCACGGCCGGCACCAGCGAGGGCGTGATCTCCAGGGTCAGGCCCGTGTCGATCTCCGCCAGGTTTTGGCCTTGATCGCCGCCGGCGTCCACCTGGACGAACACATTCTGGGAGCGCGTGATCCGCGCCGTTCGGTTGTCCAGGGTCACGAGACGCGGCGCGGAGACGACCTGGGCCTTATTCTCCTCCGCCAGCGCCTTCAACTGCACCTGCAGAATGCTGGAGGCGCCGCGAATGACGAAAGCCGCCAGCGTGCTGGAGCTGCCCGCGATCGGCAGCAATGAAAGCGCGTTCAGCCCGTCGGAATCGAACAGGCCGTCGCTCTGAGCGCCCACCTGATCGCCGGAGGTGCCGGTATCCCCCGCGACGCTGCGGTTCGGGCCGCCGCTCGCCGCCGCCGAGCCGCGCAAGGCGACGCCCAGCTCCTCCGCGACGCCCAACTGCGCCGTGGCGATAATGACTTCGATCTCGATCATCCGCAGCGGCTGGTCGAGCTCGCGAATGACGTCCGCGACGACCTCGATATCGTCCGGGCTTCCGCGCACGATGACCGCGTTGGTGCGCTCGTCGATCGAAACCCGGGGCCGCGACAGGGCGGCGATGCGGCGCATGAAAGCTACGTCGCTTTCGCCCGAATCATCCCGGCCGCGCGCATTCTCGGAGACCGCGCCGATTTCCAGGTCGCCGATGATCGCCTTCAAGGTTTCCGCAATGCCGGGGACCGTGACCGTGCGGCCCTGGAACTGTCGCTGGGTCTGGCCGACGGACGCGAAACGGAGCGGGATGACCTTGACCTCGGCGCTCGAGAGCTCGGCGTAGATGTCCGCTTCCATGCGCGCGCGGCGTTCCGCCTGATCGCGCTCGATCGCCTCCCGGCGCTTCTCGCGGCGCAGGCGGGCGGCGTCTTCCACCTTGCCGATCAGGTCGGCGATCTCGCGGATACGGTCGCTGCGGCCATGCAGGGAGACCGTCTTGGTCGCCGGGTCGTAGGCGACGCCGTCGAGGCCCAGGCCGAAGCGCGTCAGCATCTGCCGGATCGCCGAGAAATCGGTGTCGCTGAGGGAGATGAAGGTGCGGCCCGGCGGCTCGAAGCTGACCGCCGCATCCTTGTAGATCGTGACCGTGCGCGTGTCCGGATTGTATTCGTAGGCGAGCCCGCGTTCCGTCAGCAATTGCTCGAACGCCTGGCTCGGCTCCACATCGTCGAAGCGGAGCGAGATCGGCCCCTCGACGCCCGGCCGAAAGATCGCCGAGACGCCGTTCGTCTTCAGAAGGGCGCGCAGGATCGAGCGAATGTCGTCATCGACCGAGGTTCGGCTGAAACGGACGTCCGGGCGCCAGGGGATGTCGTCGTCCGCCAGGGCCGGCAAGCCGGCGAGCAGAAGGCCGAGCAGCGCCGCGAGGCCGAAATGACGGTGCTTGAGCTTCATGCTTGGCGTGCCCGCATCCTTGTCGAGGCGCGCGCGAACCGGCGCCTCATCAAGGGCCATTTAGCGTCGATCATGGTTAAGCCAGGGCTAATGACGCCGCGTCTTGGGCGCGCCGGCGAACGAAAATCAGGCGCCCGGACGCCAGCGGGCGGCGACCAAGGTCATATCGTCGGAATGATCCGTCGCCGCGATCGCCTCGAGCGTCGCGGCGAAGCCGTTGGCGTCGTCCCGGTGCTGGAACCACGGCGCCTGCGTGAGGGCTTCCGGATCCTCGACGCCGTCCGTCGCGATCAACGCCGCGCCCGGCGCCGTCAGCGGCGCGCGCGCGACCCAGGGATCGACGACCGGCCGGGCGCCGATGGCGGCCGCCAGTCGCAATGCGTTGCGCTCCGGGTTGCGGGCGGATGCCTCGAACGCGTTCTGCGCCGTCGTCGCAAGGCGCATCTCGCCAGGGCCGCCAAGCCACACGCCGCCGTCGCCGACGTGGAAAACCGTGATCGCGTCCGCATCGAGCGCAATGCCGTCGAGCGTGCAGGCGCCGGCCTCCAAGCCGGAGCGCCGGGCGCGCCCTTCGGCGAAAATGCGCCCGCTGACATGCCGCACGATCCGGCTCAGCGTCTCCGCATCCCGGTTCGAAGCGGCGCGCAGCTCGCCGGAAAGATACTCGAGGCAGCGTTGGGCCGCGCCCGCGCTGCCAGGCATGGTGCTCACCCCGTCGGCGACCGCGAACAGGCCGCGCGTCGCGACGCTCAGACGCGCATCGCTGTTGGCGTGGCGGCGCCGGCCGGGCGCGGAAATGGAGACCACTTCGACCGTCAGGCCGCGCCAGAGGCCGGAATCGATCACGATATGCGTGGGCGCCGTCTCCGCCATTTGGGTTTCGGCGATCATGACGCGTCCGCCGCCTTGGCGGTCACCCTGTAGGCGATGCGCGCCACGCCTTCCGCGTCGGGCTTATCGCCGAGCGAGATGACGCCGGAGCCTTCCAGCGGCGCGCTGACATTCAGGTGGACATGCTCGACCGGGCCGCCCTCCGGCGCGATGTAGGAGCCGCGACGGCTCTCGTCGACCAGATAGAAACGCCCCTCGAAGCTGATGACCTGGCCGTGATCGCGCGAAGCGCGCCGATCCTCGACGAGCAGGTCCGCGTCGTCGGCGCCGCCGGCCCCGGCGCGACGGCCGAAAGAAATGCCGTCGTCGCCATGAAAAATATGGCGGCGCTCGCCATCATGGGTCAGTTCCAGCATGGCGGGCGCGCCCGCGGAGACGTCGTCTTCCGTCATGACGGTCAGGTCGTCGTCGCCAAACGCCGCGACCAGCCGCTCCCGGGGAAACACAAGCGCGACGCGGGCGCCGCCTTCCGGCGCATTCGCAAGCTCCATACGGCCGTCATGCATGGCGACGAGCTGGCTGACCAGATAAAGGCCAAGGCCCGCGCCTTCGAACGAGCGGTTGACGCCGTCGTCTTCCTGGCGAAACGCCTGCGTCAGCTCCGCCGCGCGGCCTTCGGCGAAGCCGGGCCCGGTATCGCCGACGACGAGCCGATAGTCGCCGCCCGGCGCGGGCGCGCCTTCGATCCATGCGTCGCCGTTCTCCGGGGTGAACTTCAGCGCGTTGTCCAGAAGCGCGCCGATTGCCTGACGCACCGCCCGCCCATCGCCCCAGAGCGCGGGGGCGCTATCGCCGACGCGGTTCGCCAGTTTCTGCCCCTTGCGCTGGGCGGCCGGCGTGAGGTCGCGAACGGCGGACGCGATCGCCGTGCCCAGGTCCACATGCGCCTGGGCCGGCTTAAGGCCTTCCGCTTCCGCGCGCGCGGACGTGATGAGATCGTCGATGAGACGCAGCAGGGATTTGCCGCTTGCCTGAATTTCGCGCGCGAACTCCACATACTCCTCGGAACCGACAGGCCCGAGCATCTGCTGCTCGATCATGTTCGAGAAGCCGATGATCGCGTTCAGGGGCGTGCGCAGTTCGTGGCTGACGAGGCCCAGAAAACGCAGCTTTTCCGGATCGGTTTCAGGCGTGGCGGTCGGCGTCGATGGGGCGGTCGACATGGCAGGGTTCATCTGTTGCGTTGCAGGGGCAGTCTAGGCGGCAATTCCTTTGGAGCCGGTAAAGAAACGGCGGCGGAAGTCGATGCGTCCTCGGGCTCCGCCCGGCGGAAGCGGATGACGTACTTTTCGTTTTCCGCCCCGTCGATGGCATCGAGCAGCACCCTGTCCGCCTCGACCGCGACGATGGTGCGGCCGTCGAGCACGTCGCCGGCCATATAGTCCAGCATGTCGATGGTCGCGATGCGCAGGCCGGCCGGCTGGATCACGGCGATGCCCGTCAGCCGGTAGGCTTCCGACAGATCGAGCCTGTGGCCGGCGCCGGCGCCGGCGACCAGGGCCTGGAACGGATCCCGCGCGGCGTCGGACGTCAGCGCCGCGCGCACCGCTTCCAGGCGGGGAATGGAAAGATTGCGCGCATCGTTGCGCGCGCGGATCGAAATCGACGCCGAAAGGGTCGGCCGCCCGGGGCCGAGCGCCTTCCGCTTCAGATCGAAGCTCTTCACCTCGACGTCGAGGCCTTCCAGCGCCGCGATGAATCCCAAAAGCGCGCTGTAGGGCGCGGTCAACGCGATGCGGAACAGGCCGGCGTCGCCATGTTCGGGCTGCACCGCGCCGACCTGCGCGCCATGGCGGTCCGCCAGCGCGCCGATGCGGTCGATGAACGCCGGCACGGACGTGAGGGACGTTTTGTCGTCCGCCTTCGCCGCCTCAGCCAAGGCCTTCGCTTCCGCGCGCAGGGTCTGCGTTTCGGCCGTGAGCAGCCGGGCGGCGGCGGTGGTCGAGGCCGCGATGTCGCCCTGAACGACGAGAAGCAACGAAGCCGCCAGGGCCAAAGCGCCCAGGCAGAACGCCGACGCGGCCTTGCCGTTCGGCGAAAGGAAAATGGCCCGCAGCGCGGCGATGTCCAGGGCGCCGTTCATTTCTCGCCCCCGCCGAGGATGCCGGGCGCGAAGGCCTGGCGCGCGGCCGTCGCGGCGGTCGCCGCCGCCAGCGGGTTGGCGCCGGGATCGGCGGACGCGGTCTTCGCGGCGTCCGCCTGCCGCTTGTTCTCGTCATACCATGCGTGGACTTCGAAGACCGCGCTGGCGCCTTCGCCACCGAGCCCCGCGAAAGTTACCTCGCGGAAGTCGCGCATGAACGCCTCGTCCCGCGCCAGGGTTTCGATGAAACGCGCAATGTCCTGCAGGCGGCGCTGACCGACCGAACTGGCGACGCCGCGCAGCACCAGCTTCGTCGCCACGACGTCCACCTGGCCGACCCGCCGGTCCTGCGCGGCGATGCTGGCGTCCGTCAGGCGCAGGCCCGTCGGCAGCGCGCCGGCGATAGAGACGAACTTCTCCGCCCAGAGGATCTTGTCAGCCGCGCCCGCCAGCAAGGCGTCGCGGCGGGCGTTCGAGCGGAGCGTGCGGATCTGCGCGTTCAGGGCCGCGGCCCGCTGGAGACTGCCTTCATACTGCGAGGCCGCGCGCGCATGGGCTTCGCCGACCGGCGCGAAGGCCTGGTCGAACAACAGGAAGCCCAGGGCGAGCGCGGCGCCGGCGCCGAGGACCGCCAGGCGGCGCGGCGAGAGGTCCACGCCGAAGACCTTCGGCGAGAGGCGCGAGCGCGCCGCGGGCGGCTCGGCCTTCTTGGCCGCCCGGGCGAGTTTCCGGTTATCGGGCTCTTCGGCGACGAAACGGTCCTCGACGAAACGGAAGGCGCGGGCGCCCTCGGAGAAGAGCGGCCCTTCCGTGCTGCGCAGGAGATTCATATCCGTCGCCACGGCGATCGGCGCCGGCGCATCCGGCGTGAAATTGAGGTTCAGGCGCTCGCTCAACAGGGCGCAGAGGCCGCTCGCGGCGGCATGCCCGCCGAACACGACGACGGAGCCCGGCGGCTCGCTCAACCGGGAATCGACGATATAGTCGATGCTGTCCCGCACGAGCCTCGTCAATGCGGCCAGCGGACCGTCGACGCCGGCGGCGGCCGCCCGCGCGATCATGTCCCGCGCCGCCATTTCCCGCGCCGCTTCGGATTTCGGCAGCGAGTTCGCGTGCGCGATCATATCGACGAAATGCGCGAGGCCGACGGGGGCGGAACGCGCCGAGACGACGCCGCGCGCGGGGTCGACGCAGACGAGCAGGCTCGAGCGGACGCCGATGTGGAGCTTCGCCGAAGCCCTGTCCGACGGCGCGACGGACGCCCAGCCGGCGCTCGCGGGCGCGATGCGCACAAGGCGCGGCGCCAGGTCCCCGAGGATGGCGATGCAGCGCCGCGTCAAGTCGGCGTCGGAAACGGCGATCAGGCGGCCGTCCTCGCCGGCGGCCTTGAACGGCGCGCGGTCGAACACGCAATCCGCGACCCCGGCCAAGTCCCTCGCGATATTGCGAAAATCGCCCAGGTCGCCGGAGAAGGCGCGGAGCGAGCGGCTGTCGTAGAGCGCGATCTCCGGCGAGATCGGATAGAGCGAAACCTCGCGGGCCAGGGTGCGTTCGCCGGGCGCCAGCGCCCGCAGGGCCGCGCGCAGCCCGGCGGCCGCGCCGCCGCTGTCCGGCTCCAGCGCCGCCGCTTCGAACAGGTCGCCCGTGCGGACGTCTTCCGTCCCGTCGTCGGCGATCAGCGTCATGCGCCACGCGACGTCGCTGAACACGATGTCGATGCGCACGCGCCCTTCTTCCTCCCCGGCGTCGGCCGTGGGGGCAGGCGCGGCGACGGCGGCGCGTCGTCGCGAAAACAGCGGTTCTAGCCGCGCGATTTGGCTTTTCAGAAACATTCGGCGCGTCCGGTAGCGGCTCGCGCGAAGCTAGCGATACTGTGGTTAACATCGTGCTAGCGCGGACCCGGCGCCGGGTTCGCTAACGCACATTGCCCGAAAGCTCGAACACCGGCAGGAACGCCGCGATCAGCATCCCCGCGACGCCGAGCCCGACCATCGCCGTCAACAGCGGATTGATGAGAGCGGTCAAGGCGTTGATGCGCTGCATCAGCAGCGTATCGAAATATTCGGCGGCGGAAATCATGAGCCCGTCCAGGGTTCCGGCCCGCTCGCCCGAAGCGATCATGCGCACCACGACATCGCCGAACAGCGGGTCGCTCCGGAAGGATTCCGCGAAGGAATCGCCGCGTTCGATCCGATCGGCCGCTTCGCGGATCGCGGCCGAAACCTGTCGGTTGGCGACGGCGGACGCGCCGATGCGCAAAGCTTCCACCGCCGGAATGCCGTGGCGCAGCTGCATGCCGACGCTGCGCAGGAAGCGCGCCATGGAGGCGTGCCGCACGACCAAGCCGATCAGCGGCAGCTTCAGCTTGAACGCGTCCCAGAGGATCTTGCCCGACTCGTTCGACAGCCAGATCGTCACCATCCCGACCAGCAACGCCAGGCCGAGACCGAGAAGGATCAAATTCTCGGCGTAGGCCTCGCCCAGGTCGATCAGAAACTGCGTCGCGGCCGGCAGTTCCCGCCCCATGCCGCGATACATCTGGGCGAAGCGCGGCAGGATGACGAAGGTCATCATGTGGAAGACGACCAGGAAAGCGCCGACGACGAAGATCGGATAGGTCAACGCCGTGCGCGCGCGGCGGGAGAACGCGTCCAGTTGCTCCAGATAGGCGGAGAGCTGCTCCATCGCCTCGCCGATCCGGCCCGAGCGCAGGCCCGAGCGCACGACGCCCACATAGACCGGCCCGAAGACCTTCGGGTGATCGCCGAGCGCCTCGGCGAAATCACGCCCGTCGCTCACGTCCCGCGAGACGCGGTCGAGCACGGTCCGAAACTTGCCGCGCGGCATTTCCGAAGCGAGGTTGTCGATCGCCACGGACAGCTGCAGTCGCCCGTTCAGCAGCGCCGCCAACTGACGAGTGAAGATATAGCGCGCGGCGAGCGAAACCTGGGCGAACATCGAACGCCTACCCCTCGCCCAGCACGCGGACGACTTCGGAATAGGACGTGCGCCCTTCCTCCACCATGGTGAGCGCGTGCTCCAGCATGCCATGCATGCCCTGATCCCGCGTCAACGTGCGGAAATGGCTCATGTCGAAGGACGGCTTCATGATCTCGGCGCGGGTCCGGTCGTCGAACGACAGCAGCTCGAACACAGCCTGTCGGCCGAGATAGCCGGTATGGCGGCACTGGGAGCAGCCGAGCGTGACGATGCAGGGGAAATCCGGCGCGATGTCGATGCCGAGCGCGTCGAGCTTCGCCAGCGATACGCCCTCGGCCCTGAGGTTGGAGATCACCTCGCGTCCATCGACCACCGCCTGGCAATGGGGGCAATGGGTGCGCAACAGGCGCTGCGCCAGCGTCATGGAGACGGCGTTGGCGATCAGGAACGGGTCGACCCCGATATCCAAGAGGCGGCCGATGACGCCGACGGCGTCGTTCGCGTGAATGGTCGAGAACACGAGATGGCCCGTAAGCGACGCCTGGATCGCCATCTGGGTCGTCTCCGCGTCGCGGCATTCGCCGACCATGATGACGTCCGGATCCTGGCGCAGGATCGCGCGCAGACCGCTGGCGAAGGTGAAACCGTTCTGCTCGTCGACCTGGGTCTGATGCACACCCTTCAGGCGATATTCGACCGGGTCTTCGATGGTGACGACGTTGCGGCCCAGACGGTCGATGGAAGCGAGGCAGGAATAGAGCGTCGTGGTCTTGCCGGAGCCCGTGGGGCCGCTCAGCAGGATCAGGCCGTGGGGCGCGTTGACCTTGTCCAGAAGGTTGCGCAATTCGAAATCCGGCATGCCGATATCTTCGAGGCGAGGGCGGAGCGCGCCCTCGTCCAACAGACGCATAACCACCTTTTCGCCATGCACGGTCGGCAGCGTCGAAACGCGCACGTCGACCGGATGGTTCTGGATGGAAACGCCGATGCGGCCGTCCTGCGGCTTCCGCCGCTCCGCGACGTCGAGATTGGCGAGCACCTTGATGCGGGAGGCCAGCATCGCCCGCGCGTCGTGCGGCAGCTTCAGTTCCTCGCGCAGCACGCCGTCCACCCGGCAGCGCACCAGCACCGCGTCGCTGGTCGGCTCGATATGGATATCCGAAGCGCCCTGCTCGAAGCCGCGGTGCAGCACGTAGTCGATCGCCGCCGGCACGTCCCAATGGCCCAGATCCCGGCGTTCGGCGTCCTCCTGCGTCCACGAGACGGAGATGGGCGTGAACATGCCGTCGAGATCGTCGCCGGTCTTCTTCAGCGCATTGTAGCGGGCGAGAGCGTCATAGAAGGCGTCGGGGTGGATCGGGCTGACTTCAATCTCGGCGCCATCCGTGCGGGCGCGCGCCCAGTCGAGCGCGACCAGATCGAAGGGATCGATCGCCGCCAGCCCGACGACGCCGGGGTCTTCCACAGCGACAGGCAGAATCTGCCATTGCTCCGCCATCGTCGGCGGCAGCCAGGACGCGTCGATCAGCCGAGCGACCGCATCGTTCCGATTGACGATGGGCGGCCGCCCGACCGCATCGCCGACTTCGTTATAGACCGCGATCAGGTCGATATTGGCGCGGTCGGCCGCAAGGGCGCGCATGAACCCGACGCCGGCGTCCCGCGCCTGAATGGCGAGCGAGACGGCGCGGCGTTCGGACAGCACGCCATTGTTCACCAGCACCCGGGCGATTCCGCGCAGAAGCATCGTTTCGGCGGACAGATCCCGGGCGCGCTCAGGCCCCGTTTCCTCCGTCCCACTCTCGTCGATGGCGGCGAGCTCGGCTTCCTGCATCTCCTCGCCAAGCGCGCGGCGACGGGCCGCTTCGGCCAGCAGCCTGGCGACGACGGGGTTCGCCTCGGGCGGCGGCGCCGAAAGTACGCCGTCGTCCTCAGCCGCCGGCGCTTCGAGGGTCATGTCCTCCAGCGTGGCGTCGGGGTCGAGCGTTTCGAACCCGTCGTCGTCCTGTTCGGTCGCGTTATGCGTCGTGGCCATCGAACACGATCCTGAAACCGATGGTGTTGCGCCGGGTCGAAGCCGGCGCGCGGTGGCGGAACGCCGTGCGGCACATGGCGGGCAGCGCGTCGAAGGCGCCGCCGCGCAGTATGCGCTCGGCCGTTTCGTTCTCGTGGGCGGACGGGTCTCGGCGCGGATTGGCGTCGCCGTCGCGGATCGCCCGATAGGCGCGCTCGTCGAAGGCGTCGGCGCACCATTCCCAGACATTCCCGGCCATGTCGAACAGACCGAAGCCGTTCGCGCCGAGCGGGAAGCTGCCGATGACCGTGGTGTGCCCGACGGACCCGTCCGCATTGGCGCGCTCCGGCGCCAGGGGGTCGTCGCCCCAGGGATATTCCGCCTGCGCCGCGCCGCCTTTGGCCGCGGCTTCCCATTCCGCTTCCGTCGGCAACCGGCCGCCAGCCCATGCGGAGAACGCCGACGCTTCGTTCCAGTCGACCATCACCACGGGCGCATCGGGCGCGCCGAAGACCGGGTCGCCGATCAAAGGCGGAGCCGGCGCGCCAACCGCGCGGCAATATTCCAGATAATGGGCGTTCGCGACCGGATGCGCGGTCATGCGGAACGCATCCAGGCGCACGCGGCGCATCGGCTTTTCGGCCTGATATACGGCGTTCGGCGGCGACCCGATCACATAGGCGCCGGCCGGGATTTCGACGGTTTCGAAGCGCGGTCCCGCGTCGTTCGCCAGGCCCGCTTCCGGCCGGTCGATCACCGCGCGCAGAACATGCACGATCTTGTTGGCGTCCGTCGGCCGCTGGGCCGGATCGACCCGAAGCATCTGCAGGACCAGGCGATCGACCGCGCCCGGCGAGAGCGCGCAGTACGCGCTTGGCGGCGGAATATCGGCCGCCGCCCAATCCTCCTGTTTCGGCCGGCGCACATGCGCGCCGAGGGGGTGGCGGCCGCCGGTCAGAAGTTCGTATGCGAGCACGCCGAGGGAGAATATGTCGGACCGGGCGTCGGCCTCGCCCGCATGCTGCTCCGGGGCCATGTAGCGCGGCGTGCCGTCCGCCGCCGCTTCCGTATCCGGCGCGTCCAGCAGCGACAGGCCGAAATCCATGATCAGCGGCCGTTCGATCGAGCCGCCGTCCAGGAAGATATTGGCGGGTTTCAGGTCCCGGTGGACGATGCGCCGATGCGCGATCGCCAGGGCGTCCGCCAGCTTTTCCACGAGTTCGAGCCGTTGCTTGAAAGTGGCGTGGGCCTCGCCGGCGTGCGCCGCCATCCAAGCCTTGAGGTCCTCGCCCTCCAGCACGTCCATGATGACGCCGAAGCCATGGGCGCCGTCATAGATATCGTGGACGGGGCAGATGAAGGGGTGGCGCAATGCGCGCGACACCAGGACCTCGTTCAGCATCGCCCGCCGGCCGCGCGGCGAATCCCGCCGCAAAAGCTTAATCGCCAGATCGATGCCAAGGGCGCGATCGTAAACGCGGAAAACGTCCGCCGACCCGCCGGCGCCGAGGAAGCGCCAGTCCGAGAACCGGTCGTCGGCCGAAGCCGCCGCCTGTTCCGAATGCGCGACGGCGGCCGCCGTTCCGGAGGCCGCCGCCGTCATATATGTCTGTTGTCCGCGATCCACTCGCCCATCCCGTCCAGCCTAGCTCAAGGCTTCTCCTGGACGGGATGTTGCACGAACCTGCTTAACAGGAGGTGCAGGTGGCCTGCGCGGCGCCGGTCGCGTCGCAATATCCGCCGGCGGTCGCGTTCAGGAGATCGGTCTCTCCGTTGACGAAGGGCGTGCGGTTGACGGCGCCGTCCCAGCCGCCCGCCTTCGACGGGGTGGAGGAATACAGCAGCTTGCCGCCGACGACGCCGGAATTCGCCCGGCCCGTTGCGGTGATGCACACCACGGGATCGCCGCTTTCGGGGCCGGCAGTGGCGACGATGGAGCTCACCGCGTAATCGAAGTTGCCGTCGGTCGGCAGCACGAGAAAGGGGATCAGCGCCGTGATTTCGTTGGCGCCGCTGCCGTCGGGCGTCAGGTCCGTGCCATTGAGGTCGGTCACGACTTCCGCCGCGGTCTTCAACTGAGAATCCGCATAACCCTTGATGCCCGCCAGGATACGGCCGCCGGCCTGGCTCACCTCGGCGGTTTCGCTCGCGCGGACATAAGCGAAGACTCGCGGGACGCCAATGGCGGCGAGAATGCCGATAATCGAAACGACGACCATCAACTCGACAAGGGTAAAGCCGCGTTGACGTTTGGCCCGGACCGAAGCCTGCATGGTTCTGCTCCTATTGCGCCGAAGCGCCGATTGCTTTCATGCGCATTCGCGCGATCAGGGGCAAACAGTACGCAAACGCGTTAAAGACGGCGTAAAATTGAATGGATTGCATTTGAGGCAACTTGCGCACATTTCCTCAAATTGGACCGGCGCGGATGGCCGCCGCGTCGCACTGCTCGTATTAACTGGACATTCGCAGCAGATTCGATGTGTTGTGGCCGCTTCCGAAACCGGGGCCCTGCGTGCTGAAGTTAAAATATTGTCTGGCGGCGTCTCTGTTCCTGGCGCCGATCTTCGCCGCGGGCGCCGACATTCGCCCTAGGCAGACGCCAGAGCCCGGCGCCGCCTCGTCCCCTTCGGCGGGCGGCGCGGATCGCCTGCTTGCGGAAAGCGACGAACCGCCTGACGAACCGTCAAAGGGCGGCGAGACCGAGGGCAAAGGCGCGGCGGGAGTTCTCGATCGGCCGGAATCATTCGTGCGCGACCTCCTGGGAACGCCGGCCGACGACGGATCGGGGATGCGATATACGCTCAAGCTCGACCTCGAGGATGAGGATCTCGCCGAGCGCCTGCGCGGGGTATCCACGCTGGAGCGCAAGATCGAAGAGCCGCCGCGCGGGCGGGCCGGCCTGATCCGCCGGCTTGAAGGCGACCTGGACGGCTTCGCCGCATTCCTGAAATCCGAAGGGCGGTACGCCTACGCCCTGTCCCATCGGATCGCGTTCGACAAAACGCCGGCGGAAATCGAAATCACGGTGGACCCGGGACCGGTCTACACGCTCGCATCGGTCGAGATCGTCTATGACGACCCGACCGGCGCCGGCCTGCCGTCCGATCCCGCGGCCTTCGGCGTCACGACCGGCGGCCCCGCCCTGTCGGAGCCCTTGGTGGAAGCGCCGCCGCAGCTGCTGCGCCTGCTGGGCGAGGCCGGATATCCCCTGGCGAAGCTCCGTCGGCGAACGGCCGTCGTCGATCACGCGGCGAAGGCGATGCGCGTTAGCCTGGAGATCGAGGAAGGCCCCCGCGTCGTCTTCGGCGAGGTGCGGGTCGTCGGGACGGACCGCGTGGAGCCGGCCTATGTCGCCCGGGTCGCCGACCTGGAGCCGGGCGGCCTGTTCGACGTCGCCAAGGTGGACGCCGCCCGCCGGCGCCTGTTTTCGACCGGCCTGTTCGAAGGCCTGCAGATCCGCTGGCCCGAAGCGCCGGACGCGGACGGCCGGCTCGCGGTGGAGATCGAGGCCCAGGAACGCAAACGGCGGTCCGTTTCGGTCGGCCTGAACTATTCGACGACGGAAGGGGCCGGCGGCGACCTGGAATGGACGCACCGCAATCTGCTCGGCGAGGACGAAGACCTGACCTTCACCCTGCGCGCGGCCGAGTTGAAGCAGTCGGCCAGGGCGGAGCTCGCCGCGCCGAATATCTGGCGGCTCGACCAGCGGGCGTTCGTCGCGGGCGAGATCGCGCGGGAGGATACAGACGCCTATGTCGAGCGCCGGGCGCTGGTCGAGACAGGCCTCTCACGGACCTATGGCGAGCGATGGCGCCTTGGCGGCGGCGGCGAACTGTCCATCCAGGAAACGGACGAGAACGACGAGACGACGCAGAACATCGTCTTGGCCTTTCCGTTCTTCGCGACCTATGACGGTTCGAACGATCCGTTCGACCCGAGCCGGGGATACAAACTGGATTTCAAGATCGAACCGGCGGCGATCACCCTGGATACGACGGACGTCCTCGCGACCCTCTCCGCCGGCGGCTCGGCTTACCGGCAGCTAACCTCCGACCGCACCCTGATTGCGGCCGCGCGCGCCAAAAGCGCCGTCATCGTCGGCCCCGCGCTCGACCGCATTCCGGCCAGCCGGCGGCTGTTCGCCGGCGGCGGCGGCTCAATCCGCGGATATCAGTTCCAGTCCGTCAGCCCGCTCGACGCCGACGGCGAGCCGGACGGCGGGCGATCGCTGGTCGAGTTCGGCATGGAGCTGCGCTGGCGCGTGACGGAAGACATCGGCATCGTGCCGTTCGTAGACGGCGGCGCGGCCTTCGACGACATTCTGCCGGAGTTCGACGGCTTCCAATATGCCGCCGGCCTGGGCCTGCGCTACTACACGCCCATCGGTCCGCTTCGGCTCGACCTGGCGTTTCCGCTCAATCCGAGGGACAGGGACAACCTGTTCGAATTCTACATCAGCCTGGGGCAGGCCTTCTGATGCGACGCTGGATGAAACGGATAGCCTGGGCGCTCGGCGGCCTTCTGCTCCTGGTCGGGCTGGCGCTGATCGGCGGCCGGTACTGGCTGGCGAGCGACGGCGGCCGCTCGATGATCGCCGGCCTCGCGGCCGACGCCGGCGTGCGCCTGGAAGGCCTCGAAGGGGACCCGTTCGGCGCCATGAGCGTCGCCCGGATCGAGGTTTCGGACAGCGACGGCGTCTGGCTCGCCGTCGAAGACGCCGCGATCGACTGGCGCCTGTCCTGGTCGCTCCTCGCCCGCAAGGTTTCCATCGAGAGCGTCACGGCCGAACGGATCGTCGTCGCGCGGCCGCCCGCGGCCGAAGCGGATACGGCGCCGGAGCCCTCCGGCCCGTTCGAGCCGCCGAACCTTTCCCTGGCGATCAAGCGTCTCGCCGTCGGCGAAATCGAGATCGCGGAGGTTATCGCCGGCGCGAAAACGCGCCTCGGCCTCAACGCGAGCGCCGCCTATGCCCAACAGGCGGCCAACATCCACCTGGACATCGACCGCCTGGACGAAACCGGCGAACTGACCTTGATCGCCAACTACGCGCTAGCGACGGACGCGTTCGATCTGGACCTGACGCTGCGCGATCCCGCCGGCGGCCTCGCCAGCGCCTTGCTCGGCCTGACCGACGGCGTCGAAGCCAGGCTGGAGGGCGGCGGCGATCTGACCGGCTGGAAAGGCCGCCTGACCGCTCAATCGGGCGCGGCCGAGCTCGCGGCGCTCGATATAGGGATCGAGCGGATCGGCGACGCGGCGCGCCTCCGCGTGCAGGGCGTCGCATCGCCGGGGCCGCTGCTGCCCCCGGACGCGACGGCGATCCTTGGTCCCGATGCCCGGATCGATCTGGACGCGACGGCGCCGCTTCAAGGCGGGGCGATCGCGCTCACGCAGCTGACGCTGGACGCCAAGCCGGCGGCGCTCGCCGCCAGCGGGCGCTTCGACCCCGAGAGCGGCGCGATCGAAGCCAGCATCGAGACCCGGCGCATCGACGCCGCCACCCTCGCCGACCTGGCGCCTGGCCTGACGCTCGGCGCCCCGCGCCTTCGCGTCGACGTCTCGGGCACGGCCGATGCGCCGAAGGCCCGCGCCGTCCTCAAGGCGACGGACGTCGGCATGGACGGCGTCGCCGTCGACGCGCCGGAACTCGTCGTCGACGCATCCACCCTGGCGGAGCCCGCCGGGGCCATCGATTGGCGCGCGCACCTGACGGCGGCGGCGGTGGCGCTGGGCGATCCGGCGGTCGACCCGATCGTCGCCGGGCGCTGGCAGGCGACGGCGAGCGGCGTCTTCGATCCGGCCGCTGCCGAAATACCGATCGACGTTCACGCGACGGGCGCAAACGGCATGGACGCCCGCTTCGGCGGCCGCGTATCCCCTTCCGTCGATGGATTGTTCGCGGCCGAACTGGCCGATCTCTCAATCCTCGCGCCGCTTGCCGGCGTTCCGCTGACCGGCCCCGGCGCCGTTCGGTCCACGGTCGTGTTCGGCGAGAGCGGCCTGCGCCTTTCAGATGCGAAGGTCGAGGCGCTCGGCGTCGCCATCGCGGGCCGGCTGGGCATCGACGCCGAGTTCTCCGAACTCGACGGCGCCTTTACGGCGACGGCGCCCGACCTGCGCCGCGCCGCCGCCGTCGTCGATGCGCCGCTCGCCGGCGCGCTCGCCGCCGACATCCGGCTGACCGGCCCCGTCGCGGACCCGGCCACGAGCGGCGAACTTCGCCTCCAGCCGCTGCTGCTCGACGGCCAGCGCTTCGAGAGCGCGCGGCTGCGCTTCGGCGTCAGCGCGCTGGCGAGCGGACCGCGCGGCCGCGCCGACGCCCAGATGGCGTCTCCCTATGGCGCGCTCGCCGCCGGCGCGGGCTTCGCCATGTCTGGCCAGACCCTGAAACTCTCCGAGCTGTCGGCGACCGCGCCGGGCGCTCGCGCCACCGGCGCCGCCGTCCTGAACCTGCAGACTGCCCAGGCCGACGGCGAAATCGTGTTGAAGATCGCGAGCCTCGCCGACGCCGCGCGCCCCTTCGGCGTGGAAGCGGCCGGCGCCGGCGACGCAAGGATTCGATTGCGGCCCGATCGGCGCGGACAGGCGATCGACGCGCGGATGTCGCTCGCCGGCGTGGGCGCGCCCGGCGTCGCGGTCCAGTCGCTCGAACTGGACGCAAAGGGCGGGATCGACGGCGGCGCGCCGTTGAAGGTCGACCTGTCCCTGAAGGGGGTAAACGCCGACGACGCCCAAATCGAGCAGGTTCGCCTCACGCTGGACGGTCCATTGACCGATGCGGCCGTGCGCCTGGTCGCGAACGGCGAAGCCGCCGACTCCCCGTTCGACGCCGACCTGCAAGGACGGCTCGCGGTGACGGACGCCGGCCAGAGGTTCCGCCTGAACAAAGGCGCCGGCTCCTTCGCCAAGGCGCCGTTCGCCTTCGCCCCGGGGCTGGAGGTCGCGAACGACGACGCGGGCGTCCGCGTCACGGGCCTCGCGCTCGACTCCGCGCCCCTGGAGCTCGAAGCCGCCTTCGCCATGGGCGCGCAAGGCATCGACCTGGACCTTAGGCGCGCGGCCCTCAATCTGGATGGCCTTTCCGACATCTCGGAAGAATCGCCATTGACCGGCGGCATCGTCGCCGCCGGCCGCATCCAGGGACCGCTGACCGCGCCGGCCGGACGCATCCAGATCACCGGCAAGGACCTGCGCGCGCGGGACGAACCGGAAAGCCCGACGGCGCAATTGGCCGGCGCGCTCGACCTCCAGCCGACGCGGCTTGCGCTCGACCTGTCGGCGACCGGCATCGGCGACGCGCCGCTCACCCTGCAAGGCGGCGTCGGCCTTGCGCCCAGCGCCGACGGACCGCCGACGCCGGGACCGTCGTCTCCGCTGGAGCTGCGGCTGAAATGGTCCGGCGAAATCGGCCCGTTGGTCGTGCTGGCGCCGCTTGATGAACACCGGCTGACCGGCGAAGCCGCCATCGACATGCGGGTCGCGGGCACGGTCGGCGCGCCCGACGCGAGGGGAACCGTCGCCCTGACCTCCGGCCGCTACGAGCACCTGGATTTCGGCACGGCGCTCGCTTTCGAGCGGATCGAGATCGAAGCGAACGGCAATCAGGTGGCGCTCAAGCCTTTCGACGCCCGCGCCGGCGACGGGGTCATATCCGTATCCGGGAATGCGGACCTGGACGGCGCGAAGGGCTACCCGTTCGCCGTGGCCGTCGAACTGCGAAACGCCCTGCTCGCGGCCCGCGACGACGTAACCGCGAACGCCAGCGGCGAGGTGAAACTCGAGAACGACGTCGACGGCATGTCCGTGTTCGCCCGCATCCAGACCGAGCGCGTGGACGTCGAATTGATCGACACGAGCCCCGCCAGTATCGCCGTTCTGCCCGTCGAGGAAATCGGGCCGACCCCGCCGGGCCGGAAGGACGAAACGCCGCCCGACACGACGCCTGGCCCGCCGATCGCCCTGGATGTCGAGGTGGCGATCCCAGGGCGGTTCTTCGTGCGCGGGCGCGGGCTCGAATCGGAATGGGCGGGCAATATCGCGGTCGGCGGCCTGGCGTCGGCGCCGGAGGTCAATGGCGAGATCAATTTGAAGCGCGGCTCGTTCGACGTGGCGGGCAAGCGGCTGCAGATCAGCGAGGGCGTCGTTCGGCTGGAGCCGGACGCAAGCGGCCGGCTGGAAGCCATCGTCGATGTGCTGGCGGAATATGAAGGCGCCGACTTCGCAGCCGCCATTCAGGTGGAAGGACCGGCCAACGCGCCGGAATTGACGCTGTCCTCGACGCCAGAGCTGCCGCGGGACGAAATCCTGGCGCGGCTGCTTTTCAACAAGCACGCCGGCGCGCTGACCGCGACCGAATCGCTCCAGCTCGCCGCCGCCGCGGCCAGTCTGGCGAGCGGCGGGGGCGGCGGCGGATTCGACCCCGTCGCCATGGTCCGCCAGGCGACAGGCATCGACGCCCTCCGCGTCGACGTCGGCGAAGACGGCAATCCGTCGGTCGAGGCGGGAAAATACCTGACGGACGACGTTTATGTGGGCGTGCGCCAGGGCGCCGGCCCCGATGCGGGAGCGGTTACGGTCGAGGTCGAGGTGTTCGAAAACATCACGCTGGACAGCGAGGCCCGCCAGGACGGCTCGCAGCGCATCGGCGGCCGCCTGAAGTGGGACTACTGATCCGGCGTCGCGGTTGCGGCGTCGCGGCGGACGCGTCAGCATGGCGCTCGATTCATTTCGCCTGGGAGACGCCGCCATGACGACCGCATTCGAAGAAGTGATGGCCATTCGCGGCATGGGGATGCCGGCGGACGGCGAGATAACGATCACCGGCGCTGACCCCGTGCTCTCGACCAAATTCCGCATTGGCGAGACCTGCGCGGCCGTGGTCGGCGGCGTCGGCGTCGCAGCGAACGATCTATGGGAATTGAAGACCGGCCGACGGCAGACAGCGAGCGTCGATGTTCGCCATGCGGCGGCGGCGCTGCGCAGCACCTCCTATCTGCAGCGGCCGAACGCCGCCGGCGCGTGGGAAGCGGTCGTCAACCAGAACCACGAGCGGATGATCAAGATCACCCAGCCCTGGCCCACCCGGGACGGCCGCTGGTTCCTGCCGCATTTCGGCCTGCCGCATCTCCAGCAGCGCGTTCTCGGCGTGCTCGGCGCCGAGCCCAATCCCGCCTCCGTCGAAGCGGCGGTCGCCAAGTGGGACGCGCTTGATCTCGAGGACGCCATCGACCGCGTGCGCGCCTGCGGCGCCATGGTGCGCAGCAATAAGGAATGGCTGGCGACGCCACACGGCCAGGTTCTCGCCGGCAAGCCGATCGTCGAGATCATCAAGATCGGCGATAGCGACCCGGAGCCGCTGCCCGCCGGCGAACGGCCGCTGTCGGGCGTCAAGGGCCTCGACCTGACGCGCATTCTCGCAGGACCGATTTCCGCGCGGACCCTGGCCGAGCACGGCGCCGAAATACTGATGGTGACGGCCGACCATCTGCCGCAGATTCCCGAGCACGTCATCGACACCAGCCATGGCAAGCGAAGCTGCTTCCTGAACCTCAACCACGCCGAAGATGCGGCGACCCTGCGCGGGCTCGCGGCCGAGGCGGACGTGTTCAGCCAGGGCTACCGTCCGGGCATGATGCAGAAACTGGGCTTCGCGCCGGAAGACCTGGCCGCCATTCGCCCCGGCATCGTCTACGTATCGATCAGCTGCTTCGGCGCGGACGGTCCGTTCAGCCACCGCGCGGGGTGGGAGCAGGTCGCCCAGACCGTGACCGGCATCTGCCACGAAGGCCGCCCGGACCGCCCCGCGCTGCTGCCCGCGGCCGCCAACGACTACACGACAGGCTATCTCGCCGCTTATGGCGCGATGCTGGCGCTGGCCAAACGGGCGCGGGAAGGCGGCAGCTATCACGTGCGCGTCTCGCTCTGCCAGTCGGGCATGTTCATCTACCGCCAAGGCAGCGTCGCCTATGAGGCCGACGACATGGAATTGGCGCCCGAGGAGCTGGACGCGATGCGGATCGAAAGCCGCCCGGCGGCCGGCCCGCTGAAGCATTTGGGCCCGGTCCTGAAAATGTCGGAAACGCCGCCCCGCTGGGCGCGGCCGACGCCGACGCTCGGCGGCGACGCGCCGGAATGGCCGGCCGCGACCGCCGCCGCCGCGGAATAGGGCCGCAGAATGGGACGCAAGATCCTCCTGGTCACCGCCGACCAGCAACGCCACGACGCGCTCGGTTGCAACGGCGGACGCTACGCCCGCACGCCGACGATCGACGGGCTGGCCGCCGCCGGCGTCAACTATCTGCGCGCCCACAATCAGAACGTCGTCTGCATGCCGGCGCGCGCGACCATCATCTCCGGCCAGCATGTGCGCAGCCACGGCGTCATCATGAACGGCGTGCCGCTGCCGGAGGATACGCCCGACGTGGCGCGGCTGCTGAAGGCCGAGGCCGGATACAAGACAGCGCTGATCGGCAAGGCCCATTTCGAGCCGGCCTCCGCCCCCGGCGGCCCCTATTTCGAAAACTACGCGGCGACGCGGGGCGAGACCGGCCCCCATCGCGGCTTCGACCGCATGGAGCTGGCCGGCCATACAGGCCGCGCCGGGCGCAGCCTGTTCCATTATCCGAAATGGCTGGAGGAGACCCGGCCGGGCGCCGCCGCCGGCTTCCAGGAATATGTCTCCCCGGAAAAGGAAATCAGCGCCAAGCCCGGCGGCGACACCGGCGCCGTGCAAGTGTGTCACAACCCGATTCCCCGCGAACTCTATCACACGGACTGGGTCGCCGAGCGGACCATCGCCTGGCTGGACAGCCTGGACGCCGACGCCGACTGGTTCTGCTGGATGAGCTTCCCCGACCCGCACCACCCCTGGGACCCGCCGCTTTCGGAACTCGGTCGCTGCGACTGGCGCGACCTGGACCTGCCGGCGGCGTATCCGGGCGACCGGGACAAGGCCATCGCCGTTCTGGAGAAGAAGCCCCGCCATTGGCTCGACTGGTATCTCGGCCGCCGGCAGTTCGCCTATGAAGTGCCGAAGGCGTTCGTGCCGGCCGAATTGACCCCGGATCAGATCCGGGAGGTCAACGCCATGTGCCATATCGAGAACGAGCTGATCGACGAAGCCCTCGCCCGCGTGCTGCGCCATGTGGAGGCGAAAGGCTGGGGCGACGATCTGGACGTGATCTATACCGCCGACCACGGGGAGTTTCAGGGCGACTTCGGCATGCTGTTCAAGGGCCCCTATCACGTGGACGCGCTGATGCGCCTGCCGATGATCTGGCGGCCGGCGCCCTCGGCCGGCATTGCGCCGGCGACGATCGAGCAGCCCGTCGGCCACGTGGACATCGCCCGCACGATCTGCGCCGCCGCCGGCATCAAGCCCGACCCGCGCATGCAAGGCGCGCCGCTGCCGGTCAGCCCGGCGAACGACCGCGAGCGCGTCATCACCGAATGGGACGGCGGCTATGCCGGCGAGAGCGTCACGTTGCGGACGATCTGCCGGGACGGTTTTGTGCTGACGGCCTGCGAGCCGGGCTCCGTCCATGCCGGCGAGGAGGGCGAGCTCTACGACCTCGCCAACGATCCGCGGCAGTTCGAGAACCTGTGGGATGATCCCGCCCGCGCGGGCCTGAAACGGGACCTGCTGGCCGACCTTTACGACAATCTGCCGCCGGCCAGAACGCCGCCGCTGGAACAGGTCGCCCTGGTCTGAAGCTTGTCTGAAACGGGTCTGGCGGCGAGCCGGCGCCGCTATGCGGCGGCCCGATCCCAGCCCCACCACTTGCAGAAGGCGTCCCCCATGACGAGGCGGCGGGCGTCGTCGTCGAGCCAGGGCATATGCTCGCCGAACATATCGATGCATTCGGTCCACGAGCAGGGCATTTTCGAAATGTCTGTGCCCCAGAACACCCGCTCCGGCCCGAAGGCGTCCATGATCTGGCGGATATAGCCGAGCATGATCGGGAACGGATAGGGCTCGGCGGAGTAGCCGGGCGCGCCGGTCGCCTTGACCGCCACATTGGGCAGCGCCGCGAGCTTCAGCAGCTCCGGCATATGGGTCATGGCGGCGTGGTCTTTCAGCGTGGTGTTGCCGCCCCGGCCGCCCAGATGGTCGATGGTGAGCTTAAGGCCGGGATGCCGCTCGGCGATCTTCCCGAAGGTCGCGAGTTCGTCCGTCGCCAGCACGGCCGCCGGCACGCCGAATTCCTCGCACGCTTCCCACAACCAATCGACCGCGCCGGAGTTCAGCATGGCTCGCCGTTCGTCGCTCAAGAAAAGATAACGCACGCCGAGAACGCCCGGACGGTCGCGCCAGGTCCGGATGAGTTCGCGTGAGCTCGAATCGTTGAGCGACGGCGAGCCAAGGGCGGCGAAACGGCCCGGATAGTCCTTGATCGCCGCTTCCGCCACGGCCTGGCTCGTCGGGTCCCAGCCCGGCGGGTGGATGACGGCGGCTTCGACGCCGGCCTCGTCCATCAACTTGATCGCCTCGGCCGCCGTGAACGACGTGATCTGCCAATGGGCCTGATTGCTGGGCAGACCCTGGGTCCAGATATGTATCTGGGCGTCTACGATGCGCATGTCGGCGCCTTCTCCCGATTGATTATTTGCCTGGCGACCAGCCGTAGACGGCGGCCGTGGTTCCGCCCATCAGCTGCGCGCGCTCGCTGTCGGTCAGCCGGTCGGTTTCGCGGAAGGGCGCGACGCCCTGCTCGTAGGTCAGGAGATTGACGGCGCGCGTCCAGTCGGTGCCCCAAAGGGAGCGGTCGAAACCGAACGCGTCGAAGATGCGGGCCAGTGGATCCCAGATATCGGCATAGGGATAGCCGCTATGGGAAAGCGTGCAGGCGCCGGTGATCTTGACGACGATATTGTCCTGCCGCGCCAGGGCCAGAAGCTTCGGCAGATCGGCGAATGGCTCCGCCGGCGGCGGCGGCTCGAACGGCTGCTGCAGGCCAAGATGGTCGATCACCAGGCGCGTCCCAGGCGACGCCGCCGCGACCGCGCCGATCCGGTCGAGCAGCCCCCAGCACAACAGGTTGACCGGCAGGCCAGCGGCGCCGGCCGCGTCCAGCACTCGCTTGACGCCAGGGTCCGCGGGATCGATCTCGGCGCCGTGGGTCATCATGATCCGAACGGCGACGGCGCCGTCGGTCTTCGCCCAATCCTGGATCGTCTCCGCGACGCCGGGGTCGTTCGGATCGACCGGCTTCACCAGGCAAAAGCGCTCGGGATAGGCGGCGTAGACGTCCAGCGCGTAGCTCTCGTCGAACCGGTACATCGTATAGGGCGAAACCAGCACCGCCCCATCGACGCCGACGGCGTCCATCGCGGCGACCATCTCCTTGCCCGTGACCTCGGCCGGCCCCGCCAGCACGCCCGCCCAAGGACGCTCCGGGTTGTCCCGTTCATAGCAGTGAACCTGGGCGTCGATGATCGGCATGGCGGGCGCTCCTTCCACCGGCGCAATGAAGGCCGGGCGCGGTCTTCTTTCGGTCGGGTTTAGGGGTCAGCCCCGTTCGTCTGAAAGCGCCTCGCCCTTAAGTTCGGCGATCAGCTTCAGAATGGCGTCCCCCGCGCCGTCCAGGTCGGACGTCGCGAAACTGCGCACGACCAGGGTCGTGCCGTGGCCGCCGGGGGCGTTGTAGAACGGATAACTGCCGATATCCGCGTCGCCATAGGCGTTCTGGATCGCTTCCAGGCCGGCCGCGATCTCGCCTTCCGGCAGGTGGGTGGCGATGGAGCGGGAGCGCTTGGTCTGCCCGCGGCGGAGTTGAGGCGCGGCGGCGCGGAACATGGACTGGGCGACCTGGGGCACGCCCGCCATGACATAAACGTTCTCCATGACGAAGCCCGGCGCGACGCCCAGATCGTTTTCGATCACGTCGCCGCCTTCCGGCACCAGCGCCATGCGCTTGCGCGCGTCGGTGAACTCGCGCCCGCGCTTTTTCAGGCTGGCTTCGAGGATCGCGTAGGACGTGGGGTGATAGACGGCTTCCTTGCCGAACGCGGCGGCGACCGACTCGGCGGTGATGTCGTCATGGGTCGGACCGATGCCGCCCGTGGTGAACACATAGTCGAACTTGGTGCGCAGCGCATTCACGGCCGCCACGATCTCTTCCTTGATGTCCGGGATCACCCGCACTTCGAGCAGTTGAATGCCGATCTCGTTCAACTGCTCGCCGACGAACGAGACATTGGCGTCCTTGGTGCGGCCGGACAGAATCTCATTGCCGATCACCACCATACCGGCAGTGACGACGGCGTTCTCGGAACCTTGATCGGACATCGGGCACATCTTTCGAACGGGGCGGGCTTCATCGACGTTGGCGAAGATACTAGGCTCGCCCGCCCGAAGCTCCAAGTGAGAAGCGCCTAAGCCGATGCGGTTCGAGAAACCCCTGCGCCCCGCCCGATTGATCCGCCGCTACAAGCGCTTCCTCGCCGACGTGACCTTCGAGGACACCGGCGAGACGCTGACGGCCCACTGCCCCAATCCCGGCGCCATGCTGGGCCTGGGCGAGCCGGACATGCGGGTCTGGCTGCGACCGGCGAAGAATCCGAAGGCGAAACTGCCTTACGCCTGGGAGCTGACCGAGCTTGATTCCGGGCTGGTGGGCATCGACACCGGCCGGCCCAACCCTATCGCCGAGGCCGCGATTCCGGCGGGCGCCATCCCCGAACTCGCCGGTTACGAGACCCTCAAGCGCGAGGTCCGTTACGGCCAGAATTCCCGCATCGACATCCTGCTGACGGACCCGGACCGGCCGGACTGCTATGTGGAGATCAAGAACGTGCACCTGGAGCGCGGCGGTTGGGCGGAGTTCCCGGATTCCAAGACCGCGCGCGGCGCCAAGCACCTCGGCGAGCTATCGGACATGGTCAAGTCTGGCGCACGGGCCGTGATGCTATATATCGTACAGAGAATGGACTGCGGCGGCTTTCGCCTGGCGGAGGACATCGATCCCGCATATGCGGCCGCCTACCGCGCCGCGCGGGCGTGCGGCGTGGAAACGATTTGCTACGATTGCGCGATTAGTTTGGAGGGCATAGAGCTGCGCCAGCCCCTCGCCGTGGAGATCCCCTAGGGACGCCGCGCGGCGGACGGGAGCGCGCTGGAAACGGATGATGATGAACCAGATGGACATGAACGTGGGCCGCCGCGTCAACAAGGACCGCATCACCTTGCACACGCCCGCGGATTTCGAGGGCATGCGCCGCGCCGGGCGCCTGTGCGCGGAGACGCTGGATTTCCTGACGGAACATGTGCAGCCGGGCGTCACCACCGAGCGGCTGGACATGATCGCCCATGAGTTCATCACCGCGCGCGGCGCCATCCCGGCGCCGTTGAATTATCGCGGCTTCCCGAAATCGATCTGCACGTCGATCAATCATGTGGTCTGCCACGGCATTCCGGGGCCGAAACGGCTCGGCGAAGGGGATATCGTCAATATCGACGTCACGGTCATCCTCGACGGCTGGCACGGCGATTCCTCGCGCATGTATCCCGTCGGCAAGCCGAGCGTGAAGGCCGCGCGGCTGATGGACGTGACCTACGAGGCGCTGATGCGCGGCATCGCCGTGGTGAAGCCGGGCGCGACCCTGGGCGACGTCGGCGCCGTCATCCAGAGCTATGTGGAGGGCGAGCGCTTTTCGGTCGTCCGCGATTTCTGCGGCCATGGCCTGGGGCGGACCTTCCACGCGCCGCCGAGCGTGCTGCATTACGGCCGGCCAGGCGAAGGAGCGCGCTTCGAGCCCGGCATGTTCTTCACCATCGAGCCGATGGTGAACGCCGGCCGCGCCGACACCAAGATTCTCGCGGACGGCTGGACCGCGGTCACGCGGGACCGCTCGCTTTCCGCGCAGTTCGAGCATTCGCTCGGCGTCACCGAGACCGGCTGCGAGATCTTTACGCTCTCGCCCGCCGGCCACACCAAGCCGCCCTATAACTGAGCCATGGCGGCGGGGGGCGAGACGGCGGGAGACGGCGCGGCGCCGACAGCCAAGGCCAGCGCCGCCGGCCACCGCCAACGCCTCCGCAAGCGCTTCATGGACGGCGGCCCGCAGGCCGTCGCGGACTACGAGCTGCTGGAGCTGATCCTGTTCCTGGCCGTGCCGCGCCAGGACACCAAACCTCTCGCCAAGGCGCTGATCGACCGGTTCGGCGGGTTCGCCGAAGCCGTAAGCGCGCCGCCCTCGGCGCTGAAGCAGGTGAAGGGCATGGGCGAAGCGGGCGTCGTCGCGCTGAAGACGGTCGCGGCCGGGGCCGAGCGCCTGGCGCGGGAGGAAGCGGCGGCGGAAACCGTGCTCTCCTCCTTCAAGGCGGTGATCGACTATTGCCGCATCGCCATGGCGCGCCGGCCGGTCGAGCAGTTCCGCGTGCTGTTCCTGGACAAACAGAACGCGCTGATCGCCGACGAGGTGCAGGGCGAAGGCACCATCGACCAGACGCCCGCCTATCCGCGCGAGGTCGTGCGCCGCGCGCTCGAAATCGGGGCGACGGCCGTGATCCTGGCGCATAACCACCCTTCCGGCGATCCGACGCCCTCCAAGGCCGACGTGACGTTGACCAAGGCGATCGCCAAGGCCGGCGGCGCCGTCGGCGTCGAGGTGCTCGATCACGTCATCGTCGGCCGCAAAGGCCATGTCAGCCTGAAGGCCGGCCGATATTTCTAGTGGGCCGGCAGGGGCCGGCCGATACTGCAAACGGAGACTGGACATGCCAGACGACGCCCGCCGCATTCCCCCCTCGCCGACGCTCTTCGTCAAGAACGCGTCCGTCCCGCTGGAGGAAATCTCCAAGCTGGAAGGACAGGAGGAAGGCGCCGGCGACAAGCGGCTTTCGGTGAAGATGCTGGTCGCGGGCGAGGCGATGATGTTCATGGAAGCGCGCCGGCCCCAGGGGCTGATCGATCCCGAACACGCCCACCCGGACCATGAATCGATCTGCTATCTGGTTTCGGGCCGCGTGCGGGTCGTGATCGAAGGCGAAAGCTTCATCGCCGAGCCCGGCGACGTATGGGTGCACCCGCCGGGCGTGAAGCACTATCACGAAGCGTTGGAGGAATCCGTGCAGATCGAGATCAAGTCGCCGCCGACCAAGACCTGGTCCTGACCGGGGAGAAAAATGTTGCGGCGCAGCGTCGCCATTGGCGAATTGTTCGCAACCGGCATATAAAATAGCTCGATATCTCCGCCCGCGTGGACCGTCCGCCCATGAGCCAGCCGCCCATCGTCGCCGTATCGGCCTGTCTGAAACAGGTGAACGCCTCCCGCGTCCATAGCGCCAACACCCGTTTCATCGAAGGCCTTGCGGAAGCGTCGCAGTGCCTGCCGATCATTCTCCCGGCCGTGGGCGCCCACATGGACCCAGTGGCCGTCCTCGACCACGTTTCCGGCCTGGTGCTGACCGGCAGCCCCTCGAACGTGCATCCAGAGCAGTATGACGACGTGCTCTCTGCGCCCGACGTGGCGACCGATCCGGCGCGGGACGCGACGACGCTGCCGACCATTCGCGCCGCCGTCGCGCGCGGCATTCCGGTCTTCGCCGTCTGTCGCGGCATTCAGGAGCTGAACGTCGCGCTCGGCGGCACCTTGCACCAGTTCGTCCATCTGCTGCCCGGCAAGCGTGACCACCGCTCCAACCGCAGCCTGCCGCCCGGCGAGCGCGCCAACCTCGCCCATTCCGTCAAGCTGGAAGCCGGCGGCGTGCTGCGCTCCCTGTTCGGCCAGGACGAGGTGATGGTGAATTCCCTGCACGGCCAGGCGATCAACCGCCCCGCGTCGGGCCTGGTCGTCGAAGCCCTGTCGGCAGACGGCGTGATCGAAGGCGTTTCGGCGCCGAACGCGGCCGGTTGGGTGCTCGGCGTGCAATGGCACCCGGAGGCCCTGTTCCGCGTGGACGAGCCCTCCAGAATACTGTTCGAGGCGTTCGGCGACGCCGCGCGCGCCTACGCGGCCGGCCTGCGGGCGCCGGCGCTCGCCGCGGCGGAATAGGACGTGCCCTCTGCAAGGGCGCCGTCGGTTCCGGCCGACCGCGCGGAAAGCTGGATCGCCGCCGGCGCGAACGGCCTGCCGGTGCGCGTCTACGGATGGGCGACGAACACCGGCCGCCGGCCCGCCGTCATCTGGGGCCACGCCAATGGCTTCGCCGCCGGCGCCTATGGCGGCCTCCTAGATATGCTCGCCCCGGAAATGGACATCTACGCCGCCGATCTTCGCGCCCATGGCGGCTCGGCAGACCCCGGCGAGGCCGGCGGCTCCTATGCCCGATACATGACGGCGGACTGCTTCGCGCTCGATCTCGTCAGCGTCGTTCAATCGATCCGGCGACGGACGCCGGCGCAGCCCCTGCATTTCGCGGCGCATTCGGTCTCCGGCCTTGGCGCGCTCCGGATGGGCGCCGTGTTCGGGCACGCGCCCTTCGTATCGATGACGCTGTTCGAGCCGCCGCTCGCGCCGACGCCGGACAACCCGCTGCATGCGGGCGCGGCGGCGCTGGGCGAGTTTCTTGCCGGCCGCGCCCTTCGGCGGCGCCGGGAACTGCCGGACCCGGAAAGCTTCGCCGCGGGCCTGGCGACCCGAAACGGGTTCGACCGCTGGCGCCCCGATATGCTGAGCGATTTCGCCCATGCGACGATGGCGGCCGCGCCGGACGGCGACGGCTGGCGCCTCCGCTGCCCGCCGGAAGCGGAGGCAGAGGTCTACCGCATGACCATGGACGTTTCGACCTTCGCCGCCCTCGGCCGCTTCGACCGGCCGATCCTGTTCGTCGAGAGCGATCCGAATACGGCCGGAGTCGCGCCGAGTTGGGCGACGAAGGCCCAGGCGGCGGCGGCCAAACGGGCGCCGCGCGGCCGGCTGATGCGCATCGAGCGCACCAGCCACATGATGCCGTTCGAGCGGCCGGAAGCCGTATGCGACATTGTGGCCGGCGCCGTTGCCAATTCGTAAGGATTGAGCCGTTGAACTTTGACGTTCGCACGCCCAAGTAAGCGTCAAGGTCTACGGCCTAGAAGGCCAGCGCGGCGAACACTTCCCCCCCTCGCTCGCTCGCGTGACCGCACGGAAGACGCCCGGCCACCCCCCCCGGCCGGGCGTTTTCTATTATCGGCCGGGACGAGGCCCAATCACGGAATTTCAGGTCGGACGCGCGCCGCGAGCTATGGCAGTATGCGGCCATGCGATTCGTCACCTGGAACGTCAATTCCGTGCGCCTCCGCCTTCCCGGGCTGGCGCGCCTCGCCGCCGAACTGAAGCCGGACGTGGTCTGCCTGCAGGAAATCAAGGCCGACCGAAGCCGTTTTCCGTTCGATGACATCGCGGATATCGGCTTTCCCCATGTCGAAATGGAAGGCATTCCGGGCTACCACGGCGTCGCCACACTGTCCCGCCTGCCGCTCGAGCGCCTGGAAAGCCGGGAATGGTGCGGAAAAGCGGATGGGCGGCATGTGGGCGTCGCCCTGCCGGACGGCGTCGAGGTCCATAACTTTTATGTGCCGGCCGGCGGCGACGAGCCCGATCCGGACATAAACGACAAATTCCGCCACAAGCTCGATTTTCTGGCCGAGATGGTCGAATGGGGCGCCGCGCGCGGCGAGAATGGCGCAATTCTGGCGGGCGACCTTAACGTCGCCCCGCTGCCGACGGACGTCTGGTCCCACAAGCAGCTTCTGAAAGTCGTCAGCCACACGCCGGTCGAGGTGGACGCGCTCGCCGCCGCCCAGTCGGCCGGCGCCTGGACAGACCTCGTGCGCGCGCAAATAGCGCCGGAAACGCCGCTGTTCTCGTGGTGGAGTTATCGGTCCCGCGACTGGGCCGCCAGCAATCGCGGCCGCAGGCTCGACCATATCTGGGGCGCCGGTCCGATCGTCGACCGCCTGACGGCCGCCAGCGTCCTGGCGGAAGTGCGCGGGTGGGAAAAACCATCCGACCATGCGCCGGTCATGGCGGATTTCCTGCCCTCATAGCCGACAGCGCCGCCGCGAACAGAAGCGGCGACGATGCCTGACAGTCGTCTAACCTCTCAGAAAAATTCGGGTTTTTGACGCAGGTCAAGAAGTTCGCCCGCCAACGCTCCCAACTTCTCCTCATCGGCGCGCGATGCGTCGAGTCCGCAATTGCGTACGGAGGGGACAGTCGTGTTTCGCAGATTTTCACTAGCAGCGGCCGCAAGCCTTTTACTTGGTTTGGCGGCGAACGCCGCGGTCGCGGAGACTTGCCTGCCGGCCAGCGTGCGCGGCCACGGCACCGGCGTTGGTTTTCAGGGCACATACTATGCGCGGGGCCGCTTCCAAGGCCTCGTTGTCAGCCGGCTATCCGTCGAGGGCGCTCGCGTCACGATCCGTTCGCGCTCCGGTCAGACGCTTTTTAGCGGGCCGGTAAGCGTCGGCCAGTTCATTCCGTTGAGCGAGCACTGGAACCTGACGTGGATCGGCGTGGCGAATTCGAACCACATGAACGGAATCTGCGTCGAACCCCGGTACTGAGCCGCGAGAGGGATGCCTATGCCGAAGCGAATTCTCGCCGGCCTGCTCGCGGTCCTGGCCATCGCGGCTGCAGGCGTCGCGGAGGCGAAGCGCCCATTGGTCGGGAAAGCCCGCGCTGTAGCGCTCCTGACCGAAGACCCGGCGATCGCGCGGAACAGCGGCTTGTCTCGCAATGTGCTCCAGTGCCTGGCGCGCCCGCGTGGAGACCTGCCGAGCGTCCTCGACGACATGTTCGACCCGCAGCTCGGCGACGATATCTACGGCGATGTGCAACCGAACCTCGCCGTCATCTCCTACACCGACCACATCTTGCGGTTCCCGCCCGGTCGAATGCTGGAAGAAATGCGCTCCCTGGAACGAGACCGCAGCGGTCTGCGCGCGACGCTCGAGGACCCTCGGCTCAAATCCGCGTACGGACTGATTGGGGATATCGGCAACGTGCTGCAGCCAAGCGCGCTCGGTCTCCTCGACATGCTCGGCAAGAAGACGCTCGCCGCCCTGCACAAGCGGTTGGAGAGCGGCAGCCTCAACCTCGTATTCGACGCCTATCGGCAGGCGTATCGAGAGACCGGCGACGAAGGAAGCGCCTGGCGGCGGGTAGACGACTGGCAGTTCAACACGGCTTCGCGCGCCGCCCAGGACCTTCGATATGGATGGCGTACGGCTGCGGCGCAGATGCAGCGCGTATCCGACGGCCTGCGAATGGGCGTTCCCGGCGACGCTCTTCTGCGCCGGGTGGTCGTCGAGGCTCACCGCCGAAGAGCGGGCTACGTCAACGTGGACGTAATCCTCGACGGCATCGTGCGCTCGCAGATGTGGCAGGCGAAGATGGACGCCGCGCGCGCGATTGCGCGCCACCCGGGCGTGTATCGCTGTGTCGAGAACCCGAACTATCGGCCCACGCCCTATGTGGACAACGACTCGCATAGCGGCGGCGGCGGCAGCGGCGGAAGTCAAGCCTTGAAGAACTGCCTGTGCGGATGCCTGCAAGGCAATACGGAGTTCTCTTGCAGCTGGAACACGGAAGCCAAAGGCACATCGCCTTCTTGCCGCAACCCCGCCAATGGGCCGTGCATCTGCCAGGCGTTCGGGTGCTTCCGCAAGCAGCCGCCGCAGTCTGGCGAATGCCATCGCGAATGCCTGCGCAAGCATGGCTCCTGAACGGCAGGGACGGCGCATGAGCGCAGAAATCGAAGGACGCGAGAGCGACGACGGTCCGCCGAGCTTCGAGGACAGCCTCGCCGAAGCGTTCGTGCTGGCGCTGGCGCTCGACCCTTTCGTCGACATTCACGCGGGCATGACCGCCGCAATCGGCCTGTTGGAGGACCTTGCCCAAGAACGTCCGGACCGTCCCGAGCCATCATTGGCGATGGCGTTCTGCCACGCCGGGCTCGGGCGGTCGTCGGCGGCGGTCGCCTGTTTGGACGCATGCCGGGACCTCGGCTTCGGCGGACCGTCCGCGCCAGAGGTTGAATTTGAACAGGAAGGTGACGACGGCGAGCGCAGCCTGGTTACGGTGACGCCCGCATTGGCCGAACTGCTGCGCGCGCAGCTCGAATGCGAACTCGGCCAAACGCAGGCGGCGAAGCGCCGTCTCGAGGCCTTGGACGGGCGCATCGACCACGATTACGAAGCCCACGTGCACACCCTGCTCGCCGATCTCGCTATCGACGGGAGCGACTTCGAAACCGCGACCCGGCATCTGGGGGAGGCGCTGGCCTGGGACCGAGACTTCGCGCCGGCGCATTTTACCCGAGGAAGGCTACGGCAGGCGAAAGGCGATGACGACGCGGCGCTCCGGGCATTCGAACGGGCCGTTCGTCTGGACCCATACGAGCCGGAGTTCCGGCTCGCTCGAGCGATGGCGCTGACCGCGACGGGCCGGGCCGACATGGCGTTCCGGGACCTGGACGCTATCGACGCCCGTTTCGACGCAGGGTTCGACAATGATGCGATCGCCGCCGCTTCCGCGCGCCTGAAAGCGGACGTCGCCGGACGGTTAAGCGCCGCCGAAGCGGCGGAGCCGCCGCCATCCTGAGGCGCGGCTTCGGGATGGATTGTCGGGGCATACCCGCATAGGCTTCCGGCATCCAATCCATTCCAGGAAGAACCGAGATGTCGAAGCTGACCCTGTATGGCATTAGCCAGAGCCGCGCCGCCCGTTGCATTTGGGCGCTGGAGGAAAGCGGGCTTGAGTACGACCACGTCAAGACCGTGATGCGGAAGGATACGAACACGCCGGAGTTTCTGGCGATCAACCCGAACGGGCGCGTGCCGGCGCTCGTCGACGGGCCGCTGATGTTGTGCGAATCCCTGGCGATCAACACCTATATCGCCAAGAAGGGCGGCGGCGACCTGGCGCCGAAGGACCTGGCGGAAGACGCGACCGCCCTGCAATGGTCGCTCTGGGCGATGACGGAGACGGAAAAGCCGCTGCTGATGGCGCTGTTCCACAGCCTCGGCATCATGGGCTACGAGAAGGATCCGGCGGTCGTCGCCCAGAACATGGAAGAGCTGAAGCGGCCCTTCAAAGTTCTGAACGACCATTTGGCCGATCAGGATTGGCTGATGGGCGGCCGCTTCACGATCGCCGACCTGAACGTCGCCTCGGTGCTCGCCTGGGCGAAGACCGGCCGCCTGGATATGAGCCCCTACCCGAACATCGTCCGCTGGCTGGACGCCTGCCTGGCGCGTCCCGCCTACGGGCGCGTTCGGGACATGCAGAAAGCCGGGTAGACCGTCACAATCGCTTTGGGGGACGACCGCCCTAGATCGGGCGGTCGCCCTTCACGGTAACGCGGAACCCGGAGCGCACCTCGGGATAGTAGTCCCACATGGCATGATGCTGGACGGCGCGATTGTCCCAGAAGGCGATCGAATTCCGGTCCCACTTGAAGCGCACCTGGAACTGCGGCTGCACGATGTGGTCCGTCAGGAATTTCAGGAGAGCGTCGCTTTCCTTGCGGGCGAGTTGGGGGATGCGGGTCGTGAATGTCTGGTTCACGAACAACGACTTCCGCCCGGTGACCGGGTGACGGCGCACGATCGGGTGTTCGGCTTTCGGGTAGACCTTCTCCGCGTCCTCGACGCCCTGATGCTTGTACCGGCCGCGATAGACATGTTCGCCGGAATGCACCGCCGTCATCGGCTCCAGAAAGGCTTTCATCGGCTCGGAAAGCGCGTCATAGGCGGCGCCGGCGCTGGCGAACAGCGTGTCGCCGCCGCAGGAGGGCACCGTGTGGAGATGTAGGATGGAGCCCATCGGCGGCTCCTCCAGGCAGGACACGTCCGAATGCCAGGAGCCGCCCGCGACGAACTTGGACTTTTCATCCGCATGGATGATCAGGATCTCCGGGTGGCCTTCCGGGCCGGGCGAGCCCGGATGCACGTCCAGCTCGCCGAACTTGCGGCCGAAGTCCTTGTGCTGGTCGAGCGTGATTTCCTGATCCCGGAAGAAGATCACCTCATGCCGCATCAGCGCGTCGTGGATCTCCTGGAACTGCTGATTGCCCATTGGCCTGCCGAGATCGACGCCGGATACGACCGCCCCGATGCGCGGCGTGACCGGATCGACCTGAATGGTTTCGTAGGCGCTCATCGTTCAGCTCCATTCCCTGGCGATTTCTAATATGGACGGCATGATCGCCCCGTTCGCGGATCAGGTCCAGCGGGCGCCGTCTTCGCGATCGGTCGCGGTCAATAGGGTTGTCGTGAAGACGTGGGTGTCGTCGCAGAGGTCGTAGCGCCGGGAGAGCCTGGCGCGGACCTCCGCCTCGGCTGGGTTTTCCGGCAGCTTCGAGCGCTCCCACATCGCAAGATTCGGCCGCCGGGTGAGCAGCAGCGCCTCCGCCTGCCCCGGCGCCGCGCCCTCGAGCCGCCAAAGGCCGATGATCTGGCTGTCATAGGCCGCCTCGAAGCCGGGCCACGCGGCGGCGCAGAGATCCAGAAACTCCGGGAAATGCGCCTCCGGCAGATCGAACCAGCGAAAGGCGAAATTGCCCTGGCGCGACGGCGGCGTTTCATCCAGCGGCCGCAAGGTCGGCCGCATGATGCGGGACGTCGCGGACCGGACCGGCGGCGCGCCGGCGACGAGCGCCGCTTCGGCCGCGGCGGCGGCGGTCGCGTCCGGCCACGCGGTGATCAGGGTGACCTCGTCGCGCGGCCGGCCGATCTGGCTGCGCCATGCCCCATACAGCGCGCCGCCCGCATCCGCGAGCCGGGCGCGCATGGCGGGCGCGGCGGCGCCGAGGGCGCTCCAGCCGCGCGGCTCTGCCAAAATGGTATGCACGGCGTAGACGGCCGGCTCTTCGGGCATCGGAAATCCTTTCGCCGCATGCGAGAACGACCGCAAGCCTATAGCAAGGACGCCCGAGCCGGAATCCGCCGGCTGGCGACCTATCCGCGCCAACGTCGGCCGGGCGGCCCGACGTCCACATGGGTGAAGGCGTCATAGCGGCCAAGGCCATGGGCGCCCGCGATTTCAGCGGCGCGCGCCACCATGTCATGGGACGCCCGATCCGCAGAAATATCGGCGGCGCGGCCGACGATATGCTGCGAATGAACGGCGGCGCCCTCCAAAGTGCGGTTCCGCTCCGGCGTGCGATAGCCGGAGTGGAGGATCAGGGGCGTGGGGCGATCGACCGTCGCGGTGAGCAGCGTCTGAATCGAGGCGAGAAGATCGAACAGCCGCACGTCGACTAGAACGCCCGAATCATGGTCGCGCCAGTCCCGGAACAGGAACGAGAGCTGGTCGACCGCATGACCGTCGATGATGCGATCCGCGGTGCGGAACGCCAGATGGAGCGTCTCGCCGCCCCCAATCTGCTGAACCGCCAGATGGCGTTCGTCGAACCGGTGAAACCGCGTCCGCCGCGGCCAGTAGTTCGATGCGGCCGCGGCCCGGCCTTCGACGAGGCCAGCGCCGAGGACGCCGACCGGCGCCAGGCCGAGAAACTTCCGGCGCGACGGGTCGGCCGGCGTTTCGTCGCCGTTCTCGTTTCCGTGCGGGAACGTTGCGTCATCCATTATCGGGCGCAGTCCAATGAAGGATTGCGGCCGGGCGCGGGAGGTCTCGCGAGCGAAACCGCAATCCTTACGAGCATTTATGTTGGACTGGAGGATGACCCCTATTAATTCATTACCCCTTAAAACCCGACGCGCTTGATAGCGACAGACCGCCGATATGCGGAACGCCCCACGCCGAACTCCAAGGTGACGCCCCATGGAAATCAGAGAAACAGCCCTGCCCGATGTCGTGTGCTTCACGCCCCGGCGGTTCGGCGATCAGCGGGGGTTCTTCTCCGAAACCTGGAACAGCGCCCGCATGGCCGAAGCCGGCTATGACATCGCCTTCGTGCAGGACAACCATTCCTTCTCGGCGGAGCCGGGGACTGTGCGGGGCCTGCACTATCAAAGCCCGCCCATGGCCCAGGCGAAGCTGGTGCGCGTCGCGCGCGGCGCGATCCTGGATGTGGCCGTGGACGTGCGCCGGGGGTCGCCGACGTATGGCCAGTGGGTCGGGGAAGAGCTTTCGGCGGAGAACGGCCGCCAACTCCTGGTGCCGAGAGGATTCCTGCACGGCTTCGTGACGCTGACGCCGGACGTCGACGTTCTTTACAAGGTCGATTCGCTCTACGCGCCGGATTGCGACGGCGCCGTGCGCTTCGACGATCCGGCCCTCGCCATCGACTGGGGCATCGACCCGAATAAGGCCGTTCTGTCCGACAAAGACGCCGCGGCGCCGTCGTTTCAGGATTTCGATACGCCTTTCGAGTACTAATCGCTCCACGGGCCGAGGGGTCCGGCCAATTCAGCCATCTTTCAAGGAGGCTTCGCCGCAATGCTCATTCTCGTGACAGGAGGTTGTGGGTTCATCGGCTCCGCCGTGGTCCGCCAGGCGATCCGGGACGGGCACGGCGTCGTCAACGTCGATGCGCTGACCTATGCGGCCAACCCGGCCAACGTCGCCGAAGTCGACCAATCGCCGAACTACCGCTTCGAGCACGCGGACATCCGCAACGCCGACGCGTTGAAGCGCATCTTCCAGACGCACCGGCCGGGCGCCGTGATGCATCTGGCGGCGGAAAGCCACGTGGACCGCTCGATCGACGGCCCCGCCGCCTTCGTCGAGACCAACATCAACGGCACCTACTGCATGCTCGAAGCGGCGCGCCGCCATTGGGCGAGCCTGCCGGAGGCCGAGCAGGCGGCGTTCCGCTTCCACCATATCTCGACCGACGAAGTCTATGGCTCTCTCGGCGCCGAGGGGCGGTTCACGGAAAGCACGCCCTACAGCCCGCGTTCGCCCTATTCCGCCTCCAAGGCCGCGTCCGACCATCTGGTCCGCGCCTGGCAGGAAACCTACGGACTGCCGACCGTTCTCACCAACTGCTCGAACAACTACGGGCCCTACCACTTCCCGGAAAAGCTGATCCCGGTGATCATCCTGAACGCGCTCAACGGCAAGCCGATCCCGGTCTACGGCCAGGGAACGAATGTGCGGGACTGGCTTTATGTGGAAGATCACGCCCGGGCGCTGTTGACGGTGGTCCAGAAGGGCCGCGTCGGCGAGACCTACAACATCGGCGGCGATTCCGAGGCGCGCAATATCGATATCGTCCGCTCGGTCTGCCGCATTCTGGACGAGCGCCGCCCGAGCGGCGCGCCGCACGACCGCCTGATCACGTTCGTCGACGACCGGCCAGGCCATGATTTCCGCTACGCCATCGACGCCGGCAAGATTCGCGACGAGCTGGGCTGGCGGCCGTCCCTCGACTTGGACGAGGGCCTCGCGCGGACCGTGGACTGGTATCTGGATAACGAGGCCTGGTGGCGCGCATTGCAGGATCGCGACGGCGTCGGTCAACGCCTCGGGCTTGGCGGATGAGCCTGGAGCTGCTTGTCATCGGCGAGACGGGCCAGGTCGCGCGGGAACTCCAGCGCCTCGCGGACCCGGACCTCAAGGTCACGACCGTCGGCCGCGCTGCGCTCGACCTGGCGGACCCGAAGGCCGCCGGCGCATTCGTCGCCGACGCCGGCGGCGACGTCGTCGTGAACGCGGCCGCCTATACCGCCGTCGATCAGGCGGAGACGGAGGAAGAGCTCGCTCTTCGCGTCAACGGCGCGGCGCCCGGCGCCATGGCGGCGGCCGCCGCCGCCAGAGGCGCGCCCTTTCTGCACATCTCCACCGACTATGTCTTCGACGGCGCGCTCGACCGCCCCTGGCGCGAGGACGACCCCACGGGGCCGCTCGGCGCCTATGGCCGCTCAAAGCTCGCGGGCGAGGCGGCGGTGCAGGCGGCGGCCGGCGACCACGCGATCCTCCGCACGGCCTGGGTCTTCTCGGCCCACGGATCGAACTTCGTGCGCACCATGCTGCGCGTCGGCAAGGAACGGGACCGGCTGACCGTCGTCGACGACCAGTCGGGCGGGCCGACGGCCGCCGCCGACATCGCGGCCGCGCTGGCGACGATGGCGAAGGCGTTCGCCGCAGGCCGAGGCGTTCCCGGCGTTTTTCACTATTGCGGCGCGCCCATGACGACCTGGCGCGGCTTCGCCGAAACGATTTTCCAGGGCGCCGGATGGCCGAACCCGCCGGACGTCGCGCCCATTCGGACCGAAGATTGGCCCACGCCCGCCGCGCGGCCGGGAAACTCAATGCTAAATTGTCAACGAATTCTTGAAGCTTACGGGGTATCACAACCTGACTGGCGGGTTTCGCTGAAACGCGTGCTCGCCGAGTTGGAGGGAGCGCCGCTATGACGGCACGCAAAGGCATTATCCTGGCGGGCGGTTCCGGCACGCGCCTCTACCCCATCACGCGGGGCGTCTCGAAGCAGCTCCTGCCGATCTACGACAAGCCGATGATCTACTACCCGCTTTCGGTGCTGATGCTCGCCGGCATCAGGGAGATCGCGGTGATCACCACGCCGGAAGACCAGGCCCAGTTCCAGCGCCTGCTCGGCGACGGCGGCGAATTCGGCCTGGCGCTGACCTGGATCGTGCAGCCGTCCCCCGACGGCCTCGCCCAGGCCTACATCCTGGCGGAAGAATTCCTGGCCGGCGCCCCCTCGGCGATGATTCTCGGCGACAACATCTATTACGGCCACGGCATGCCCGAACTGCTGGCCAAAGCCGACGCGCGCCCGGAAGGCGGCACCGTGTTCGGCTACCGGGTGGCCGACCCCGAGCGCTATGGCGTCGTCGCGTTCGACGCGTCCGGCAAAGCGATGAGCGTCGAGGAAAAACCGACGAAACCGAAATCAAATTACGCGGTGACCGGGTTATACTTCTTCGACGGCCGCGCGCCGGAACGCGCCCGCAACGTGAAGCCGTCGCCTCGCGGCGAATTGGAGATTACCGAGTTGATCTCGTCCTATCTCGACAAAGGGGAGCTTGGCGTCGAACTGATGGGGCGCGGGTTCGCGTGGCTCGACACCGGAACCCACGATAGTTTGATCGAAGCCGGCGAATTCGTGAAGACGCTGGAGAAGCGGCAAGGCCTAAAAGTAGGCTGTCCGGAAGAAATCGCCTTTCGCATGGGATTTATCGACAAAGCGCAGCTGCTCCGGCTCGCGGCGCCGATGATGAAGAGCGCGTATGGCGCCTATCTCGCGGCCCAGGCAGAAATCTCCGACGAGGCCGCGCGCTGATGAAAAGAAGAAATTGGCCGGCGTCCGCGCGGCGCGCGCGACGACCAGGACGAGTGGGATGACGCCGGGATCGAGCATGAACACGACCGTGAGCGATAACAGCATCGCCCGCCCCACGGCGGCGGAACGCGACTGGATCGGCATCGCCACCCTGGCGGCGGCGGCGCTCGCGGCGATCGCCTACCACTGGAACGGCCTGGTCAGCCTCGGCGCCGCCTGGAGCACGGCCGAGTACAGCCACGGCCCGCTGATCCCGGTGCTGTCCTTCGTTCTGTTCCTGAAGCACCTGAAGGTCGTCGAGGCGTATCACGCGACGGAGCGGTCCCGCTATGCCGGCATCGCGCTTGTGGCCTTCGCCATGCTGATCGGCGCGGTCGGCAACATCGCCCGCATTCCGGATATCGTTACCTACGGGCTGATCCTCTGGACATTCGGCCTGGTGCTTACCGCGTTCGGCTACCACCGGGGCATTCTGTTCTGGGCGGCGGTCGTCCACCTGATTTTCATGCTGCCGCTGCCGAACTTCATCTATTGGAAGCTGTCGATCACGCTGCAGTTCATTTCGGCCGAAATCGGCGTGGCGATCGTGCGCATGTTCGACATTCCGGTCTATCTGGACGGCAACATCATCGATCTGGGCGCCTATAAGCTGGATGTGGCCGAGGCCTGTTCGGGACTGCGCTATCTCTTTCCGATCATGAGCTTCTCCTACATTTTCTGCATGCTCTACAACGGCCCGGTTTGGCACAAGGCGGTGCTGCTGATCTCGGCGGCGCCCCTCACCATGGCCATGAACTCAGTGCGCATCGGCATCATCGGCGTGCTGGTGAATTCCTACGGCATCGAGCATGCGGAGGGCTTCCTGCACTTCTTCGAAGGCTGGGTGATCTTCCTGTCCTGCATCGCCCTGCTCTTTCTGCTCACGCGCGTCCTTCAGTTCATCAATCGGGACAAGCGGCCGATGCTCGAAGTGCTCGAGCTGGATTTCGACGGCATGGGCCGGCAACTGCGCCGCGTGCTCAATATCCGGCGATCCATGGGCATGGCGGCCGTGGCGGGGTTGACCGCGATCGGCGCGGCCGCGACGCACCTGGCGCCCGCGCCGCCGGCGGCCGCGGTCAGCCGCGAACCGCTGGTGTTGTTCCCGCAGAATATCGGGGGCTGGGCCTCGTCCCGCCCGAAACGGCTCGACGCGAACATCGAAAACGTGCTGGCGGCGGACGACTATTTCAGCGCCTCGTTCTCGAACTTCGACGTCTCGGCGGCGCAGGTCGATATGTTCGTCGCCTGGTACCGTTCGCAGACCGACGGCGCCGGCATTCATTCGCCCGAGGTGTGCATTCCCGCCGGCGGCTGGGAAATGTCGAAGATTTCGCCGATCGACATCACGGTGAAGACGACGAGCGGGGAGACGATCCCCATGTCGGTTAACCGCGCGACCATCCGCAAGGGGTACAATACCCAGCTCGTCTACTACTGGTTCGAACAGCGCGGCCGGAAGCTGAATTCCGACTATCTGGCGAAGGCGCTGACCGTGTGGGATTCCATGACCATCGGCCGCTCGGACGGCGCTTTGGTCCGCCTGGTGACGCCGATCATCGAGGGCGAGCCTGAATCGGCGGCGGCCGAACGCCTTGAGGCGTTTATGAGCGAGATGATGCCCATATTGCCGAAATTCGTGCCCGACTGACGCCGTCATTTCGGGAACCGGAAAAATTCGAATTGCCCGACTATCCAAAAATTAACGCCGCCGGCATAGGTTGGGGTAGTATCAAACGACACGCGGCGTAGGGCAGGCGGGTATTGTCTGGCGCCGCGCCGGTCCGGTCGCGGCCGGAGGGCTTAGCGCATGCAATGAAGGACGCCCATGTACGAATCTTTCTACGGACTCGATAAGCGCCCTTTCTCTACCCTGCCGGACCCCGATTTCCTGTATTGGTCGAAAAGCCACGAGATGGCTTTGACGATGCTTCGTTATGGCGTGATGACCCACGCGCCGATCACCGTCATCACCGGCGAGATCGGCGCCGGCAAGACGACGCTCGTCCGCTATCTCCTGAACGAATTGCCGGACGACCTGACGACCGCCCTCGTCTCCAATCTTCAGGAAGGGCGCGGCGAGCTGCTGCAATGGGTGCTGATGGCGCTCGATCAGAATGTGGGCTCGGACGAACCCTATGTCTCGCTGTTCCGCCGCTTCCAGGATTTCGTCATCAAATCCTACGCGGAGGGCAAGCGCGTTCTGCTGGTGATCGACGAGGCCCAGAACCTGGGCGTGAAGATGCTGGAGGAGCTGCGCATGCTCTCCAACATCAACTCCGAGAAAGACGACCTGCTCCAGCTCATCCTGGTCGGGCAGCCGCAATTGCGCGACCTCGTGAACAAGCCGGAACTGGTGCAGTTCGCCCAGCGCATCACGGCGGACTTCAGCCTGGGCGCGCTCAACGCGACCGAAACCGCCGCCTATATCCGCCGCCGGCTCGAGATTTCCGGCGCGACGGAAGAAATCTTCACGCCGCGCACCTGCGAACTGATCCACCAGGCCACCGGCGGCGTGCCGCGGCTGATCAACAGCCTTTGCGACCTCTGCCTCGTCTACGGCTTCTCCGACAATCGCAAGGTCGTCGATCAGACGCTGCTGATGGAGTTCCTCAACAGCGCCAAGAGCCGGGGCATCTACACCCAGTTCAATCAGATCGACGTGCAGCCCTCGCTCATCAACAACTCCGCCTGAAGCCAAGGCGCGGAGCGAGGGGTCTGCGGCGCGAAGGCGCCGGCCTCAACCGTCGATAAAGGCCATCAGCTCGATTTCGAAGTTCAGGGTCTGGCCCGCGAGCGGGTGATTGGAATCCAGCACGACCCGGTCGTCATCGAAGCCCTTGACGGTGAACTGCACCGGCTCGCCGTTCTGGCCCTGGGCCTGCAGGACCATGCCGACCCGCAATTCCATTCCCGGCGGCATCTGCTCCCGGGCGACCGTATGCACCATGGCGTCGTGCCGCTGCCCGTAGGCGTCTTCGGCCAGGATGGTGATGCGCTTCACATCGCCGACCGCCATGCCGACCAGCGCCTGCTCGAACTGCGGGATCAGCTGGCCGGCGCCGATGGAAACGTCCATCGGGTCCCGCTCGCGCGAGGAATCGAACGTCTCGCCATTGTCGAGCGTGCCCACATAGTGAACCTGCACGTCGTCGCCTTGGGAAGCCTGTCGCATTCTGAAACTCCTTCTCGGCGCCCGTCCGCCCGAAAAGGGGGATCGGTCCGGATGGGCCGCTTTCGCTCTTGGGGGAAAAATCGCGCTTCGGGAAGATCGGGCGCCGGGCGGTCGCCGCGGCCGCGTCTTCATCGCCACATTGGCTGCGCGGACCTGGCCTAGGCCCGCTCGCGCGAAAGCGCCGGTCGAACCCGCATGGGTTCAGCCGGCGTCGGATCGCCTGGCGTGGGCGGATCGGGAGCGTCTGGCGCGCAACGGGCGACCGACGCTCCAGGCCATCAGTCGTCTACGACGAGGTTTTCGGCGGAAGACCGGCCGCGCTGGTCCTGGCCGATTTCATACTGAACCGACTGGCCGTCGTTCAGCGTGCTCAGGCCCGCTCGCTCGACCGCGGAGATATGCACGAAAACGTCCTTGCCGCCTTCGGCGGGTTCGATAAACCCAAACCCCTTGGTCGGGTTAAACCATTTAACCGTACCCTTCGCCATGGATCACAGTCCTTCTCTCAGTGCCTCTAGCGCCTCCCGCTTGGAGACCCTTTATAAACATCGGCAGAGCGCTGCTGAGCGGAGAAGCAGGCCGCAAAGCGGCGATAACGACTACACACAGAGAACGATCAGCTCGTCGCATGGACCCTAGCGGACATCCGGGCAAAGTCAATCGACATGACCGGCCAGACCGGATAGGTTCCCCCCTCGACGGCCCCGTAGCTCAGTCGGATAGAGCGACAGATTCCTAATCTGTAGGCCGCAGGTTCGAATCCTGCCGGGGTCGCCACGATCCTTTTTCAGCCATGTTCAACCCCCCGCCCCCGCGGCGTACCAGGCGATGATCTGGCGGCGTTCGGCGGGCTCCATGAAGGAGAGGTTGGCGGGCGGCATGGCGTGGCTGAGGCCGGCCTGGATGTAAATCTGGCGGGCGTGGCGGGCGATCTGTTCATCCGTTTCCAGCACGACGCCGCGGGGCGGCCAGAGGATGCCCTCATAGGTCGGTTCGGCCGCGTGGCACATGGAGCAGCGGCCGAGGACGGCGTTCCGGGCGGCCTCGAAGCCTTCGGCGGCGGCGAAGCGTTCGGCGGCCGCGGCGGCCGTTGCGGGCGTTTCGCCGGCGCCGTCGCGGAACATCGGCGCGGTCGAAAGCCAGGCGATCACCACGAACAGGATCGCGGCCGCGAACCAGGTCCAGATCGGCTGGCCGGCCCTGGAATGGACGCTGTTGAAATAGTGGCGGATCAGCACGCCCACCAGGAAGATCAGGCTGGCGATCACCCAGTTGAACTCCGTCGCGAAGGCGAGCGGATAGTGGTTGGACAACATCAGAAAGAGGACGGGCAGCGTCAGATAGTTGTTGTGGGTGGAGCGCTGCTTGGCGACCTTGCCGTATTTCGGGTCCGGCGTGCGGCCGGCCTTCAGATCGTCGACGACGATCCGCTGGTTCGGGATGATGATGAAAAAGACGTTCCCGGTCATGATCGTGGCGGTGAAGGCGCCCAGGTGCAGCAGGGCGGCGCGGCCGGAAAAGACCTCCGAATAGCCCCAGGCCATGGCGACCAGGAGGACATAGAGCAGGATCATCAGCCGGGTGTTGTCGTCCCCGAACTTCGTTTTGCAGATCAGGTCGTAGGCGATCCAACCGAACGCGATGGACGCGATGGAAATGGCGATCGCGACGCCAGGCGAAAGGTCCATCACCGCCGGATCGATCAGATAGAGGCTGGCGCCGCCATAATAGAGCAGGCAGAGCAGCGCGAAGCCCGAAAGCCAGGTGAAATAGGCTTCGAACTTGAACCAGGTGAGGTGTTCCGGCATCGCCGCCGGCGCGACCAGATACTTCTGGATGTGATAGAAGCCGCCGCCGTGGACCTGCCATTCGTCGCCGTCGGCGCCGCCGGTCAGGTGTTCGCCGCGCCGAAGACCGAGATCGAGCGCGATGAAGTAGAAGGAGGAGCCGATCCAGGCGATCGCCGTGATCACGTGTGTCCAGTGAACGGCGAACCGCAGCCATTCTCCCATCGCAGCGAAATCGTACATCGGCGCCTCTCCAAGCCATGGGGTCCGACTATCCCTACTAGGCTTACTCGCTGGCGTGAAGCGCGATAATCTCCAAAGACTTTCAAGTTTTTCCGAAGAATGGCGGCTTGCCCATGCCATATGTCAGCAATGTTCGGATGTTCGTGCGGGTGTTCGAGCTGGGCAGCATTTCGGCCGCCGCCCGGGACCAGCGCGTTTCCCCGGCCGTCGCCTCGAACCGGATCAGCGAGCTTGAGAAGCATCTGGGCGTGCGCCTGTTCAACCGCACCACCCGCCGCCTGCAGGCGACGGAGCACGGGCGCATTTTCTACAACGGCGCGCACCGGGTTCTGGACGCCATCGGCGAGGCCGAGGCGGCGGTCGCCGACGCCGCCAACACGCCGCGCGGGTCGATCTTCGTGGCGGCGCCTTTCGGCGTCGGCAGGCGTATCGTCGCCCCCGCCATGCCGGCCTTCCACGCCAAATACCCGGATGTGAGCGTGCGCCTGCGCCTGTCAGACCGGAAGGTCGACCTGGCGGCGGAAGGGCTGGACCTCGCCTTCTCCCTCGGCGCGCTCGAAGACTCGGACCTGCGCGTGCGCATGATCGCGGAATGCCCGCGCGTGCTGGCGGCGGCGCCCGCCTATATCGCGGCCAGAGGCGCGCCTGCGGACGGCGCCAGCCTGATCGCCGACGCCCACGCCTGCCTGCTGCTGCGGTTCCCGGGCGCGACCGAATTCCAATGGACCCTGGAGACGCCGGAGGGCCCGAAGCGCTTCGACGTCGGCGGACCGTTCGAGTCGGACGACGGCGACGTTCTGACGGACTGGGCGCTCGCCGGCTGTGGCATCGTCAACAAGCCGCGCTTCGAGATCGCCGAGCACCTGGCGAGCGGGGCGTTGCAGGCGGTCGCGCCCGCAACGCCGCCCGTCTCCGCCGCCCTCGCCTGCCTCTATCCGCACCGCAGGCTGCAGGACCCGAAAATCCGGCTGTTCATCGACTTCATGGCCGCGGCCTGCCGCGCCCATCTGCAGGAACGGACGCAGGCGCCCGTCTGAGGCGCCCGGCGCCCTAGTAGCTCTTCGGCAGGTCCAGTTCGCGCTCGCCGATATAGGAGAGCACGAGTTCGCGGCTGATCGGCGCGATGCGCGCGATCATGATCTCCCGGAACAGGCGCTCGACATGGAACTCCTTCGCGTAGCCCATGCCGCCATGGGTCAGCACCGCCCGTTCGCAGGCCTCGAAGCCGACCTCTGCGGCCAGATATTTGGCCGCGTTCGCCTCGCCGCCGCAGGGCTCTTTCTGGTCGTAGAGCCAGGCGGCCTTGTAGGTCAGCAGACGCGCCGCCTCCAGCTTCGCCCAACTGTCGGCGAGCGGGTGCTGGATGCCCTGGTTCTGGCCGATGGGCCGGCCGAAAACCTTGCGGTCGCGCGCGTAATCCGCCGCGCGCTTCAGCGCCGCCTTGCCGATGCCCACCGCCTCGGACGCGATCAGGCAACGTTCCGGATTGAGGCCGTCCAGGAGATAGTAGAACCCGCGCCCCTCCTCGCCGAGACGATCCTCCTCGCGGATTTCCAGGCCGTCGATGAAGAGGGCGTTGGTGTTCACGGCCTTGCGGCCCATCTTCGGGATTTCGCGGATTTCGACCTTGGCGCGGTCCAGGTCCGTATAGAACAGGCTGATCCCGTCGAAGGCGCGTTTGCACTGGTCTTTCGGCGTGGTGCGGGCGAGCAGCAGGATCTTGTCGGCCTGCTGGGCGGTCGACGTCCACATTTTCTGCCCGTGGACCACATAACCGGACTTGGTGCGTTCGGCGCGCGTGGTGATCGCCGAGGTGTTCAGGCCGGCGTCCGGCTCCGTCACGCCGAAGCAGGTCTTCTCCTTGCCGGCGATCAGGGGCGGCAGGAAGCGGTCGCGCTGCTCCTTGGTGCCGTGTTTGACGATCGGGTGCGGGCCGAAAATATTGATGTGAACCGCGGAGGCGCCGGACAGGCCGGCGCCGGATTCCGCGATCGCCTCCATCAGGACGCAGCCTTCCGAGATGCCGAGCGCCGAGCCGCCGTATTCTTCCGGCATGGCGATGCCGAGCCAGCCGTCCTGAGCCAGCGCCTGATAGAAGTCTTCCGGAAATTCGCCGGTGTCGTCCCGCTCAAGCCAGTATTCGGGGCCGAACCCCTCGCATAGCCGCCAGACGGCGTCCCTGATCTGCTGCTGCTGCTCGGAAAAGCGAAAATCCATGACCTGTCCCTGCGTTTCGACGTCGGCGGGATTCAGCCCGAGCCGACGCCGGAACGCAAGAGGCCGGCGTCGCGGCGGCGCTAGGCGACGCTCGCCACCCGGAAGGTCCGCGCCACGCCGTCATGTTCGCGGATCGAGACATATTCGCCCTCGACGAAGCGGTGGTCGTGCAGCCGATAGATCGGCTCGTCGTCGTCGTCGCCTTCCTCATAGGAGAACGCCCACTCGCCGTTTTTGGTGCGGATCAGCCCGCCTTCCTCATCCCGCTCGCCAACCCAGAAACGGCGCACGCCGCAGGTGTTGGGCGAGGCGGCGTAGACGGCCTCGTCCAGATGGCCGTCCTCGGTCAACGGCGCGACGATCTCATAGCCGCAGCCGGGGTTGCCGTCCGGCGCGTCCGGATTGCGGGCGAGCTCCAAGCGAATTCGGCGCAAGTACATTTTGTTCGGTCTCCATGGCGCGTTTCCTCGGCGGCCCTTCGGCCGCTGCCGGGATATTGGCGCGCCCGCCGGCGGCCGGATTGATTTCGATCAAGCAGCCGCGCCTTTCCGTTCGCCGAACGGGCGCCTAACATGCCGCAACGCTTTTTGGACTTCAGGAGATCTCTGATGCGGCTCGGCATGCTTTTGAACTATGACGGCTCCCCCGGCGGCCCCGATATGGACCGTGTGCTCGAGGCGGAGCGGCTGGGCTTCGAGTCCGTCTGGTCCGGCGAAAGCTGGGGCACGGACACCGTCACCCCGCTGACCTGGATCCTCGCCCGGACGACGAAGCTGAAGGCGGGCGCCGGCATCATGCAGATGCCCGCACGCACGCCAGCCTGCGCTGCGATGACCATGATGACGCTGAACGCGATGTCCGGCGGTCGCTTCCTGATGGGCGTCGGCCCGTCCGGCCCGCAGGTCATCGAAGGCTGGCATGGCCAGGCGTTCGGCAAGCCGCTGCTGCGCACGCGCGAATACATCGCCATTCTGCGAAAGGCGCTCGCCCGGGAAGAGCCGCTGATGTTCGAAGGCGAGCACTATCAGATCCCCTATCAGGGGCCGGACGCCACCGGCCTCGGCAAGCCGCTGAAGAGCATCCTGCACGGCGACCCGACCAATAAGATCTATACGGCGTCCTTCTCCCCGGCCGGCCTGCGCACGGCCGGCGAGGTCGCGGACGGCACGTTGCCGATCTACATGTCGCCGGAGCAGACCAGCCTGATCGTCGATCACGTTCAAGATGGGATCGCCAAGGCCGGCAACGGCAAAACGCTCGCCGATTTCGATATCTCGCCATATGTGCGCGTGGCCATGGGCGACGATCTCCAGGCCTGCCGGGACAAGATCAAACCGGGCCTGGCGCTCTATATCGGCGGCATGGGCGCCCGCGAGAAAAATTTCTACAACGACTACGCCAAGCGCCTGGGCTACGCCGACGCGGCCATCGAAATTCAGGACAATTTCCTGGGCGGCCGCCGCAAGGACGCCGCGGCGGCGGTTCCCGACGCGCTGGTGGACGAACTCTGCCTCGTCGGCTCGGCGGATCGGATCAAGGATCGCGTTCAGGCCTGGAAAGAGGCGTCTGACGGCGGCGCCGTCGGCGCGATGCTGCTTGGCGGCGCCTCGATCGAGGCCATGCGCGTCATCGCGGAGGCCTCCGCCTAAAGGGCGGTCAACCTCGGAGCGCGACGGCCGGCCTCAAGCGACGCGGCGGCCGTCGCGCCAGACGGCGCGCACATGCGGCCGTCCATCGATCACCGCGACCCGGATCATGTCCGCCGCGAAACCGGGCTGCAGCGCCCCGCGATCGCTCAGCCCGGCCGCCTTGGCGGGGCCGAGACTGCCCGCCGCGACGGCGCGCGGCAGCGTCCAGCCGATGGCGGGGTCGGTCAGGCAGAACACGCCGACCAGCATCGCCGCCGGCAGATAGTCCGAACAGATGACGTCCAGCGCGTCCGCCCGCGCCATATCGGCGACCGCGGCGTTGCCGGAATGGGAGCCGCCGCGCGCCAGGTTGGGCGCGCCGCCGGCCACCAGCAGGCCGGAGTCGCGCGCGGCCTCCGCCGCCGCCATCGTCGTCGGAAACTCGGACATGGCGGCGCCCAGGGCCTTGGCGACGGCGACATGGGCCGGGCTGTCGTCGTCATGGGTCGCCAGCGGCGCGCCGGCGGCGCGCGCGCGGTCCGCGATCGCGGCCGAGACTTCCGGCCCCAGCCGCCGCGAGCGCTCCATCAGCGCATCCACCTGGCCGGCGATCCGTTCCCGGTCGCCGCCGATATAGGCGGCCATATTCTCGATATAGCGGGCGATGTCCGGCGATTGGCGATGGCCGGGCGCGTGATCCATGATCGAAATGAAGTCGACCGGATAGCGGGCGGCCAGATCGTCGAACAGCTCCGGGGTCGCCGCGTCCGTCACCTCGCAGCGCAGATGCAGGCGATGATCGACCCGCAGCAGGCCCGCCGCCCGCGCGGCCGCCATGCCTTCCAGCATCGGACGCAGCCATTCCACCCGGTCGACCTGTCGAAGCGACTGGCCGACGCAGAGCGAATCGAAAACGGTGGTGACGCCGGCCGCCGCCACCTGGGCGTCGTGGGCGACCGCGGCGGAAATCGCATCCCAGGTGACGTTCGGGCGGGGCGCGAAATGTTTCTCCAAATTGTCCGTATGCAGGTCGATCAGGCCCGGCAACAGGAAGTCGCCATCGAAATCGATTGCCGGCGCCCCGCTTTCTCCGGCGCCCGAAGCCGCTTCCGCGACCGCTTGGATACGCCCGCCATCCCAGTCCAGGCCGCCCTCGATCACCGCGTCGGGCGTCACCACCCGCGCGTTCCGGATCGCGCCGGCTCCGCCTTCGGACCAAGCCGCGTCTTTCGGCATTCTGTTTCTCCTACGGGACCTACGGGCTGCGGCGACGGAAAGTCGGCGCAGGGCCGGAACATCGCCCCCGTATACGCCTATGCGCGCGATGCCCCAAATTCGGAATCCCGCTTACGAATCTGATGTGACAAGACCATGACCGAAATTGTAGATAACGCCGAACCTGAAGGATGACCTCCATGCGGCTCTATCTGTTGCGGCACGCAAAGTCGAGTTGGGCCGACGACACGCTCGACGATTTCGACCGCCCGCTCGACGAACGGGGCGAGCGGGCGGCGGCCGCGATGGCGGTCTATTGCCGGCAGACGAGCGTCGCGCCGGATCTCGTGATCTGCTCGCCGGCGCGCCGGACGCGCCAGACCTGGGCAAGGCTCGAAGCCGAGATCGCGCCGCCGCGCGAGGCCATGTTCCCGGACGCGGCCTATGGCGCAGACCGGGCGACGCTCTGCCGGCTTCTGCGGACGGCGCCGCCGGAGACCGGCGACATCCTGTTGATCGGCCACAATCCGGGCCTTCAGGACCTGGCGGCCGGCCTGGCCTCCCGCCCCGAAGACCGCGTGCGCCTCTCAGCCAAACTGCCCACGGGCGCTTTGGCCATATTCGAGCCCTCGGGCGCGGATTGGGCCGCCCTGGACGGCGGCGCCGCCGCCTTGATCGACTTCACGACGCCGAAGGAGCTTCTCTAGAGCGCCGTGCGCCGCATTCGGGTTTTGCCCTAGCTGGCGCGGCTCCGACCGCCAAAAACAAAGGCCGCGCCGGGTATGATGCCCGGGCGCGGCCTCGTATCATTGCCGTGCGGCGAGATAGCGGCGCTTACGCGGCGACTTCCTCGTCCTCGTCGTCCTCAAAGCCCGTCGGGCCCGAATCCTGGCCCTTGGCGTCGGGATCGCGATCGACGAGTTCGATCACCGCGAGCGGCGCATTGTCGCCATAGCGGAAGCCGGCGCGCAGCACGCGGGTGTAGCCGCCCTTGCGCTCGCCATAACGCTCGGAGAGCGTCGAGAACAGCTTGCGCACCATCTCCTCGTCCTGAAGACGGGCGATGGCGAGCCGGCGGGAGGCGAGATCGCCCTTCTTGCCGAGCGTGATCAGCTTCTCCACGACCGGCCGGAGGGCCTTCGCCTTCGGCAGGGTGGTCACGATCTGCTCGTGCTTGATCAGCGCAGCCGCCATATTGGCCAGCATGGCGCGGCGGTGGGTAGACGTGCGGCCGAGCTTGGCCGGTCCCTTGCGATGGCGCATCGCGCTATCCTTCCTCTAAATCGTCTGCCGCTCAGAACGGCTCTTCGAGCCGACGAGCGAGGTCGTCGATGTTTTCCGGCGGCCAGTTGGGGATTTCCATGCCGAGATGGAGGCCCATCTGCTCAAGCACATGCTTGATCTCGTTGAGCGACTTCCGGCCGAAGTTCGGCGTGCGGAGCATTTCGCTTTCGGTCTTCTGAACCAGATCGCCGATGTAGATGATGTTGTCGTTCTTCAGGCAGTTGGCCGAACGGACGCTGAGCTCCAGCTCCTCGACGCGGCGCAGCAGGTTCTTGTTGAACGGCAGATCCGGCGCATCTTCGCGCTCCGCGGCCTGCTTCGGCTCCTCGAAGTTGATGAAGAGCTGCAGCTGGTCCTGCAGGATGCGCGCGGAATAGGCGACCGCATCCTCCGGCGAAACGGCGCCGTTCGTCTCCACGTGCAGGGAGAGCTTGTCGTAGTTCGTCGTCTGCCCGACGCGCGTGTTCTCGATGCGGTAGGAGACCTGCCGAACCGGGCTGTAGATCGCGTCGACCGGGATCAGCCCGATCGGGGCGTCCTCGGCCCGGTTCTGGGCGGCCGGGACATAGCCCTTGCCGGTTTCGACCGTCATTTCCATGTGGACGCTGGCGCCGTCATCGAGAGTGCAGATGACCAAATCGGGGTCCATCACCTCGACGTCCGGTCCGGTGTCGATCTGGCCGGCGGTCGCGACGCCGGGGCCGGTCGCCTCCAGCGTGATCCGCTTCGGGCCGTCGACATGCATGCGCAGGCCCATGGACTTGATGTTCAGAACGATGTCCGTCACGTCCTCGCGCACGCCCGGGATCGAGGAAAATTCGTGCAGAACGCCGTCGATCTTGACGGACGTCACCGCCGCGCCCTGAAGCGACGACAGCAGCACGCGACGCAGCCCGTTGCCGAGCGTTACGCCGAAGCCCCGCTCCAACGGCTCGGCGACGACGGTCGCGCTGCGGCTGGGATCGCCGCGCGATTCTACTTCAAGCTTGCTGGGCTTGATGAGCGTTTGCCAGTTGTTTTGCATGAAGTTCATCGGGCCACCTCTGACGGCTGAATACTCTAAAATCCGCCGGCGCGCGGCGCGCGCCTGGCGGCGTCGGGATCGCGGCGCGGCGGTCGGCTGTGCCGGCCGGCGCGCGCGGCGCTAGACGCGCCTGCGCTTACGCGCGCGACACCCGTTATGGGGGATCGGAGAAACGTCGCGGATGGACGCGACCTGGAAACCCGCCGCCTGCAGGGCGCGCAGCGCCGATTCGCGGCCCGAGCCCGGCCCCTTCACCTCGACATCGAGGTTCTTGACGCCATGCTCCATCGCCTTTCGGGCGCAATCCTCGGCCGCGACCTGGGCGGCGAACGGCGTCGACTTGCGGCTGCCCTTGAAGCCCTGAGCGCCAGCCGACGACCACGCAATGGCGTTGCCCTGCACGTCCGTGATCGTAATCATCGTGTTGTTGAACGTCGCGTTCACATGAGCGACGCCCGACGTGATGTTCTTGCGCTCGCGCCTGCGCACGCGGGAAGCCGCTGCCGCTTTCGCCATGCCTAACTCCTCAACCGACCGTCTCGCCGTTCCGCCCGCTGCTGCGCGGGCCGGCGATCTAGCGCCTTGCTTGCGGACGGCGACGCCGCCGCGAATGCCGCCATTCGCGCAGCCGCCGTCCTTGTTGCCGTGTTACTTCTTTTTGCCGGGAATCGCCCGGGCCTTGCCCTTGCGCGTCCGAGCGTTGGTGTGGGTCCGCTGACCGCGCACCGGCAGATTGCGGCGATGCCGAAGGCCGCGGTAGCAGCCAAGGTCCATAAGCCGCTTGATGTTCATCGCAACTTCGCGGCGAAGATCGCCCTCGACCTGATGGTCCTGGTCGATCGTTTCGCGAATGTTGATCACCTCCTGCTCGGTCAACTCATTGACCCGGCGGTGTTCTTCGATGGCGACCTTCTCACAAATCTGCTGCGCCTTATGGGAGCCGATGCCGTGAATATAGGTCAGCGCGACATGGACGCGCTTGTTCGTCGGGATATTGACGCCCGCTATACGCGCCACTGTTCCATCCTCCTGATGCCGCTGTTCCGCGGGGCCGGCCTAACGCCAGGTCCTAACGCGAAGCGCGCGATTATAGGGTTTTGCACTCTTTCGTCAATCCAATCTTCACCCAAACGCCGCGTTTTCACGCCGCGTCCAGGATCGCGCCGATGCTCCGCGCGACGTCCTCGATATCCGCCATGCCGTCGACGGTCTTCAGCGCGCCCTTCCCCTTGTAATAGGGAATGATGGGCGCCGTCTGCTCGCGATAGACCGTCAGCCGGTTACGCAGGGTTTCGACATTGTCGTCCGCACGGGCGCCGCCGGTTTCGGCCGCGCGCTTCTCGATCCGGGCGACGAGCGCGTCCTCGTCGACCTCGAGCTCGATGACCGCCGCCAGCGTCATGCCCTTGGAGTCCAGCAGCGCGTCCAGGGCTTCCGCCTGGGCGACCGTGCGCGGGAACCCGTCGAGAATGACGCCCGCCTTGGCGTCCGGCGCGTCCAGCCGGTCCGATATGATCTGGATGACCACTTCGTCCGGCACCAAGTCGCCCCGGTCCATGATCGCCTTCGCTCGCTTGCCGACTTCCGTGCCGGTCGCGACCGCCGCGCGCAGCATGTCCCCGGTCGAGAGCTGCAACAGGCCGCGCTCCGCGACCAGACGCTCGGCCTGGGTGCCTTTGCCGGCGCCCGGCGGACCCAACAGAATGATATTCATCCTCGCCTCCCGCGCAATTTCTGGCGTTTGACCAGGCCCTCATACTGATGCGCCAACAGATGCGACTGTATCTGCGCCACCGTATCCATGGTGACGCTGACGACGATGAGCAGGCTGGTGCCGCCAAAGTAGAAAGGCACAGCATATTCGGTGCGGAGCAGCTCCGGCAGCAGACATACCGCCGCAAGATAGGCCGCGCCGACCACCGTCAGTCGCTCGAGCACATATTCCAGATAGCTCGCGGTGTTCTTGCCGGGCCGGATGCCGGGCACGAAGCCGCCATACTTCCGAAGATTGTCCGCCGTCTCTTCCGGGTTGAACACGATCGAGGTGTAGAAGAAGCAGAAGAACACGATCATGAACAGATAGAGCGCAAGATAGAGCGGCTGGCCCGGCGCAAGATAGACGAGCGTCGTGGACAGCCATCCGGGCAGCGCCCCGGACGCGCCCAGGCTCTGGAAGGTCGCGGGCAGCAGCAGGAGAGAGCTTGCGAAAATCGGCGGGATGACGCCGGCGGTGTTCAGCTTGAGCGGCAGATGCGAGGATTCGCCGCCGACCATGCGGTTGCCCATCTGGCGCTTCGGATACTGGATGACGATCCGGCGCTGGGCGCGTTCCATGAACACGACGAACACGATCACGGCGGCGACCAGCACCAGCAGCGCCAGCAGGAAGGCCGTCGACATGGAGCCCGTCCGGCTCAGTTCGAAGAGCTGGGCCAGGGCAAGCGGCAGGTTCGCCACGATGCCGGCGAAGATGATCAGCGAGATGCCGTTGCCGACGCCGCGCGCCGTCACCTGTTCGCCGAGCCACATCAGGAACATGGTGCCGCCCACGATCGTAACGACCGTCGAAACGAAGAAAATCGTGCCTGGGTTGGCGACCGCGGCGACGCCGTCCGCGCCGGTGTAGCCGGAAACGCCGGTCGCCAGGCCGAACGCCTGAACGGCTGCCAGGAAGACCGTGCCGTAGCGCGTAAACTGGTTCAGCTTCTTCCGGCCGGCCTCGCCCTCTTTCTTAAGCTGTTCGAACTTCGGCAGCACCGCCGTCAACAGCTGAACGATAATCGAGGCCGAGATATAGGGCATGATGTTGAGGGCGAAGATCGACATGCGGCCGAGCGCGCCGCCGGCGAACATGTCGAAGATGCCGATAACGCCGGAGCCGCCCTCAGCGTTGAAAACCTCCGCGAGCACGGAGGAATCGACGCCCGGAATCGGAATGTAGGTGCCAAGGCGGTAGACGATCAGCGCGCCGAGCGTAAACCAGATGCGCTGCTGGAGTTCCTTGGCCTTGCCGAACGCCGAAAAGTTGACGTTGGATGCCAGCCTTTCGGCTGCCGACGCCATTAGCCTTCGGCCCCAGCCGCGACGGCCTCCGCCGCTTCGAGGGCAAGCGTGCCGCCCGCCGCCTCGATCGCCGCCTTGGCGGACGCCGAAGCGCTGTGGGCGACGACGTTCAGCGCCGTCTTCAATTCGCCTTTGGCGAGAATGCGCACCGGCGCGCCGTTGACCCGGATCAGCCCCGCGTCCACGAGCGCGCCGCGATCGACCGTCTGGCCGCCGGAAAGCTTGCCGGCCTCAACCGCCTTTTCAAGCGCCGCGAGATTGACGATCTGGAAGTAGACCTTGCCCCGCGGCGTGAAGCCGCGGCGCGGCAGGCGCCGGTAGATGGGCATCTGGCCGCCCTCGAAGCCCTTGATCGCGACGCCGCGCCGGGACTTCTGGCCCTTGACGCCGCGCCCGGACGTCTTGCCGACACCGGAACCGATGCCGCGGCCCACGCGCTTCTTGGGCTTCGTGGCGCCGTCGTTGTCTCGAATGTCCTCAAGCCGCATTGGCTCAATCCTCTTTCTAAGTCGGCCCCTTCGATCTGGGGCTTCGGGCGACGCTTACAAGCGTCAGCCGTTATCGACGACCTCGACCATATGCGCGACTTTGCGGATCATGCCGCGAACCGCCGGCGTATCCTCGAGCTCGCGCACGCGGCCCATCTTGTTGAGGCCAAGACCGATCAGCGTCTGACGCTGGCTGGCCTCGCGCCGGATCGGGCTGCCGATCTGGCGAACCCGCAGGGTTTTCTTGCCTTCGGACATTCTAGCCTTACTCCTCAGCGGCGACGGCTTCAGCCGCCGCATCCTCGGCGTCGGCGCCGCGACGGCCAAGCACCTCCGGCACCTTCAAGCCGCGACGGGAGGCGACCTGACGGGGCGATTGGGTGTTGGAGATCGCGTCGAACGCGGCCTTCACCAGATTGTACGGGTTGGACGAACCGACGGACTTCGCCACGACGTCCTGAACGCCAAGCGCTTCGAAGACGGCGCGCATCGGGCCGCCGGCGATGACGCCGGTGCCGGGAGGCGCGGCGCGCACGACGACCTTGCCGGCGCCGAAGCGGCCGGTCGCGTCGCAGTGCAGCGTGCGGCCTTCCCGGAGCGGCACGCGCACCATGCGGCGCTTCGCCTGCTCCGTCGCCTTTCGGATCGCTTCCGGCACTTCGCGGGCCTTGCCCGAGCCGTAGCCGACGCGGCCGGCGCCGTCTCCGGTCACCACCAGCGCGGCGAAGCCGAACCGACGGCCGCCTTTGACCACCTTGGCCACGCGGTTGATGGAAACCAGCTTCTCGACGATATCGCTGTCTTCGCGATCTCGATCGCGGCCGCGCTCGCCTCTGGGACCTCTCGCCATAATGCTTAGCCTCGCCTAGAACTTGAGCCCGCCCTCGCGGGCGGCCTCGGCCAGCGCCTTGACGCGGCCATGGAATTTGTACGCGCCGCGATCGAACACGACGTCTTCGACCCCGGCGGCGCGCGCGCGCTCAGCCAGCAGCTTGCCGACTTGGGAAGCGGCCGCCGTATCGGCGCCCGTCTTCAGGCCGGCGCGCAGGTCCTTGTCCAGGGTGGACGCGGCCGCAAGCGTCGCGCCCGCCGCATCGTCGATCACCTGGGCGTAGATATGCCGGCCGGAACGGAACACCGACAGGCGCAGACGGCCGCGGGACTTCTTGCGAAGCGCCGCGCGGGTGCGACGCAGCCGCCGATCGAAACGTTGCTTGGTCGTGAACATCGCCGTTCTCTCGCTACTTCTTCTTGCCTTCCTTACGGAAGATCTGTTCCTCGGCATACTTTACGCCCTTGCCCTTGTAGGGCTCCGGCGGGCGGAAAGCGCGAATCTCGGAGGCGATCTGACCGACGCGCTGCTTGTCCGCGCCCTTGATCTCGACCGCCGTCGGCCGCTCGCACTTGATCTCGATCCCATCGGGGATCGGGAAAACCACGTCGTGGCTGAAACCGAGCTGAAGCTTCAGGTTCTTGCCCTCGACCTGGGCGCGATAGCCGACGCCGTTGATCTCGAGCTGACGGCTGAAGCCTTCGGTCACGCCCGTCACCAGGCTCTGCGCCAGACTGCGCATGGTTCCCCACATCATCCGATGCCGGTCCGGGTTGGCCTTGGGCTTGACGTGAAGCTGGCCGTCGATGATCTCTGCGCCGATCGTCTCAGCCAGTTCCATCTGCCGTTCGCCGAGCTTGCCCTTGGCCTTCACGGTCTGCCCTTCGACCGTAACCGTCGTGCCCGACGGAATGGCGATCGGGTTTTTGCCAATGCGTGACATCGCCTGATTCCTTCCTTCGCCTGCCTAGAAGACCTGGCAGAGCACTTCGCCGCCGACATTCTGGCGCCGCGCCTCGTGGTCCGAGAGCACGCCCGAAGGGGTCGACAGAATGGCGATGCCGAGGCCGTTCCGGATCGGCTTCAGATCGCCGATCTTGGAATAGACCCGACGGCCCGGCTTGGAGACCCGCTGGATCGTGCGGATCACGCCGTCGCCTTCGTAGTATTTCAGCTCGATGTGCAGCTCGCTCTTGCCGCCATCAAGATCGTTAACGCTGTAATCGCGGATATAGCCTTCACGCTTCAGCACGGCCAAAACATTCGCGCGCAGCTTGGAGGCCGGCGACGAAATCGTCGCCTGACCGGCGCGCTGACCGTTGCGGATGCGGGTCAACATATCCCCGAGCGGATCGCTCAACGACATCCCAGGATCCTCACCAACTCGACTTCGTGACGCCCGGGATCATGGCGGTGGACGCCAGATCCCGAAGCGCGATGCGGGACATTTGGAACTTGCGGTAATAGCCGCGCGGACGTCCCGTCACCTTGCACCGATTGCGGACGCGCACCTTCGAGGAGTTGCGCGGCAGTTTCGCCAGCTCCAGCGTCGCGGCGAACCGCTCTTCCGGGGGCAGCGACTTGTCATCGACGAGCGCCTTCAGCGCCTTGCGCTTCTCGGCGAACTTATCGACGAGCGCCTTGCGGCGTTCGTTGGTCTCGACCGTTCCGACTTTAGCCATTGGATCGGGCCTCCCTAATTCGCGAACGGCATGTTGAAGCCCTTGAGGAGCTCTTTGGCTTCCTCGTCGGTCTCCGCGGTCGTGCAGATGACGATGTCCATGCCCCGGATCTCATCGATCTTGTCGTATTCGATCTCGGGGAAGACCAACTGCTCTTTCAGACCCATGGCGTAGTTGCCGCGCCCGTCGAACGACCGGCCGTTCAGGCCGCGGAAGTCGCGCACCCGCGGCAGGGCGATGTTCACCAGGCGGTCCATGAATTCGAACATGCGCTGACGGCGAAGCGTGACCTTGCAGCCGATCGCCATGCCTTCGCGCAGCTTGAAGGTCGCGATAGAGAGCTTCGCCCGCGTCACGACCGGCTTCTGGCCGCTGATCAGCGTCAAGTCCTGCACGGCGGCATCGATCTTCTTCGTATCGGAAACGGCGTCGCCGACCCCGATATTGATGACGACCTTGTCCAGCCGCGGCGTCATCATCTTATTGGCGTACTGGAATTTCTCCTGCATCGCCGGACGGATGACGTCCTCGTAGTGTTGTTTCAGTCTCGCCATTTTCGCCTACCGATCGATCACATCGCCGGAGCGCTTCGCGTAGCGCACCTTGCGGCCATCTTCGAACTTGAAGCCGATCCGGGTCGGCTTATCCGTTTCCGGGTCGACATGAGCCACGTTCGAAACGTGGATCGGCGCCGCGAATTCGTCGATGCCGCCGGGCGACATCTGCGAAGGCTTGCGGTGGCGCTTCACCATGTTCACGCCGGAGACCACGACCCGGTCTTCCTTCGGGAGGACGCGCAGGATCTCGCCCCGCCGGCCCTTGTCGCGGCCGGCGAGCACGGTGACCGTGTCGCCCTTGCGGATACGTCGCATTGCCCGAACTCCCCTAAAGCACTTCCGGCGCCAGCGAGATGATCTTCATGAAACGGCGGTTGCGCAGCTCGCGCACCACCGGCCCGAAGATGCGGGTCCCGATCGGCTCCTGGCTGTTGTTGATGAGAACGGCGGCGTTCTTGTCGAAGCGGATCGACGTGCCGTCCTCCCGGCGAACCTCTTTCGCGGTCCGCACCACGACGGCGCGATGCACCTCGCCCTTCTTCACGCGGCCACGCGGGATCGCGTCCTTGACCGCGACGACGATGATGTCGCCGACGCTGGCGTACCGACGCCCCGTGCCGCCCAGAACGCGAATGCACTGCACCCGCTTGGCGCCCGAGTTGTCCGCCACATCGAGATTGGTTTCGACCTGGATCATGGACTAGCCCTCCGCCGGCGCGGCGTCCGCCACGGCCTGCTGGCTGATCGCGACCCAACGCTTGCGCGTGGACAGCGGCCGGCTCTCGATGATTTCGACCAGATCCCCTTCCTTGAATTCGTTGGTCTCGTCGTGAGCCAGGAACTTCTTGGAACGGGTGATGATCTTACCGTACGCCTTGTGGCGGACGCGGCGTTCGACGCGCACGACGATGGATTTGTCCATCTTGTCGCTGACGACGAAGCCCTTCAAAACGCGCTTTGGCATCTACGCTTCGCCTCCTAGCTCGCGGCCCGACCGCGCTCGTCGAGCACAGTCAGAATGCGGGCGATATCCCGGCGGACCGTCTGGCGACGGGCCGTGTTCTCAAGCTGGCCCGACGCCTGCTGGAACCGCAGATTGAGCGACTCCTTCTTCAAGCTGGCCAGCAATTCCTTCAATTCGTCGTCCGACTTGGCGCGGGTTTCCATGGCTTTCATAGCGATCAACCCTCCGCGCCGAGGCGCTGCACGACACGGGTCGCGATCGGCAGCTTCGCCGCGGCCAGCTCGAACGCCACCTTGGCGACGTCGGTCGGCACGCCTTCCATCTCGAACATGATGCGGCCCGGCTTCACCCGGCACATCCAGTATTCCGGCGAGCCCTTGCCCTTGCCCATGCGCACTTCGGCCGGCTTGGTCGAAACGGGGACATCCGGGAAGATGCGGATCCACACTTTGCCCTGACGGCGGATGTGGCGGGTCATCGCGCGCCGCGCCGCCTCGATCTGGCGGGCGGTGATGCGCCCCGGCTGCATCGCCTTCAGGCCGACGGAACCGAAGTTCAGATCGGTGCCGCCCTTGGCGTTGCCATGAATGCGCCCCTTATGGGCTTTTCTAAATTTCGTGCGCTTCGGACTGAGCATCGCTCAACGCTCCATTATTCTTACCGGACTGGCCTAGCGGCCGGCGGCGGGCTGCTGTTCGGCCAGGCGCTTATCGCGGGCCATGGGATCGTGCGCGATCACCTCGCCCTTGAAGATCCAGCACTTGATCCCGCAGATGCCATAGGTCGTCTTGGCTTCGGAGAAGCCGTAATCGATGTCGGCGCGCAGGGTGTGCAGCGGCACGCGGCCTTCGCGATACCACTCGGTGCGCGCGATTTCCGCGCCGCCCAGACGGCCGGCCGCATTGATGCGGATGCCGAGCGCGCCAAGACGCATGGAAGACTGCACCGCCCGCTTCAGCGCGCGGCGGAAGGAAACGCGGCGTTCAAGCTGCTGGGCCACGTTCTCCGCCACCAGTTGGGCGTCGATCTCGGGCTTGCGCACCTCGACGATGTTAATCGACACGTCGCCGTCGACCATCTTGTTCAGGTCGAGACGCAGCTTGTCGATATCGGCGCCCTTCTTGCCGATCACCACGCCCGGACGGGCCGAGTGGATGGTGACGCGGGGCTTCTTCGCCGGGCGTTCGATCAGAATGCGGCTGATGCCGGCCTGGGACAGACGGTCCTTCAGGTATTCCCGGATCGCCAGATCCTCATGCAGGAGCTTGCCGAAATCCTGGCCCGCATACCAGCGGGACTCCCAGGTCCGGTTAACGCCGACGCGCAGACCGATCGGATTGACCTTATGGCCCATTACGCGGCCTCCCCATCATATGCCTCTTCGACCTCGCGCAGGACGACGGTCAAATTGCTGAACGGCTTCTCGATGCGTCCGGCGCGGCCGCGCGCACGGGCGCGAATGCGCTTGATCATCATCTGCTTGCCGACAGTCGCCTGGGCGACGATCAGGCGATCGCCGTCGAGCTGGTGATTGTTCTCGGCGTTCTGCCACGCGCTGTAGACGGCCTTGTAGACGTCCTTGGCGATGCGCTTGCGGTTGAACTGCAGCGCCGTCAGCGCCTCCTCGACCGGCATGCCGCGAATCATTTCGGCCACCAGATTCAGCTTCCGCGGGCTCACCCGAAGATGCTTCACGAAGGCGCGCGCCTCGTTCTCGGCCACGCGCGGCGGGTTTGGCTTCTTGCTCATCAGCCCCTCTTCGACTTCTTGTCCGCCGCGTGACCGTAATAGGTCCGCGTCGGCGCGAATTCGCCGAACTTGTGGCCGACCATGTTCTCATTCACCTGAACCGGAATGAACTTCCGGCCGTTGTGAACGCCGAACGTCAGGCCGACGAACTGCGGCAGAATGGTGGACCGGCGCGACCAGGTGCGGATCACGTCGTTGCGGCCGCTTTGGCGCACGGCGTCCGCTTTCTTAAGCAGATAGCCGTCGACAAACGGGCCTTTCCAAACGGAACGCGCCATCGACTAACCCTTCCCGTACCGGCGACGCACGATCTTCGCGTCGGACGGCTTCTTCTTGCGTGTTCTGTGGCCCTTGGTGGGCTTGCCCCAAGGGGTGACCGGATGACGGCCGCCCGAGGTGCGGCCTTCGCCGCCGCCATGGGGATGGTCGACCGGGTTCATGACGACGCCGCGCACATGGGGGCGCTTGCCGCGCCAGCGGTTGCGGCCCGCCTTGGCGAAGGTCTGGTTGGCGTTGTCCTGGTTCGAAACGGCGCCGACGGTTGCCATGCATTCCTGGCTGACCATGCGCACTTCGCCCGAGGGAAGGCGCAGCAGCGCTTCGCCGGAGTCGCGGCCGACCAGCTGGACATAGGCGCCGGCGGACCGAGCCATCTGACCGCCCTTGCCGGGCTTCAGCTCGATGTTGTGCACGATCGTGCCGACCGGGATGCGGCGCAGCGGCAGGGCGTTGCCCGGCTTGATGTCCGCGTTGTCGCCGGCTTCCACCTGATCGCCGACCGCGAGACGCTGCGGGGCCAGGATGTAGGCCTGCTCGCCGTCGTCATAGCGCAGCAGCGCGATGAACGCGGTCCGGTTCGGATCGTATTCCAGCCGCTCGACCGTCGCCTTCACGTCGAACTTGCGACGCTTGAAGTCAATCAGGCGGTAACGGCGCTTATGGCCGCCGCCGCGATGGCGAACAGTGATATGGCCGTGGTTGTTTCGGCCGCCGCTCTTCTGCAGACCTTCGGTCAGTTCCTTGACCGGACGCCCTTTCCAAAGGCCGGACCGGTCCACCAGGACCAGGCCGCGCCGGCCGGCCGAGGTGGGGTTGTATTTCTTCAGCGCCATGTCGGTTGCTCCCCGTCCCGCCTACAGCCCGGCGGCGACGTCGATGTAGTCGCCGTCAGCCAGGGTGACGATGGCCTTCTTCGTGTCCTTGCGCTTGCCCATGATCCCACGGAAGCGCTTCGTCTTGCCCTTCTCGCGGATCGTGTTGACGGCAAGCACCTTCACATCGAACAGCCCTTCGACGGCCTGCTTGATCTGGGACTTGTCGGCGTCGATCGCGACGCGGAAGGTCACCTGGTTGTGCTCGGAGATCATCGTCGATTTTTCGCTGATGACCGGCGCGCGCAGGACTTCCGCCATCTGGTTCGGCGTGATCCTGGGGGCCGGGCCCCGAATGGTTCTGGCTCGGCTCATTTCAGGCGGGCCTCCAATTGCTCGACCGCGTCGCGGGTCATGATCAGCATGTCCCGGCGCAGAATGTCGTAAACGTTGGCGCCCTGCTGCGGCAGCACGTCGACGCCTTCCAGATTGCGCGCGGCGCGCTGGAAGCTGGCGTCGAGCTCCGTTCCGCCCACGAACAAGTAGGAGCGGGCCGCGAACGCGCCGAGCGTGTCGCGCAGCGCCTTCGTCTTCGCGTCAGGCAGCGTCAGGGCGTCGACGACGATTAGCTTGCCTTCGGCCTGCTTGGCCGAAAGGGCGGAGCGCATGCCGAGCCGACGAACCTTCTTCGGCAACGCATGGGCGTGGGAGCGCACGCGCGGCCCGTGAGCGACGCCGCCGCCCCGGAAGATATTGGCGTTGGCGCTGCCGTGACGGGCGCGGCCGGTGCCCTTCTGCCGATAGATCTTCGTCTTGGAACGGGCGATCTCGCCGCGTTCCTTGGTCTTGTGGGTGCCGGCCTGGCGCTTCGCCAGCTGCCAGCGCACGACGCGGGCCAGGATGTCCGCGCGCGGCTCAATGCCGAACACGTCGTCCGCGACGTCGATTTCGCCGGCGTCGCCGTTGGCCAGGGTTTTGACCTGAAGCTTCATGGCGCTTACGCCTCCCCGTTTTCAGGCTGGGCGTCCTCGGCGGGCGCTTGATCCTCGACGACCGGCGCTTCTTCCGGCGCGGCGTCGGACTTGATCGCCGCCGGCAGCGGCGCGCCTTCCGGCATCGGCCGGCGCACGGCGTCACTGATATAGACGTAGCCGCCTTCCGCGCCCGGGACCGCGCCCTTGAGCATGACCAGACCGCGGTCCGCATCGACCCGGACGACTTCCAGATGCTGGGTCGTACGGCGACGCGCGCCCATCTGCCCCGCCATCTTCTTGCCCTTCCAGACCTTGCCCGGATCCTGGCTGTTGCCGGTCGAGCCATGGCTGCGATGGGAGATGGAGACGCCGTGGCTCGCGCGCAGTCCGTGGAAGCCGTGCCGTTTCATGGCGCCCGCGAAGCCCTTGCCGATCGTGTCGCCATAGACGTCGACCAGCTGGCCCTCGAGAAAATGCTCGGCCGTGAGCTCCGCGCCGACATCGACGACCGCGTCGTCGCTGACCCGGAATTCCTTCAGCTTGCGGCGAGGCTCCACATTCGCCTTGGCGAAGTGGCCGCGCTCGGGCTGGGAGACGTTCTTCGGCTTCGCCGCGCCATAGCCGATCTGCACGGCGACGTACCCGTCCCGCTCCTGGCTGCGCTGCGCCACCACTACATTGCCGGCGACATCGACGACGGTGACGGGGATATGGGCCCCGCCCTCGCCGAAGAGCCGCGTCATGCCGAGCTTGCGCCCGATAAGGCCGGTTCGTCGCGACATAATCCTAGACCTTGATCTCAACATCGACGCCCGGCGACAGATCGAGGCGCATCAGCGCATCGACCGTCTGCGGGGTCGGCTCAACGATATCGAGCACACGACGATGCGTGCGCATCTCGAACTGCTCGCGGGACTTCTTGTCGATATGCGGCCCGCGCAGCACGGTGTACTTCTGGATGCGGGTCGGCAGCGGGATTGGCCCGCGCACGGTCGCGCCAGTCCGCTTGGCCGTATTCACGATCTCGGAGGTGGACTGATCCAGCACCCGGTGATCGTACGCCTTCAGGCGAATTCTAATATTCTGACTATCCATCTTCCCGCAATCCTTCGGCGGCCTGGCGAACTGCGCCCAGCCTGTCTTTACGCGACGATTTTGGCGACGACGCCAGCGCCGACGGTGCGCCCGCCCTCACGGATGGCGAAGCGCAGGCCCTCGTCCATCGCGATCGGCGCGATCAGGTTCACCTTCATCGAGATATTGTCCCCGGGCATGACCATCTCAGTGCCCTCGGGAAGCTCAACCGTCCCCGTCACGTCCGTCGTGCGGAAGTAGAACTGCGGACGGTAGTTCGAGAAGAACGGCGTGTGACGACCGCCCTCGTCCTTCGTCAGCACGTAGCACTCGCACTCGAACTGCGTGTGCGGCGTGATCGATCCCGGCTTCGCCAGAACCTGGCCGCGCTCAACGTCCTCGCGACCGACGCCGCGAAGCAGGCAGCCCACATTGTCGCCCGCCTGGCCCTGGTCCAGAAGCTTGCGGAACATCTCCACGCCCGTAACCGTCGTCTTCGTGGTGTCCCGGATGCCGACGATCTCGACTTCCTCGCCGACCTTAACGATCCCCTGCTCCACGCGGCCCGTCACCACCGTGCCGCGGCCCGAGATCGAGAATACGTCTTCGATCGGCATCAGGAACGGACGGTCCACCGGACGGTCCGGCTGCGGGATGTACTCATCCACCGCAGCCATCAGCTCCAGAACCGCGTCATGGCCGATCGCCTTGTCGCTGTCCTCAAGCGCCGCGAGCGCAGAGCCCTTGATGATCGGAATGTCGTCGCCGGGGAAGTCGTAGGACGAAAGCAGCTCGCGAACCTCAAGCTCCACAAGCTCGAGCAGCTCCTCGTCGTCAACCTGGTCGACCTTGTTCATGAAAACAACAAGGGCCGGAACGCCGACCTGCCGCGCCAGGAGAATGTGCTCCCGCGTCTGCGGCATCGGGCCGTCCGCCGCCGAAACCACAAGGATCG